>RRZU012811052.1_pt1 | contig 13170 bp, 8 predicted proteins | sample 2165561 | NCBI WGS metagenome assembly RRZU01 (sample SAMN10456909, study PRJNA506462) | wastewater metagenome | isolation source: wastewater sludge | place: USA: Moscow, Idaho
AGGCTACCGAAGCTAAGGCATAACAAGTTGCTGCACACGGATAAATTACTCGCTGCGCTCCTAATTTACCAGTGAGCGCGGCGTTATGCGTAATAAACCTACTGGATAATTGACTAAGATCTGGGGCTACTAACCAGCCAATAAATATTTAGTTATTTAAGACTTCATATATGGAAATTAACTTCTCTCAAATTAGAACACATGATGGTAGTAAAAACTCAGGCTTTGAAGAGTTGATTTGCCAAATTGCCCATCTTCAAAAACCAGATAATGGAAAGCGGTTCGTTAAGAAGGATGGCGCTGGAGGTGATGCTGGTGTTGAGTGTTACTGGATTCTTGACGACGGATCGGAGATATGCTGGCAAGCGAAATATTTTTTAGATGGAATGAATTCCTCTCGTTGGCAACAAATAGATGAATCATTCACTACAGCCTTAGAGAAGCACCCCAAGTTAACACACTATGTTGTCTGCTTGCCTTTAGATAAAGCAGATAGCAGAAAGAAAGGAAGAGGTGGAAAACAAGTAGTTTCTGTCGAAGATGAGTGGCTAGAACACGTTAAAAAATGGGAAAGTCAAGCAAAGGCCGCTGGTAGTAAAATAACGTTCTCATACTGGGGTAAGCATGAGATTACTACTTTCCTTACGATTGATGACCCTCTTTACTCTGGTAGAGCTTTGTACTGGTTTAACGAACCGTTTTTCGGAACAGATGTATTCAGAAATATCGCAAAGAGGTCTCAAGACAGTTTGGGAGATAGGTATACCCCAGAGTTTCATGTTGAACTCCCCATAGCAAAGAGTTTCGATGGTCTGTGTTTAAACCCCTCATGGTGGGATCTTCTCAAAGAGAAAAAAGCAGAGTTGAAAGATGTTAGCTTAGATGTGCTTTCTTTCTTGAATAAAGAAGGTAACACTGAAGGCAGATCATTAAACAGAGAAAGTATAAAGAGCTTGGATGAAAAGCTTAACTATTTTCTAGAGGAATTTAGTAGGAGGATTACACAGAAAGATTTCCACAATCGAATATCAAGCATGAGCTCTTTGCTAGAGGAGCTATCTAAGCTATATGCCGAGATTTATAAAGATGCGCATGATAAAATCGACTGGTCTGAAAGAAAGGATAACTCTAGAAGTGCTCTATATAAATTATCCGGCGCAATAGACGATCTAGCATCTTTCCTAAAGCAAAGAAAGGCTTTGTCGTCCCAGACGAAAACTGCGCTTCTTTACGGGGAAGCAGGAATAGGTAAATCACACCTCTTATGTGATTTGAGCTTGCATAGAATCAATGAAAACTTACCAACACTGTTTTTGTTGGGCGCGCAATATCAAGGCGGGAACCCAATTAGTTTTATAAAAGAATCACTGGATTTACAAAACTATAGAAACTCCCAGGTTTTAGGTGCTATAGATGCGGCGGGAGAAGCATCGGGGGCGAGAGCACTCATTGTCATTGACGCTATCAATGAGGGTGGTCACAGGGATGACTGGCTTGTTCAAATAACAAGCTTCCTGTCCGATTTATCACGATTTCCATATATTGCTGTTCTGTTCAGTTGTCGCAGCACATATCTAAATTACATCCTTCCTGATAGTGCAGACGAAAACCTATTGCCTCGTATAGAACATTATGGATTTAGAGGACATGAGCATAGGGCTGCGGAGAAATTTCTTTCCCAGCAAGGTATATCCAAGCCAAGCGCACCAATACTAGCACCTGAATTTACAAACCCCCTTTTCTTGAAAACTTGCTGCCAAGCGCTTAGACAAAATAAGCAAACCTCATTTCCAAAAGGCCTGAACTCTATTACCTCATTATTCGAGTTTTATGTTGATAGCATTGAAAGGATTGTGGCGAGAAAGAAAAAATTCAATCCGCAAGAGAATATCGTTAAGTCCATACTTATTGATATAGCTTCAAAATTATTACCAGATAATCTTGACGGCCTTCCAAAGCACGATGTTAGAAAACTGATTAATAATTACGACCCAAACCCAAATTTCGGGGACAGCCTTTTCGATATATTAATTGATGAGGGTATTCTTTCTGAGGATATTTCTTATAAGGAAGAGCAGCGTGGAAACCTTATTGTTAGATTTACATATGAGCGATTCAGTGACTATTTTATTGCTCAGGAATTAGTAAATAAGGTAGATCGCATTGAAATAGCCTTTTCAAATGGAGGTTCTATATGGCAATTACTCAAAGATAATGGTTACTATCGATTTTCTGGAATATTTGAAGCCTTGGCTATCATTATTGCTGAGCGCTTCAATAAGGAATTAGAGGATTTGCTGCCTGATGATATTGAAATTGGGAAGTGGCAGCTTGATGAAACTTTCCAGAATACTGTTTTATGGAGGAGTCCAAATTCTTTTTCTGAAAGAACTCTGGAGCTTTTAAATAACTTAGAAGGTCGTTCCTACAGTCACCCGGCACTGGAAATTCTGTTGAAATTGTCAACGGAACCCAATCACCCATGGAATGCTGAGTTGCTTCATCGAAATCTTATGAATAAAGAGATTGCCGAAAGAGACCACTTTTGGTCTATACACATAGCGCGCGGTGATAGCTCTGAAGAAGATGATGAATATGAATCCATCATTAGAACAATTATTGAGTGGTCACATTCAGGTGAAATTGAGTCTGTCGAAGAAGAAAGAATTAGGCTCTGTGCTATTACCCTTATTTGGTTTTTGACTACCCCGAATAGAAGAATAAGAGATCGATCTACAAAATCCCTGGTCAGAATTGTTTCTTCTTACCCCCATCTCGTCGAAGACTTATTAAACGAGTTCTCGAATCTAGAGGATACGTACTTAAGCGAGAGGCTTTATGCCGTTGCATATGGTGTCATTTGCAATACCGACAAGAAAGATATTATTAAGGGTATAGCGAGCACCACATTTGAATTGATATTTAAGGATGGTGAGCCAACGCCGCATATTCTGCTTAGAGATTATGCTCGCGGGATTTTAGAGTATGCCTTGCATATTGGAGTGCTTTCGGTAGAAATTCCTCCCGACCAATTCAGACCGCCTTATAAGAGTAGCCAAAAACTGGATAATCCATCCAAAAAAGAGATAGAAGGCATAGCTGGAGATGAATTTTCATCAAGAATCAAAAGTTCTGTAATGGGTTTTCCGGGTGACTTTGGAAACTACACCATGGGCTGTGTTCATAATTGGTCTTCAACACCTATAGCCTTACCAAAAATAGAGAATGGTTATGAGATCAAGGAGCGATTTGCACGTGAACTATTAACTGACGATGTGCAAAAAGAATATTTGGCAAAACTGGAACCAACACCAGTAAGTGATACTTCAGCTTCACCAGAAGAGTTATTAAAAGTTATTAGAAGAATTGAGTATGATTCCGAAGAGTTTAATAGCAGAGTAAATGCACAGCTCAATGAAGAGCAACAAGAGTATTATCGCTGGGTTTCTGGAGTAAGTAACGATAGGCCTGCTGCCTTTAGTAGAAAATGGGCTCAAAGATGGGTTTGTAAACGAGCCCATGAGTTTGGATGGACTGAAGAGCTATTTGCTGATTTTGAAAGAATGTGCTCACACGGAAGGGGTGGTGGTCCCAGTGGTGGAGCAATGGAACGTGTTGGGAAAAAATACCAATGGATGGCCTTCCATGAATTTTTGGCCAGACTTTCTGATAACTACCACTGGACTAATCGAGGTTATAGCGATGTTCCCGATGATGATATTTATGAAGGGCCTTGGCAAATATACAAACGCGATATTGATCCTACTATCTGGGCAAGACAATCTGGAGAATTCAAAACCTATCACAACAAGCAGTGTACTTGGTGGCAACCTTATAACTTCCCATTCCCAAATGAAAATGACCCTGCAGCCAAGACTAACTTTTTGTGGGATGAAGATGTTTTGCCTGAATTCTCTGAGTTACTGCAAAGGACGATGCCTGACGACAATTCTAATTGGCTGGTTTTACACGGCTTTTGGTCTGAAAACAGGAAATATTCAGATGATAATATCGAAAGTCCCTATCTTGATGGGTGGTTCAGAATTAATTCTATCTTCATCCGTAAAGGAGATTTTGATTCTTTAGCTAAAGGAGTTGAGGGAAAAACACTTTGTGATCCCCATATAGTCAACGCACCATCAACGCAGCACGAGGGCTTTTTAGGCGAATATCCTTGGCATCCAATATATCGCCACCTTTCTGGATGGCGGGAACCAGAAGAGGTCTTTAGGGAACAGATTGCAGTCGAACACCTTATTCCATTTGCTAAATACGAATGGGAGGATGGCAGTAACGATTATTCTCTCAATAGTTCACTTTACTTCCATATGCCAGCCAAGGAGTTGATTGAGGAAATGGACTTGGTTAGACCTCCCGGTCAATGGGGGCGATGGGAGCACAAGGAGCAACCTGTATTTTTTGATCCAAGCCTAGAAGAGTACGGCCCTTCATATGCGTTAATGCGTACTGAGAAATTACAGAAATGGCTTGAAGATAATGATATGGAGATCGTTTGGTTGATAGGCGGAGAGAAGCAAATGTTTTCTTCCGGCGCACGGCAGTTTTTTGGTCGTTTGGTTTATAATGGCTTGTTTAAATATAAAGATGGCAAGCCTATAGGCAGTATATGGTACAGCAGGGAAGAGCCAACAAATTGAGCAATAAAATGGCTTTTGGTAGTTATCTAAAGAATCGCATAACAAGGCGCTGCACTCGGACAATTGTTCCGCTACGCTCGAAAATTGCCGGTGAGCTTGGTCGTTATATGCCCAACCCAGCTCGAACCAACCAAGGGAACCCGACCATCGGATGACGAATAAAAAAGACCTATCAGAACGCGACATCTGCACCAAGTTCATCACGCCCGCGCTGGAACAGGCTGGCTGGGACATGCAGAAACAAGTCCGGGAGGAAGTCGGCTTCACCGATGGCCGTATCTATGTGAAGGGCAATCTCACTACCCGTGGCAAGCGCAAGCGGGCGGATTACATCCTTTACTACAAACCCAATATCCCTGTCGCCATCATTGAGGCCAAGGACAACAAGCATTCGGTGATGGCAGGCATACAGCAGGGGCTGGATTACGCCACTATCCTGGACATCCCCACGGTGTTCAGCAGCAACGGCGATGGCTTCTATGAACATGATCGTACCGCAGCAAGCGGCAGTGTCGAACGCGAACTACCGCTGCACGACTTTCCAACGCCAGAACAACTCTGGGAGCGGTATAAACGCTACAAAGGCATCACCACGCCAGAAGCCGAGCGAATCAGCGCTCAGGATTATTTCTTCGACGGCACCAGTCGTAACCCCCGCTACTACCAACAGATTGCCATCAACCGCACTGTAGAGGCCATTGCCAAAGGTCAGCAGCGCATCCTGCTGACAATGGCCACCGGTACCGGTAAAACCTATACCGCCTTTCAGATCATTCACAGACTGTGGAAGGCTGGGGCGAAAAAGCGCATCCTGTTTTTGGCGGACCGGAATGCCTTGATCGACCAGACACGCCGAGGCGATTTCCGCCACTTCAAAGACAAAATGACGGTCATCAAGCAGAAGAAGATCGACAAATCCTACGAGATCTATCTGGCGCTGTATCAAGGTCTGACCAACTACGATGAGGACAAGGACGCCTACCGCGAATTCAGCCCGGACTTCTTCGACCTGATCGTCATCGACGAGTGCCACCGTGGTAGCGCCTCCGAAGACAGTGCCTGGCGCGAGATTCTGGACTACTTCGAAACCGCCACCCACATTGGCCTCACCGCCACACCCAAGGAAACCGAAACCGTTTCCAGCACCGAATACTTCGGTGAGCCCATCTACACCTACTCGCTCAAGCAGGGCATACAGGACGGCTTTCTTGCCCCCTACAAGGTGATCCGGGTTGGCCTTAATGTCGATCTGGAAGGCTGGCGGCCGGAGGCAGGCAAAACCGACAAGAGCGGCCAACTGGTGGATGATCGCATTTATAACCGCAAGGATTACGACAAGAGCCTGGTAATCGACGAGCGTACCGAAGCCGTGGCCAAAAAAATCACCGAATACCTGACCAAAACCAATCGCTTCGATAAAACCATCGTCTTCTGTGTCGACATTGACCACGCCCAGCGCATGCGTGCCTCCCTGGCCAATGCCAACAGCGACCTGATGGCGCAGAACCCCAAGTATGTCATGCAGATCACGGGCGATAATGACGAAGGCAAGCGCGAGTTGGATAACTTCATCAATCCTGACGAACGCTATCCGGTCATTGCCACCACCTCCAAGCTGATGACCACCGGCGTCGATGCACAAACCTGCAAACTGATCGTACTCGACAGCAACATCGGCTCGATGACCGAATTCAAGCAAATTATCGGGCGCGGCACCCGCATCAACGAAGAATTTGGAAAGACCTTTTTCACCATTCTTGATTTTCGCAATGTCACCGACCTGTTTGCCGACCCGGATTTCGACGGCGATCCGGTGCGCGTTAAAGAACTGCGTGAAGATGAGGACTTTGAGACACCCGAAGAAGAAATCGCCGAAGGCGAGACCGTCACGGATGAAACCGGTGAGGAAATCATCTTCGATCCACCAACTGAACCACCGGAAATCATCACCGGTGGAGAGATCATCAACGAACCGCGCCCCAAGTACTACGTCAATGGCGTCAATGTCGCCATCCTCAACGAGCGCATCCAGTACATGGATGGCAACGGCAAGCTGATCACCGGCAGCCTGAAGGACTACACCCGCGAGAAAGTGCGAGAGCAATATCATTCACTGGATGACTTCCTCAACAGATGGCATAGCGCCGACAAAAAGCAAGCCATCATCGACGAGCTGACCGAACAGGGTATCGTACTGGAAAACCTGAAAGAGGCCATTGGCAAGGAGATGGATATCTTCGATATGATCTGCCACACCGCCTTCGATCAGCCGCCGCTCACCCGTGCCGAGCGCGCGAAGCAGGTCAGAAAGCGCGACGTATTCACCCAATATGGCGAACAGGCCCGCAAAGTACTGGACGCTTTGCTGGACAAATACGCCGACGAAGGCATCGAGAACATCGAAGACATCAAGGTGCTCAAGGTCAACCCCTTCGACCAGTTCGGCACACCAACAGAAATCATCAAACTCTTCGGCGGCAAGCCCCAATACTTGCAGGCCCTGAACCAATTGGAGCAAGCCCTCTATCAAGCGGCTTGAATCACGAACAAGAGAGAAGTAGTAGCGCAACATGGCAAACGTATCAGGCATTGTAAAATCCGCCCGTAACATCATGCGGCAAGACACCGGCACCGGCAGCGACGAGCTGCGCATTCTGCAACTAGGTTGGATGCTATTTTTGAAAATCTTCAGCGACAAGGACAAAGAGCTGGAGCTGATGGACGACAACTACGTCTCGCCCATTCCCGCTGAACTACATTGGGACGAGTGGGCCGGCGATGACGAAGGCATGACCGGCGACGAGCTGTTGCAGTTTGTTGACCGAAAGCTGTTCCCGACCCTGTCGGAAATAGACCTCTCCAGCGGCAACCGCCGTGCGGTATTAGTGCATGAGGTGTTTGCAAATAACTACAACTACATGAAGTCTGGCATTCACCTGCGGCAAGTGATCAACAAGCTGAATGAAATCGACTTCAACAGCAGCAAAGACCTGCACCTGTTCGGCCAGATTTATGAAACCTTCCTGAGTGAACTGCAAAGCGCTGGCACCCTCGGCGAATTTTATACCCCGCGTGCCGTCACCCAGTTCATGACCGAAATGGTCAACCCCGCCCACGGCGAAACTGTGCTCGACCCTGCTTGCGGCACCGGCGGCTTTTTAACTGCCGTGATCGAACACCTGAAGGCCTCCGCCAACACCGTCGCCGAGCGCGAAGCCATTGCCCACAATGTGCGCGGCTGGGAATACAAACCCTTGCCCTACATGCTGGCCAACACCAACTTGATCCTGCACGACATCATCACCCCCAGCATCCAGTTTGGTGACTCGCTGCAACGGCCCCTAAGCGAATACACGCGCAAAGAACGGGTAGATGTGATCATCGCCAATCCGCCCTTTGGTGGCGTGGTTTCCAACAACAACGAGAACAACTTCCCGCAAACCTACCGCACCAAGGAATCGGCAGACTTGTTCTTGATCCTGATGATCCATCTGCTCAAGGAGGGTGGCCGCGCAGCCATTGTCTTGCCCGATGGTTCCCTTACCGGCGATGGTGTTAAACAACGTATCCGCCAAAAACTGTTGGAGGACTGCAACCTGCACACCATCGTGCGCCTGCCGAACTCCGTGTTCCAGCCCTATGCCTCGGTGGCCACCAACCTGCTGTTCTTCACCAAGGGCGAGCCGACCCAGAGCATCTGGTACTACGAACACAAACTGCCGGAAGGCTACAAGGCCTACTCAAAGACCAAGCCTATTCAATTAGCCGAGTTCGAAACCCTGAAAAGCTGGTGGACGAACCGTGAAGCCAACGAGCAAGCCTGGCAGGTGGATATCGATACCATCAAAGCCAATGGCTACAACCTCGACATCAAAAACCCACACCGTGCCGAGGAAGAAAAACAATACAGCAGCACCGAATTACTCGATCTGTTGCATCAGTCCTTTGCCAAGAGCGATCAGTTGCTGGAGCAGTTGCGGAAGGAGTTGGTGTAGTGGCTGTTTGGAAAAAAGTAAAAGTTGGAGACTTCCTTTTTGAGCGTGAGGGGCGGTATAAGCCTGATGCAAAGGAAATTCAAGGGCTCCAGCGGATAGACAAGATTGATTTCTCTGGGAATTTTCACGTCGCAAACAAGCCCAGTAAAACGAACATGATTCTGATTAAATCGGGCGATTTGGTCATTTCAGGCATCAACGTCGCTAAAGGTGCCTTGGGCGTGTATCACGGCGACGCTGATGTCACAGCGACCATTCACTACTCATCGTATACCTTTGATGAAAGCAAAGTCAGTGTTGAGTTTTTCAAGCGCTTTCTGAAGTCGCCAATCTTTATTCAATTGCTGAAAGAGCAGGTGAAAGGTGGCATTAAAACCGAAATAAAACCCAAACATCTTTTGCCGCTTGAAATCATGTTGCCAGATAAAGATGAGCAACTATTTATTCTCAGTCAGTTTCAACGGATTGAAAATGAAGATGCTGAATTGAAACATGAACTAACCCGTCAACAAGCCCTGCTGAAAAAACTGCGGCAGCAAATTTTGCAGGAAGCCATCGAAGGCAAACTCACCGCCGACTGGCGCGCGCAAAACCCCAATGTAGAACCGGCCAGCGAACTACTCAAGCGCATCGCCGCCGAAAAAGCGCAACTGGTTAAAGACAAAAAAATCAAAGCGCAAAAACCATTGCCGCCCATCACGGACGAGGAAAAGCCGTTTGAACTTCCGCGAGGGTGGGAGTGGTGTCGATTAGATCAGCTTATTTATGAGAGTCCAAGGAATGGATACTCACCAAAGACGGTCGATTACCCGACAAACACCAAGACGCTAAAATTGGGCGCTACCACATCAGGGAGGTTCGACTCGACCCAGGTAAAGTACATTAATGAAGAAATATCACGAGATTCATTTCTATGGATCAAACCGAGAGATATTCTAATTCAGCGGGGAAATTCGATTGATTTTGTGGGTGTTTCAGCAATATATCAAGGTGAAGAAAATTGCTTCATTTACCCTGACCTGATGATGAAGCTAAAGCCTGTGAGCTCACTCTCAGAGGTGTTCTTGCACCACGCTTTGATGAGCCCAAGTTGTCGAGAATATTTCCGAAGCAATGCAACCGGTGCTCAAAAAAGCATGCCCAAAATAAATCAAGCAGTCGTTTCTGGTGCGTTGGTACCACTTTGCTGTGAGGAAGAACAACTAGCCATCGTCACCAAAGTCGAAAAACTACTCTCTCTCTGCGACCAACTGGAAACTCAAATCACCCAAAACCAGACACACGCCGAGCAACTGATGCAAGCAGTATTAAAAGAAGCCTTCAGCCACAACAACGAGGTGGAACTTGCTTAATCGACTCGCCAAACTGGCGCTGGTATCCACGGCGCTGGCGCCCATCTTCCTGACGCTGTGGTTTGTGGAAATCAGCAGCGCTTGGCAGCTTGGTGTGCCTTGGTTGGAGAATCTTGCCGCTCATTGGCGGGTAGGCAGCACCTATTTGTTGGCTGCACTGGTGTTAAGCGGCCTATGCTTTGGTCTGGTCTGGATGTCCGCCTCGCGCCACGGCCTTGAGCGTCTGCCGCTGAAGATCAAGTCGGTCAAAACTGTGGACAAGGAGATCGTCGGCTTTCTGCTCGTTTACTTGCTACCACTTATCAACCAGAGCCAGAGCACCATCAGCGTGCCGGTACTGGTGTTTGTGGCGGTGATCTTCTTCTTTATTGTCTACAACTCCCACGCCTACCACTTCAACCCTTTGCTGGGGTTTTTCGGCTATCACTTCTATGAAGTAACCATTGAGGGCGACATCACCTATGTGCTGATCACCCGCCAGAATATTACCGACTGCAAGGCTGTTTCGCAGGTGGTGCAACTAACCGAATACATGATACTGGATGCCAATCATGCCAAATAACAATAATACCTCTAACCTGTTCGCTTTGGTGGATGATGAAGATGCGCTCATCCGTCGCATTCCACTGACTGCGGCGGTCAATACCGAACTGGCCCAACTCTTCGCCGAACAACAGGCCGCACTGCTTAACGACAGACAGCCCATCGCCTTCACGGGCAGCTACAACGTGGACGTGGGCGAAATCTTTACCATTGCCGATTACCCACTACCGCCCGCCATCGGCCAAGCCATTGGCAATCCGCTCATTTGTCCGGTGTTGAATCTCAATACCGAAACGCACCGCATCAAAGCGCTGTTTAGTGGCAGCTGGTCAGCTGCCAACAAAAGCGTCAACTTTCAGGTTTTCGATGCCGGCAAGTTGCTCTCTAATCGATGGACACTGATCGGTTTGCCTATCCATGCTGGTGATACTTATAAGCGACTTGAAGAGCCTGGTCTGATATTGCAAGACAAACTCACCGCCCATTTCCACAACGGCACGCTGTACTTCACTTCCTACCACAATACCAAACGGTTTCTGGATTTGGCTGATTACTACCGGGAAGCGACCGATACCGACCTCGACGATTTCGCTGCCACCGATATCTTTGTCTTCGAAGACCAAGCAAGCTTCAAGGCGCTAGCCGACTCGATCATCCGAAAGAAAATCGCCCTGTTGCAAAAGAATGAAGTTTTGAAAGATCTCACCGTCACCGACATCCAAACCGTAGCCAACAACTTTAACGCCGAGCTTCCCGAAGAGCACCACATCGCGATCACGGTCAACGACGATGGCAATTTGGTTATCCCGAAAGACAAGAAACAGCTGAAAGAACTTATCCGCTTCCTGGACGAAGACTACGTTACCGCACCGCTGACCAAACGAAAATGCCTCACCAATTCCAAGCAATATCTGTGAGCCTCTCATGAAAAGGGCATCTAACAAAGTGCTGCACACGGATAAATTACTCACTGCGCTCGCAATTTACCGGTGAGCACGGCGTTAAAGTAACTAGGGTTTCAGTCATTCCTTTAATGCGTAAATTGCTCTCTAACCACTCTCTCAGCCCACCCCTCCATATCCTCTCTCGACACTTGCAGCTCACCCAGCCCCTTCGGATGATTCACCCCTCTATGCCCCCCTTGTCCATATAATTGACCCAGCAAACCATTCGGCCAGTTCAATGAGTTCTTCACTACCCCACGTCGTATTCGCTCAAAATCATTGCGCCATGTTTCGCTATCAACACCAGTCAATACTTTGGTAGAAAGCATTTTCACCCCATCCGATGCATCCACCTCTAGCAAAACAAATTCACTACCATTACGTCGCAACCCAACCGCTTTAATCACTCTTTGTGAACCATCCTTACACAGATGTAATCGGCTACGTCCAACTTTTGGCAAAACCAAGGTTTCTTCAAAAAGCACCCGACATGCAAATTTAGTTTTTAGAATTGAAAGTAGCTCATTAAAGGCTGCAAAACGACTGGCGAAAATGCTGTTGTAATTTGTTGCATCTTGTTTTCCACCCACATCTGCCGCTGCTAGTACACCGCCTAAGTGTGGTTCGTCAGTACTCACTAAATTACTATCTTCATCTGTAGTAGCCTCTTCTTTTTCTAAGATTGTTTGGCTACTTTTTCTTGCCCTGCGAGATTTTTCAATTCGACTAGGTCTACTAAAACTTATCCATGTCGGCTCAGCCTCTATGACTCGTGTGTCTGTGTCTATATTGGCCGTCTCTTCATCATCTAACTGTAGGTCCTCATCATCAACGATTGACTCAGTTGGAATTGCTACGTGCTGCGTACTGCCGCCACTTTCCTCTTTTTCCTGAAAAGAGGCATGGCTAATAGTTGTTGTGCTAGGAAGCATAGCGTTGATTTCTAAACCTACTATTTCCTCAACTAAATAATCCCTACTCTCATTAGAAAAACGTCCTTTTACATGTAGTTTCCATCCTTGCATGGGCGGAGGATCAAAGCTAAAACACCAACTTTCAACGTTGTTTTTAATTTCTCTATTTTGTTGATAGTGCTTAAAAATGCTTTCGTACGAATCCATGACATCTGGATCAGAAAATAGCCAAGCTAAAAGCTGCACTACGGCCGACTGCTCTAACGCCTCTTTAGGAAACGAAGAACTAGGCAAAATCCGTATCTCTAAATGGTCTCGTTCAACCTCATAGTGAACATCAAACTCTTGCTGTAAAGCGGTACTGCTCAAACAACTTCGACAGAAATAGGAATTAATTAAAAATAACGACCGAGCTAACTCTAACTGCGGAATGTGATAACGAATCTTGCTATATTGTGTTTCAGCTTCATAAATAAATGAACTCTGCGCTCCATCCTTGTTGCGTACGGAAGCAAAGGACGAGAGATTAGGAAAATCGATCATTTTGGCTCGTTGAAGATCCGATGCACCAAACTCAATCACACGATCCGCCTTATTTATTTGCTTTGTTGTACTGTTAACCACCTTAGCTCGACTTAATAAAGGCAAATGTGTCAATGGTCACTTAAAAGTGCACCACTATGGGCACCTAAAAGTGCACCACTTTAAGAGCGGTTTTTAAACCGATAAGACTCATTTCCTGTTTCAATAATTTCGCATCGATG
>RRZU010479467.1_pt1 | contig 13167 bp, 6 predicted proteins | sample 2165561 | NCBI WGS metagenome assembly RRZU01 (sample SAMN10456909, study PRJNA506462) | wastewater metagenome | isolation source: wastewater sludge | place: USA: Moscow, Idaho
ATTTGTTCCAGAGTATCAGTAATTTCATCGACATAGCGTTTCAGGAAGGCAATGGTCTGGTTCATAGCGTCTTTGATCAGGGTATAATCGCCATTGTAGTTGCCGACCATCCCCGTATTTAGATTGCCTTTGGCCAGCTCATTAAGGGTCGCCGAGGCTTCCTGGACCGGTTCAACTACAGCATCCAGAGTAGCATTTACGCCGGTAACAATTTTAGCAAAGTCGCCCTGGTGTTTACTGGCATCGGCCCGGGTATTCAATTTCCCGTCAATACCGGCCTGGGCCAGCATGTTTGCATCGCTGATCAGGTTGTCAATGGAAGTTTGAACCATTTCCAGACTGTTTCGGATTTCATTAAATTGAGAAGAAACTTCGGTGGTGTATTCATCAGCCGGGCTGATGTCCATATCAAAGGCCAGATCCCCCTGAGACAAGCGCGTCAGATTAGCACCCAGTCGGGTGACCTCATTTTTAGTGTAGTCGCTGACCCTGATCATCGGGGTTAAATCTGTGACGACTTCGACGAAGCCGACATTCTCACCTTTGGAATCTTTAAGATATGCGGTATCTTGTTTGTAGTTGCGGCCGTACCATTCAAAGTAGCTGTCACCCAACCCCTGATCGACCAGGCGCCGGATGCCGCAGCCTTCGGTTTGACAGATATTGGCGCCGGCATTGTAACAATCCATCCCATAACCGCATTCACGGTCGGTGATGACATTATTGTTTACCATCATATCTTCAAAAGGTTTGTTCATAAAGGTCCACTTCATGTCATTATCGGTCACGTGAATCGGGAAGGGCACGGCATCGATAATCGCTTCGTACCAGACCATCTTATCAACCACGGTATCCAGGGTGGCATTGACGCCTTGAACGATTTCTTTAAATCCGCCGTTAAAGGCGTCAGCATCACCGCGGGTTTGCCATTGGCCCTGAACAGCGGCCAGTGCCAGCATCGTTGCTTCATTGATCAAGGCCCGGATCGTTTCAATGGTCCGTTTAAGTGCCGGTGAAATTTCGTCAGCAGGATCATTAACTTCAATATCGGCGGAGACATCGCCGTTGGAGATCTGGTTCATCGTACCGATGACCACATTCTGGAGATCATCGGCCAGCTGATTCATGGAGGTAGTCATTTCGCCAACCTCATCCTTCGATTCTACCTCTAGCCGAACACTCAGATGTCCCTGGGTCATTTCCTTGATCATCTGATTTAAAGAAATAATTGGTTTCGAAATTTTGCGGGCCAGAATATAGGTGGCCAGACCACCGGCCAACAAAATCAGTAAGGAGGCAATCAGAATGATGTTTCTCAGATTATTGATCGGGGCCAATACATCAGCTTCATATTTTGTCACGATCAGGGTCCAGTTAGTTCCGGGGATTGGGGCATTATAGGCAAGTTTCGCATCGCCATAATAGTTGTAGGCAATACTACCGGTTTGTCCCACACCCAATTCCTGAATGGCCAGTCCAAAATCTTTTAAGGGGCCATTGGATTCGATTTCAGCAAAGATGTTGGTCTGATCCAATATCAGCTGATCATTGGGATGAGCCATAACAGCACCATTTTCATTAATAACCATTCCGTATTTTCGGACACCGTCGCCCATACTATTGGTGACATCTTGCATAAAGGTGGGATCCCGACGCCCGACCAGGAGGCCAACTACCTGGCCATTATTTTTGATCGGGGATACTTCAAAGACGACTGGCTCATTGGTGACTTTGCTGATGGCAACGTCTGAGATGGCTGTTTTACCGGCAAAACCGTCCTCGTACCAGAATTGTCCTTCCGATTTAAATTCGCCGCCGCCAATAATATATCGGGCATTACCGTTCATATCCATGACCGCAATATCCTGATAACCGAGACGTTCAACATCACCGGAAATTGAGGCGACCTGGGTGTTCCAGTCCATCGTGGCAGTTCGCGCGCTGAGGGCAATTTCATCAAGCTTTCCGAGATTGCCGGTAATAATGGCACCGATATGACCGGCCCCTTCTCTGGCAAAGGCCTCTTCCTGGGTAGCGGATTCATTGGTCAGGGCAGCAGCCCCTAAATTGATGGCAATCAGCCCCAAGGTGAGCACTGCGACGGCCAAAATCAGGGTCGTGAAGGCCATTAATTTGGTCGATAAGCGGATTTTTAGCGAGCTCTGACCAGGTTCGGTTGGTTGTCTGTCTTTCATGATGATTCTCCTTTCGGGATGGTGCGTTTATTAAACAACTGAACGAAACAAGCAGACCTTTTAATCTCACACAAATTGGGAACCTGTTTGTTTCTTCAGTATCCATTACCCTCATATTTATATATCGGCATATACGAATGGATGTTTAGATTAAAACGATATTTAAAAAAAATTTCGGTTTAGCAGTACTTGGGCTGAGTCTGAAACGTAATGCTTATTCAAGCAAACAGGCGCCTGTTTCGGCGCCTGTTTGCTTGAGGATTGGTTTGCAGCTTAGTATTTATCCATGTCCATATCGCCCAGGTCGATGCTGGGCTCAGGAGCTGTTCTGGTTGGTTCGTGAGCTTTTGGCGGAGCTGTTGCGGAAACCGGTTTTGATCCACCTTTGCTTCTGAGTTTAAAGGTATCAACCAGTTGTTTGAGCAGCTCGGCCTGTCCCGACAGCTCTTCGCTGGCGGCGGCGCTTTCTTCAGCGGTGGCGGAGTTTTGCTGAACCACATGGGCTACCTGTTCAACACCGGTATCAATTTGGGCAATCCCAGAAGCTTGTTCATTGGAGGCGACCGCAATATTGCCGATCAGGGTGGTGACCTTTTCGATGCCGGCGACAATGTCATCCAGAGCGGCGGCAGTTTCATCAGCAATTTTGGTACCTTCCTGAACCTTGTCAATGGAGCCTTCAATTAAAGCCGTTGTTTCCTTGGCCGCCTCGGCACTGCGGGCGGCCAGGCTGCGGACTTCCTCAGCGACGACGGCAAAACCCTTGCCATGCTGGCCGGCCCGGGCTGCTTCGACAGCGGCATTGAGAGCCAGTATATTGGTCTGGAAGGCAATATCATCAATGACCTTGATGATTTTGGAAATGTCATTGGATGACTGGTTAATAGAAACCATCGAGTTCTGCATTTGTGCCATCTGACTGTTGCCCTTGGCGGCATGATCCTTGACGGTGTCGGCCAGTTCTCGGGCTTTATTGGCATCAACAGCATTATTTTTGGTCTGATCGGCAATTTCGGCGATTGAGGCGGTTAACTCCTGAACCGAGCTGGCCTGTTCGGTAGAGCCCTGGGCCAGCGACTGGCTACCGGCAGATACCTGACCAGACCCCGAGGCGACTTGTTCAGCGGCTACGTTGATATCGCCCATGACGTCATTGAGTGATTGAATAATCACATTGATGGCGTTGGAGATGGTGATCCAGTCGCCCCGGAATTCCCGGGCATTTTCGATATTCAGGTTTCCTTTGGACAATTCTTCTATTTTTTCAGTAATCTCACGGACTACAATTTCTAAACGGCTGGCCGTCGTATTGACTGTTTGTTTGAGCGCATCCACATCGCCTTTATATTCACCAGTGATACGTTCACTGAGATTACCGTTCGAAATCGCATCCATTACCACCATGACCTCACCGATTGGTTTGTTGATTTCTTCGAGGATCGCGTTCATGCCGCCGACCAATTCTTCCCAGGCACCCTGGAACTTGCTGGTATCGGCACGAGTCTGCAAATTGCCATCGATCACGGCATTGGTGATCATTGAAGCACCTTGGATCATCTCGCCGATCGATGCTTTAACGGCGGTCAGGCTATGGCTGATTTCATTGAACTGAACACTGACATCGCGGGTGTATTCATCAGCTTCACTGATGTTCATATCAAAGTCAAGGTTTCCTTCTGATAGACGATTCAAGTTATCAGCTAATCTGCTTACTTCGGCATGGGTATAATCGCTGACGCGGATAATCGGCGTTAAATCGGTGACGATTTCGACAAAACCAATATTTTCGCCTTTTTTATTTTTGAGGTAGGCGGTATCCTGCTTGTTGTTGCGGCCAACCCATTCAAAGTAAGAATCTGCCAGGCCCTGATCAACCAGACGGCGGATACCGCAGCCTTCGGTCTGACAAATGTTAGCGCCGGTATTGTAGCAATCCATGCCGCAGGCAGAAACGCGATCGGTGATGACACCATTTTTAATCATCAGATCTTCATAGGCCCGGTTCATAAAGGTCCACTTCATGTCCACATCGGTGACGTGAACCGGGAAGGGGATGCCGTCAATAATGGCTTCATACCAGAACATATTGTCGACGACCGTATCCAGGGTCTGGTTAACACCGGCAATAACCTTGCCATATTCACCGGCATGTTTGCTGACCTCGGCCCGCTTGGTGAAATCACCGCGAATGGCCGAATCGGAAAGCATAATCGTATCGGAAACCAGGCTGCCGATGGCATTTTTTATAGAAACCATACTGTTGCCGAGGACGTCATTGTCGGACTTGGGCTGGATGTCAATGGATAAATTCCCCAGTGCCATATTTTGGGCAGCTTCGGCTTGATCGCGAATATTTTCGGCCATATTGACAAAAGACTTGGTCAACTCACCGATTTCATCCTGTTTGGCGTTATCGGCCATGGTATAGTCAATATCAACCGCACCCAGGGCTAAATAATCGGCGGCTTCGGCCAGCCTGGTAATCGGATTGATAAAGCTGCGGGTGGAAATAATGATCAGGCCAACGATAACCAGCAGACCCAAGCCAAAGATGACCAGCATCATCGTCTGAATGGTGTTATAAGACTGGCTGAACTCTTTGATTGGCAGCCCGGTGGAGAGGGTCCATCCGGTGGTTCCGATTTCGGTCAGATAGCCCTGGCTTTGGACATCACCGGAGCTATAAGCGATCGGGCCAGTGGTTTTATCGGTAATGGCAGTAATGAGGTTTTCGGAAAGATCGGTTTCGCCGATCGGTTTGTTCAGGAAGTCCGGGTTGGGGTGATCAAAAATTGAGCCTTTGGCGGTTGTTACCACAAAAAAGCCGGTTTCGCCAATTTTATTTTCAGCGATAATCTGTTTGATCTGATCAATCGAAACGTCCAGACAGGTGGCCCCGATCATTTCCTGGGTGCCGGGTTTATACACCGGGGCGACGACGCTGACGATCATTTTCTTGGTGACGGTATCTTCGTAGGGTTCGGTAATGAATCCGCTTTTTTTAATCTGGAGATCCTGATACCAGCCCCGGGAGGTGATGTCGTAGGTGGCGTCAGAGCTGGCACCATCGGATTGGGTAAACTGACTGGAATCAAAATCGGCGATCCATGAGACACTGATATTTTCCGGGTCAGTAGCCTTAATATTATCCATGGCCTGTTTGACTTCAGGAAAGGTATCGACAGTCGTAATGACGGTCCCGGGGGCAGTTTTTTCGAGCAGCCTGACGATTTCGGGATTGGTAGCCATTTGGCTGGCGATGACGATATAGCCATTTAAATAGCCTTCGACTTCGTTTGCAACCGCCTGCGACCGTGATGACAGTTCATCAACGGTAATCCTGGTGATCGACTGGTTGACAACATAAAGCGATATGCCGGCGACAACTGCAAAAATGATTGCTACGGGTAAGCCGATTGTCAGCAGCATCCGTAAGAGTAGACCTTTTTTCTTGTTCATGGTAATTCTCCTTTTGTTAGTCATTGGATATTCTATCGGAAGTCAGGAACAGAACTTGAGTCATTAAATCTAAAAAACCAGGCATAAATTCAAGGTCCTTAAGTTGCTCTATTCCTAATGCTTAAGACTAATTTACCCGGGTATGCAACAGATAAACAAAACTCCTTTGTTTATTTTTTAAGCCCCAAAAAAGTTCGGGTTTGTGTGATGAAAAAAGGGGTATATTATAAAAAAGTATTTTTTGCGATGAATAAACGACTAGAGGAGGTGCTGATGATGAACTTGAAGCGGTCAAAGATGTCGCTGCTATTATCCATTTTAGTGATGTTGGTACTGACTTCCTGTACCCGCCAGCAACCCATCACCATTGGTTTTGTGGCCAGCCTTACAGGCAGTACATCAGAATTGGGTGTTAATGGCCGTAATGGTCTGATGATCGCGGTGGAAGAAATCAATGCCGCTGGCGGAATCAATGGCAGATCGGTCGAGGTGGTTGTCAAGGATGATAAAAATGATCCGGCCACCGGCCTGGCCGTTGACCAGGAGTTATACGAAGATGGTGTTTCATTTGTTGTCGGTCATATGACCAGCAATATGGCAACAATGAGTATTCCCTTTGTCAACGGTAAAGATATGTTAATGATTAACCCGACCATGAGTGCCACCACCTTGCTGAATCAGGATGATCATTGTATTAGCATTGTTTCAGCAAATAGTGATCAGGCGGCGGTCATTAAGGCGAGCATGGTAAGAAATAGCGGTGGAAAAAGGGTGGCGGTGATTTACGAATCCCAGAATATCGCCTATACCGGTACTGTGAAAGAGGGTATTGCCCAAGAAATTACTCCTCTGGGCGGTCAGATCATTTATGAAGAAGCATTTTTATCTGGAGCAAATACCAATTATTTGGAGATCGCCCAACGGGTTTTACAGATCAGCCCCGACAGTATCGTCATTTTAGCTTCATCTTTTGACGCGGCCATGTTCTGCCAGCAATTGTATAAGCAGAATAACCAAATTCCCGTTTATCTGGCGGCCTGGTCGATGAACAATGATCTGCTGTCACAGGGTGGACAGTCAGTCGAGGGGATCAAGATAACAAGCCTGATTGACTCGGATTCTCAAAGCCCGTCTTATCTGGCATTTCGGCAGAAATTTATCAATAAATATGGTTCTGAACCGACATTTGCGTCAGTCTACACATATGAAGCGGTCATGGTTTTGGCTGATGCTATAAAGACCGCCAATAGCGAAGACCCAGAAACGATTAAAAATACCATTATAAACAAGGGGACTTATCAGGGCCTTCAAAGTGATATTGTCATTGATCAGTACGGTGACGCCAAACGAACGATCTTTGAATACCTTGTGAAAGATGGTCAGTTTAAAAAGGCGGAATAGAGAATGAAACGAATTAAAAAGCTGCGCGATTTCATAATGATAAACAACATGCTTTCGATTGTCATCCCGCTGATCCTCGTAGGTCTTTTTGTGACGCCGATCATTTATAATTATCTGATTAGAGATATGGACAAAAAGAACACCATGATCGCGGCAACCATTGCCCAGCGCATGTCGGATTTTATTGATGAGTCCTTTCAGGTCCTTTATCAGATCAACCATTTACTTGATGATGGCACCCTCAAGGATGCTGGGACCATCCAGAATTATTTGAACGCAATCCTGTCAAGTTCTGAGTCCCTTGAAGGATTCGAAATTCTTGATGCCAATGGAATAGTAACAGTCAATGCGCCCCAGAATATTAATATTCTGGGCGCCAATCGTGCCAGTCAGCCTTTTTTTTCTGAGACCAAATCTGGACAGCAACCTTTTGTCTCGTCTTCTTTTATTTCCCAACAAACCGGACAGCCCACCATAACCATTGCAGTTCCCCATCGTGATGAGGTAATAGTGGCTTATTTAAACTTGGCAGAAATCAGTATGCTGTCACTCAATCACATCAAAACATTTGGTGATACTGTGACCATGGCCATCACCGATGGCAACGGCGTCTTTATTTCCCATCAGGATATTAATAAGGTCTTTCAGCGCGAAGTTGAAGCGAATTATCAAGTCATCCATCCTGGAACAGAAATAGATAATCAGATCCATACTTTCACATATGAAGACAAAACCGCTATGGTCAGTCATGCGGATGTTGATAAGGTCAATTGGCATGTCTTTGTTTATGAATCCTATGATTCGCTTTATGCCGCATTGAGGCCTTTTTTAGCGATTATGCTCTTGTTTACCTTACTACTGGTCTTATTTTCGCGGTTCATTGCCCGGCTGGTATTTAAAGATATTAACCATTCTTTTGGAGAATTGAACCGCCAGACAAAAGAAATTGCTGCTGGAGATTATCATCCCATTAATTCGGACAATCGTTTTGATGAATTTGATCAGCTGACTGAAAATTTCAATGAAATGGTGGCTTGTGTGAAAGAAAGAGATGAGACTTTACAGGTTCTTGCCTATTATGATGCCCAGACCAGACTACCTAATGCTGCTTATCTGTTAGAACGCCTTAATCAAATGATTATTGACAAACAGGGTAAAATTGCGGTAATCTGTTTTGACATTCATAATTTCAAGCGGATTAACGATACCTATGGTCCATCCTTCGGGGATAAGGTGCTGGAGATGATGGGAGCGCGCTTGCTGTCGCTCGATTTATCCAGTGGTTTTGTAGCCCGGATTAATGGTTCCAATTTTGTTCGGGTGCTGACTGATTTTCAGAACCCTGACGATGTACTTCTGGAGATTGACAAGCTACGGGCGGTTTTTAATCAGGCGATGAGCTTTAATGAAAAGAATGTTTATCTGCGTTTTCATGTGGGGATCGCCCTTTATCCCGATGATGCCGGAGAAGTGGAAGAACTGCTGCAATATGCCAATACTGCCGCAGAAATGGCCAAGCAGCGGGGAGTATCACAATATGCTTTTTTTGAAAACATTATGAAACAAAACCTGTTAAGAAATATGAAACTGGAAAATTCATTGCGCACAGCACTGGAGAACGATGAATTTTTCTTGCATTATCAACCTCAAGTAGATGTTAAAAACAAGAAAATCCGCGGTTTAGAAGCGCTGATCCGCTGGGATCATCCACAATTGGGGCTGGTGTCACCACTGGACTTTATTCATATTGCCGAATCCAGCGTCCTGATTATTCCAATTGGGGCCTGGGTATTAGAAACAGCCTGTCGCCAAATCGTTGCCATTAATCGGAAAATGGGCACGGAGATTATGATATCGGTCAATGTTTCGCCGGTGCAACTGAATCAGGAACATTTTCCTGAAATGGTCGCAGAAACCCTTAAACGATGTGGCCTCGATCCAGATTTACTGGAACTGGAAATAACCGAGAATCTGTTTATTCATTCTTTTGAAGATGCCATCAAAATCTTTAATCGCCTCAAGGCGATTGGTATTCGGATGTCGCTGGATGATTTTGGTACCGGTTATTCGTCATTGGCATATCTCAAGAATTTACCAATTGATACATTGAAAATTGATCAGGCATTTACCCGGGATCTATTGGTCAAGAAATCCAACGAGAATTTAATGGAGTCGATCATTATGATGGCTCATACCCTCCACTTGGATGTGATTGTCGAAGGGGTTGAAGAGTTGGAGCAGTTGGATTGTTTAGAAGCATATCACTGTGATCATGTCCAGGGTTATTACTTTAGTCGTCCCATTGATGAATCGCACCTTGAGGTATTACTGACTGAAATGGCGACTAAACAAAGACGATAGTGAGCTTCAATTTAAGAATTTAAGTAAAAATGGCCAGCTTAGCTTGAGGAGATTAATAATGAAGAAACCAATGATAGTAATACCAATCGGTGATGCTGCCGGCATCGGTCCTGAAATAACCGTGAAAGCCCTGGCAGCAGATGCGGTTCATGAAATGGCCCGCATCCTGGTGGTTGGAGACAAAAAAGTGCTTAACAAAGCGCTGGCGTTTTCAAATGTGGACTTGACCATCAATGACATCTGTAAACCTGCAGAGGGACATTTTGCCCCGGGCATTGTTAATCTCATTGATCTGGATAATATTCAAATGGATCAACTGAAAATGGGAGCGGTTCAGGCGATGACCGGAAAGGCTGCCTATGAATATATTGAAGTAGCAACCCGGCTCTGTTTGGAAAAGCAAGCCGATGTATTAACCACCACAGCCATCAACAAAGAATCGTTAAAAGCCGCCGCGGTACCCTTCATTGGTCATACCGAAATAATAGGGGCATTAACCCAAACCAAGAATCTTTTGACCATGTTTCAGGTTCATAATCTCAGGGTCTTTTTTTTGAGCCGTCATGTTTCGCTGCGGCAGGCTTGTCAACTGGTTACAAAAGAAAATATATCAACCTTTATTTACCAGTGTGTGATGGCGCTTAATACGTTAGGGATTAAAACACCCCATATTGCCGTAGCTGGTCTTAACCCCCACAGTGGTGAGCATGGCCTGTTTGGGTGGGAAGAGGTGGATGCGGTGATCCCAGCCGTAGCAGCTGCCCGCCAGCGCGGTATCAAGGTTGAGGGGCCGATTGGTGCTGACAGTGTTTTTCACTTAGCCATAAAAGGTAAGTATGATGCGGTTTTATCGCTCTACCATGATCAGGGTCATATTGCCACCAAAATGGTCGACTTTGAAAAAACGATTTCGCTCACCATCGGGATGCCATTTCTCCGTACTTCAGTCGATCATGGGACGGCTCTGGATATTGCCGGACAGGGCATTGCCAGTCCGGTGAGTTTGATTGAAGCGATTCGGTTGGGGGCGGAGTATGCTCCGTTTTTTAAGCGGGATCGGTAAGTTAAGCTTGGTGATTGAAGCGCTGTGAAGAAGCCGATTATTTATCATAAGAGATAAAAATTATGATATGAGATATAAATTGGAATGACTATTGATTCTTTATAAGTTTGATGTTATGATTGTTTCCATAAAATAATAAATTGTCCGAAGTGCGTGCTTGTTTTAATCGATATCGGCAATTAATAGGAGGCTTTAATATGTTTATCGCCAGGCAGCCGATATTCGATAAGAATCTTAGCGTTTTTGGCTATGAGTTACTCTTTCGAATGAATGAAAAATCAAGAGGCTTTGATGGCATCAATGCTCAGAGTGCAACCGCCGCTGTTATTATTGGATTATATGAATTGGGACTCGAAAATATTGTCGAAGACAAGATGGCTTTTATTAATTTCGATGAGGTGTTTATCCATTCCGATGCCTTAGAACTGATTAAACCCAATCGGATGATTGTCGAGATGCTCGAAAATATTGCGATTGATTCCCAATTATTACAGCGCTTGGATCATATAAAAGAAAAGGGCTATCAAATTGCTCTCGATGATTTTAATGAAAAGTTTGACGACTATCCCTTAATGCCCTATGCCAATATTATCAAGTACGATTTGATGTTAACGCCACTCGAGAGCATTGCAGAGGAGATTCCAAAAGTGGTTAAACAGGGAAAAATTCTATTAGCAGAAAAGGTTGAAACGCAGGAAGTTTATCAACAGGCCAGCGCGATGGGTTTTCAATTATTTCAGGGTTACTTTTTCAGTAAACCCAGTATTGCCGGTCGATCCTGCAATAAATCGCCGACCAAAATTCAATATTTCCAATTGATTTCAGAATTGAAAAAAGAAGATCCATCTTTTGTTAGATTAGCCGAAATGATTGAATTAGATGCGGTTCTTTCCTATCGGATTTTGCGAATGGCTAGTGTCCGCAGTCATAAAAAAACGGTAAAATCGATTCAATCAGTACTGGCCTTTATGGGTTTAAATCAAATTGAGCGGTGGTTAAGTACCTTGATGCTTCAGGATCTCAGTCAAGATAAACCGCTGGAATTGATGAAGCTTTCAATGATTCGAAGTTATTTTGCTGAATTGATTGCCAAAGAGCTTGAAATGAATGAGAGCGATTGCCAAAATGCCTCCTTAATGGGACTTTTTAGCGCGCTAGATGGGATTTTAGACCAGCCGATAGAAGAGGCTCTTGCGGATATTATCATTCCGACAGCGATTAGTGATGCCCTCGTTTTTCACAAAGGACCGCTAGCCCTGATATATGAATTAATCCTGGCATATGAAAAAGGAGATTGGGATTTTACCAATAAAATTATCACCGAAATGGGAGTTGAATGCGAAAAAATCGCTAAGGATTATCAAAAATCAATTTTATGGATGCATGAGATGATGAAAGCGATGGTTTAGCCTGTGATTGGCTTTTGAAAAAATGACAAATAAAAAATTAAGGGACTATATGAAGTTGGCCTACCAGATGGCTGAAATTGCCCTTGAAAAAGGGGAGGTGCCGATTGGGGCTATTTTAGTCTGGGAAGGTAAGGTTATTGCCAAAAACCATAATCAGAAGGAAGGGCTTTTCGACCCGACCACCCATGCCGAGATACTGGTAATTCGTGAGGCGGCTCAAAAACTTAACAACTGGCGGCTTAAAAAAGCAAAGCTTTTTGTGACGGCCGAACCCTGTGTTATGTGCATGGGTGCCATTATTCAGGCGCGGATTCCCGTTCTTGTCTTTGGCATGAATGAATTTAAATTTGGTGGCGTCGAGTCAACGGCGGATCTTCGAAATCATCCGATGATCCCTGCCGAGATGCAAATTTATGGTGGGATAATGGAAAAAGAGTGTCAGGAATTGATGCAGACTTTTTTTAAAAATAAGCGTTAAATAGGCGAAAAATATCCCCAAAAGTGGAAGTAGAAAGGATTATCATGGAAAAATCAAAGGTTTATTTTACCTCATTAAGAACAAGCCGCAAAAATAATTTGCTGACTAAGCTTAAAGGACTTTGTATCCAGGCTGGTATGGGAGAAATTGATTTTAAAAATAAATTCACGGCCATTAAAATTCACTTTGGTGAACCGGGAAATCTTGCCTACCTGCGGCCGAATTTTGCCAAAGTAGTCGCGGATCTGGTCAAAGAACTGGGTGGCAAAGTGTTTCTGACCGATTGTAACACCTTATACGTCGGCCGCCGCAAAGAAGCTCTGGAGCACATGGATGCGGCTTACGAAAATGGCTACAATCCCTTTATGACCGGTTGTCAAATTATCATCGGTGATGGCTTGAAGGGCGCGGATGACGTGGAAGTTCCGGTTGAAGGTGGCGAATATATCCAAACCGCTAAAATTGGCCGAGCCGTTATGGATGCCGATATTCTCATTTCGATGACCCATTTTAAGGGCCATGAAAACACTGGCTTCGGTGGGACTTTAAAAAATATTGGCATGGGTTGTGGATCCCGCCGGGGGAAAATGGAAATGCATTCCTGTGGGAAACCCTCGGTAAAGGAAGAAAAATGTACGAGTTGTTTTGCCTGTGCCAGGATTTGCGCTTTTTCGGCTATTTCCTACCGTGAAAGTGATAAAAAGGCTCAAATTGATCATGATCTTTGTGTGGGCTGTGGGCGCTGTATTGCCGTTTGTCCCTTCGATGCCATTTATCCACCCTTTAATGAGAGTAATGATA
>RRZU010770097.1_pt1 | contig 13166 bp, 10 predicted proteins | sample 2165561 | NCBI WGS metagenome assembly RRZU01 (sample SAMN10456909, study PRJNA506462) | wastewater metagenome | isolation source: wastewater sludge | place: USA: Moscow, Idaho
GGCAAGGGCGCTGATAAGCAGCGATTCTATATCCAGACCCATAGGTTGCGATACCTCCTAAAGGCGCAGGGCGCGAGACGCGCGGCAGCATACGTAGTCAACAAGGAACAAGACTGCGGCGACCAGGGCGAAATCAAGACGGAACACCCCTCCAAACGGCGTGGTGATGACTCCGTAGCCAGCGATGACGGCGGGCATGGCGCGAGAAAGGTCGACTACGAACCCAACCATGTTGAGCCGCGCCGAAAGCCCGGAAAAGCACAGGACGACGGTGATGGCGCACATCGCGATAGCGCACAGCCTCAGCGCGATGGCCACGATGCTGCCGCCCCACTGGCCGGGCAGACCGGTGCTGAAACCCTCGGAGGTGAGCGCCGAGCCGGTACTACCGTCCTGCCAAACACCGGTCGTGATGATCACCAGACCGGTCATCGACACCACGATGATCGTGTCGATGAAGGTCTGGGTCATCGAAACCAGGCCCTGGCGCACGGGGTGCTTGGTCTTGGCGGCCGCCGCAACGATCGCTGCGGAACCCATACCGGACTCGTTGCTGAAGATCCCCCGGGCGACACCGAACTGGACCGCTTGCGCCATCGCCGAACCGGCGAAACCGCCAACCGCGGCGGTGCCGGTGAATGCGTCGGAGAAGACAATGCCGAGGGCCGGAAGGATGCCTTGCCAGTTGATGGCGAGCACCACCAAGCCGGCGACAACGTAGAAGATGATCATAAATGGCACCATGCCGGAGGTGATCCTGCTGATGGACTTGATGCCGCCGATCAGCACCAGCGCCGTGAACACGGCGAGCACGATCCCGACGATGAACGGCTCGACTCCGAAGGTGCTCTCCATCGCGGCAGCCACCGAGTTCGACTGGGTCATGTTGCCGATGCCGAAGGAAGCGATCACCGCGGCAATGGCGAAGAACAGCGACAAGAAACTGCCGAAGCGGTTCGGGATGGCCTTCTTCAGGTAATACTGCGGGCCTCCCGACATCTCACCTTTGGCGTCGGTCGTGCGGAACCGGACCCCCATGAAGGCCTCGGAGTACTTGGCAGCCATTCCGAAGATCGCCGAAACCCACATCCAGAACAGTGCGCCGGGCCCGCCCAGATGGATCGCCGTCGCGACACCGGCGATATTGCCGACGCCGACAGTCGCGGCAAGCGCGGTGGCCAGAGCCTGGTAGTGCGAGACATCGCCCGGCTCACCGTCGGCATCATGACGCCGCAGCAGTGCAAGCTTCAGCGCAGGGATGAGCTTGGTGAACTGCACCCCACCCAGGCGGATCGTCAGCCAGATGCCCGTGCCGAGCAGTAGTGGGATGAGAACGAACGGTCCCCAGATGATGCTGCTGAGTCTGTTCAGTATCTCGTCCAACACGATGGCCTCCGTCGACGGCTAGAAAACAACCAGCCAATCAAAGCACTCGGAGATCCTTGCTCGCGGTGGTGACCAAGAAATGGGATGCAACAGTGCTCCGATCCTCGTCGATATCGAGACCTGGTTGAATCGAAGAGTGTCGCCCTGTCTCCTGACACTCACCATCGATTCGTTTGCCGCGATGCTGAATTGCGAGTTCTCCGATCATCCGGACTATGACGCGCTCGAGTTGCAGTGGTTCGACGATGAGCGGCACGGTCGCGGCATGCTCGCCTTTCTCTCCCGACGCTCGGACGGGCGAGTTGACTACTATCTTCAGCCAGGTCTTCGCCTGGACCGCGACGCCTACGCCATCGGCGGGGGCGTCGGGGCCTGGGTCGAAACGGAGTTCGAGACGGCACGGCTGATTGTCGCCGATGACGGCGTGTTCGCTGAAGCTCATTTCGTCGACGTCGACGGGCGGGCAATCGAGGTGCGCATCGATGATCGCGACGGTCAACAACGTGAACGCGCCGGGCTCCTGGCACCCATCTCAGCCGGGATCCAGCACCCGAATTCGCTCATGCTCGTGTGGTTGCCCAGCTTTGATCTGCTGCGCGCCACGAGCAACAAGCCAGTGATCCGCATCGGCAACGCAGACGCCCGGGTCGGCAGGCTGCCGGGGGAGCGTCTGCACCGCCGGATTCTCGTCAAGTACGCCGCGCCGATTGTCGTCGCCACAGTTGCCGAAGCCTACGATGGCTCGATTGCCGGCCTGGAAACCAGTCACCAGCTGGTGTCCGGCGCGGCAGGATCGGTCGGTGCTGTGGTCGCCGCAGCGGACGGCCATATCGCCCGCCTCTGCTTCGTCCCGGAGATACCCGATCCGGAAGCGATGTCCGTGGATTCCAGCGCAACCGGCCGATGGCAGATCGCGATCGATGGTACCGGGATCACCGGCGGCAGCTGGGCCATCCATCGCACACACGACCGTCTCGAGCTGGGAGTCGACGTGACCGAGCGGTGGCGTCCGGGGCCTCTACCGCTGCTGATGCGTCTGGTGACCACGATGGTGCCTGTCTTTCGCCGGTGGCCGACCTCCTACCGGTGGCGCGCCACTGCCCAGCTCGGCGCCGACCCCACTCTCACCTCCCGATGGGAACGAACCGGATCCGGCGGGCGGTATCTGAACCAGGACACCTCCCGATAGGACTGGCGCACCAGCCTATTGGCGAGCCGTGATGTGGGCGAGCTCCTCGCCCAGTGCGCGGCCCGCCACGCGCGCATCGAGCACCTCGGCGTCCAAATGCACGGTGACGCTGAATCGTCCGGCATATGACATCGCCGAAATGCCGAAACGGACGTTGCCCTGCAGCGGGGTGATGGGCCACGCGTGTTCCAGCGGCGCACCGGCAACCGTGAGGCGCTCCTCGGCCCGCGGACGTTGGTGACGAACACGGCGATGAACCGCTGGCGTCGCGCGAGCCAAGCGAACAGGCGCGAACCCCGGCGGGTTCGGGTGAGTTCGTAGGTTCCTTGGGCGCGGGCCTCAGCCTTCGCGGACCGCGTGGCTGCCGCGATCCGCGCGAGCCGTTCGCCGGTTGCTGTCTGCCCGGTGGGCAGGGGAACGACCATCACGCCGACCGCGTTGCCCGACGAGCCGCGATGGGGGAGTGCCACCGGGACGCTGGCTGGCACCACGGCTGGCACGGGATGTCCGGCGGCCTGCAGGGCTGCCTCGGCGGCCGCCACCGACGCGGCGAGCAGCGCATCGTTGATGGTGGCCCCGGCAGTCCTGGCAGCTGCGGCGAGCGCGCCGAGATCGACGTCAACGAAAGCCACGCCACGCCGCGCTCCGATGGTTCCGAGCAGCACGGTGGATGGGACGGCGGCCCGGAACATGGCCAGCACCCGCATGGCGCCGGTCACGAAAGCACGGCACCACCCCCGGGCCGGCGGCGTCGCCGAGGCACGAAGTGACTCCGGGTCTTCGGGCGCCGGCCCGCTGTCGAACAGCCGCTGCACCACCCGGACACCGGCGACCCCATCGGCAACCGCATGATGTATCCGCAGGATCATTCCCGGCGCGGCGGGTGATGCGCCTGGCACGATCAGCAGCTCCCACATCGGCCGGTCCAGGGGCAGCGGCACGGTCATCAGAGCGGCGCCCAGGTCGGCGAGTCCATCGCGCCCGTCGACCGGATCGACCAGCCGGATGTGCCAGGCCAGGTCCGGGTCACAGGTCTCCCACTGCGAAGATCTGCGGACGCGCTGGCTCAACCGAGCCAACTCCTTCAATTCAGGGTCCGCCAGGCGGGCAGCCAGGGTCGCTCGAAGCAGCTCGATGTCAATGGTGCCGTCGGCAGCAACGAAACCGCCGACACCGAGGATTCCGGCGATCAGGAAGACGTTGACCTGGTCAGGGGCGTCGATCACAACATTGGACGCGTCAGCGGCACTCAACCGCTCCTCGTCGCGAGGTTGCCGCATGCGAACTCCTCGGCCCGGAATCCCTTATCAAGCAACCCCATCGTACGGTTCGCCGCAGCAGAATCGCCGACCCGCATCAGGTCGTCAATCGAGCCGCTGACGTGACACGAAGCGGAACCGGTCGCCTCGGAATCGTCCGACGGACCATTCGACGGTGTGCCCGTCCGGATCCCAGCCGGTCCGGTTGATCAGCAGCAATGGCAGCCCCGTCTCGACACCCAGCAGATCGGCGGTCACCGGATCGGCCAGCACGGTTTCTATCGTGTCCTCGGCGGTGGCGATGGTGATGTCGTAGGCCTCGGGCAGCGTGCGGTACAAGGACGAATGCGCGGCGAGTTGACCGGCCAGGTCCGGCAAGGGCCCGGGCAGCAAGGCGACCTCATGGGCGATCGGTTCGTCCACCGCGGTGCGCAACCGTTCCACCCGATGGACCAGAGTGCCGGGGGAGACCTGGAGTCGCTCGGCCGCCTCGGCGCTGGCCGGCACTTCGGAGATGTCCAGCACGATGCTGCCCGGATGCCATCCTTCGGACTGGAGATCCTCCGAGCACGACGTCAGTGGACGCACCACCATCAGCTTCGGCTGAGCCACGAACGTGCCGCTGCCCTGGGTGCGAGCCAGCCGCCCGTCCACCACGAGTTCGGCGATCGCCTGGCGCACGGTGGTTCGCGACGTCGCGAACCGCGCAGCGAGTTCGCGCTCGGTGGGTACCGGCGTGCCGGGAGCCAGACCCGCGATGAGCGCGAGGATTTCCTTCTTGACCAGGTAGTACTTCGGTACTCGCACGGCCGTGGGCTCAGGGTTCTCGGGCATGACGACAGTCTACAAGATTGGACTAGACAACCCTTGACATTGGTATTGGTCTATGCCATTCTCTCCTTATTGGTCTACACCATTTACGGCCAACGTTGTCCTACCGTCACGAGGAGACAGATGAGTACCACCACCTCGGGGTCAGCCGCCAAACAGAAGTCCGGCCTGCGCATCCCCGGTTTCGCTCAACTGCAGCGGCTCGGCAAGAGCCTCATGCTGCCCATCGCTCTGCTGCCCGCGGCCGGCATCCTGCTGCGCCTGGGGCAGCCCGATCTGCTGGGTCAGATCACCACGCCGGTGATCGGACCGTTCTTCGAGGCCATGAGCGCCGCCGGGAGCGCGATCTTCAGCAGCCTTCCGCTGCTGTTCGCGATCGGTGTTGCGATCGGCTTCGCCAAGCGGGCGGACGGATCAACCGCCTTGTCGGCGGCCGCCGGCTATCTGGTCATTGATGCCGTCTTCAAGACCATGTCACCGGTCGTGCTGCGCGACGTGGTCAATCAGGCCGGTGATCAGGCCGTCATCAACTACAGCGTCTTCGCCGGCATCGCGGTCGGCCTGGTCACAGCCTGGCTGTTCGACCGCTACCACAACATTCAGCTGCCCCCATATCTGGGCTTCTTCGGCGGCCGGCGCTTCGTGCCGATCGTCACCTCGCTGGCCTGCCTGATCATGGGCTTCGCGCTCAGCTACTTCTACCCGATCTTCAACACCGGCCTGACCGGGGTGGGTGCGTTCATCGGTGGCACCGGGGTCATCGGTGCTTTCGTCTACGGCTTCATCAACCGCCTGTTGATTCCGATCGGTCTGCACCACATCGTCAACACCTACATCTGGTTCATCTACGGCGACTACGCCATCGCGGCCGGCAACGTCGTCACCGGAGAACTCACCCGCTTCGCCGCCGGCGATCCGGCCGCAGGGCTGCTGACCTCCGGCTTCTACCCGATCCTGATGTTCGGGCTACCCGCCGCCGCACTGGCCATGATCCATGTTGCCAAGCCGAAGCAGAAGAAGGTCGCCGTCGGCATCTTGTCCGCCGCCGGTCTGACCGCCTTCATCACCGGTGTCACCGAGCCGCTCGAGTTCGCCTTCATGTTCGTGGCGTTCCCGCTGTACCTGATTCACGCGGTACTGACCGGCCTGTCGCTGGCCATCGCCTACGCGCTCGACATCCATCTCGGCTTCTCGTTCTCGGCCGGCCTGATCGACCTCCTGCTGTACGGCAGCGCACCAGCCGCCAAGAACATCCCCCTGCTGTTGGTGATGGGCGTTGCATTCTTCGCGATCTACTACTTCCTCTTCCGGTTCGCCATCGTCAAGTGGAATATGCGTACCCCGGGCCGCCAGGACGACGATGACTTCGAGGCCGAGCAGGCCGCCAACCAAACCGATGCCAGCGGCTCCTCCGGCGGCGCCACCAGCCCCGCCTCCGCGAAGGCCGAGCAACTGATCGCCGCCTTCGGTGGCCGTGCGAATCTGGTCAATGTCGACGCCTGCATCACCCGATTGCGCATGGAGGTCGCCGACAAGAGCAAGGTCGACCAGGCTCGGCTGAAGGCCCTCGGTGCCGCCGGCGTGGTCGAGGTGGGCAACAACGTCCAGGCGATCTTCGGCACCCAGGCGGACGCCCTGAAGTCCGACATCCAGGACGCTCTGGCCGCCAATCCCACAGATCCGATCGAGACGATCGCCGCGATCGAAGAGATAGCGCCGGCGACGGTCGTGGCAGCCGAGGCGAGCGCACCGGCGATCACCGTCATGGCGCCGATCGCCGGCCGGCCGGTCGCACTCAAGGACGTGCCGGACGCCACCTTCGCCGAGGGCATCGTCGGATATGGGCTTGCCATTGATCCGCCTCGCGATCTGGTGGACGCAGTCGCCCCGGTGGCCGGCAAGGTGATGCAGCTGTGGCCGCACGCGTTCGTCATCCTCACCGACGACCAGGTCGCCGTGCTCGTGCATCTCGGCCTGGACACCGTGCAACTGAAGGGCGAGGGCTTCACCACCCATGTCAGCCAGGGTGACCGGGTTGAGGCCGGTCAGCTGATCACCACCTACGACGTGCCGGCCGTGGCGGCCTCGGGCCGCAACCCGATCGTCCCCGTCGTCGTCATGGAGCGCAAGGCAGACGCCGTCGCCTTCACCGATGCCGTCATCGGCGACCAGGTCGCCGCTCTCGACGCACTGTTCACCGTCCGCTGACATCCGCTGAAACCGTCTTCACCAGGAGAAGAAACCATGGAAATCGTCATCTGCCCCGATGCCACCGAAGCCGGCCGGCTCGGCGCGAACGCCATCGTCGCCTTGTTGCAGCGCAAACCAGATGCGGTGCTTGGGCTGGCCACCGGGTCCTCACCGATGGCCATCTACGACGAGTTGGTCCGCCGCCGGCAGTCCGGTGAGGTGTCGTTCGCCCAGGCCCGCGCCTTCACCCTCGACGAATACGTCGGGCTTGCATCGGACCACCGCGAGACCTACCACAACGTCATCCGCAGGGATTTCGTCGACAGGGTCGACTTCGCGCCGGCCGCAGTCCACGGCCCTGATGGCCTGGCCGCAGACCTTCCGGCGGTGTGCCACGAGTACGAGGAGGCGATCGTCACTGCCGGTGGCGTCGATCTGCAGATCCTGGGCATCGGCACCGACGGCCACATCGGCTTCAACGAGCCGAGCTCATCACTGGCCTCCCGCACCAGGATCAAGACCCTCGCCACGCAGACCCGCATCGACAACGCCCGCTTCTTCGGCGGCGATGTCGACCAGGTGCCCACGCACTGCATCACCCAAGGTCTGGGCACCATCATGGACGCCCGGCATGTGGTGCTGGTAGCGAGCGGACACGGCAAGGCCGAAGCCGTTCACCAGCTTGCCGAGGGCCCGGTCAGCGCGATGTGGCCCGCGACGATCCTGCAGCATCACCCGCATGTCACGGTGTTGTTGGACGAGGCCGCCGCCGGGCGCCTGCAGCTGTATGGCTACTACCGCGAGACCTACGCGGCCAAGCCGCAATGGCAGGGTCTGTGAGCGCGCGAGCCGGAAGGAGCCGAACAATGCTGATCACCGCCGAGCGCATCCTGACCGGGACCGACGTGCTGTGCCCCGGCTGGCTGGAAATCACCGATGGGACGATCAGCGCCCTGGGGCAGGGGACACCTCCGCGTCCTATCGACCCGACGGCCGGTGATCTGGAACTGGGCCCGCAGATCGTCGTCCCGGGCTTTGTCGACATGCATACGCACGGTGGAGGCTCCGGGGCCTTCCCGGACGCCACCGAGCAGAGCTCCCGGACGGCCGTGGCGCTCCACCGCCGCCACGGCACCACCACCCTGATCGCGTCGCTGGTGTCGGCCCATCCCGAAGAGTTGCTGCGCGAGGTGAGCGTGCTCGGCGAGCAGGTCCAAGAGGGCCTGATCGCCGGCATCCACCTCGAAGGCCCCTGGTTATCGTCGAGACGCTGCGGAGCACACGAGCCGTCAGCGTTGCGCCGGCCGGATCCGGCCGAGATCAGCCGGGTCTTCGCGGCCGCCAAGGGTGGGATCCGGATGGTCACCATCGCTCCCGAACTGGACGGTGCACTGCCGGCGATCCACCAGATCGTCGAACTGGGGGCGGTCGCAGCCGTCGGTCACACCGATGCCACCTACGACCAAGCCAGGGCGGCCATCGCCGCCGGGGCGACGGTGGCCACGCACCTGTTCAATGCGATGCGTCCCGTCCATCAACGCGAACCCGGCCCCGTGGTGGCGTTGGGTGAAGATCCTCGGGTTACCGTCGAGATGATCACCGACGGAGTCCACCTGCACCCGGCGCTGTACCGTGCGGTGAGCTGCGAGGTCGGCCCTGACCGGGTCGCGCTCGTCACCGACGCGATGGCGGCCGCGGGTATGGCCGACGGATCGTACAATCTCGGCGAACTCGCGGTGGAGGTTCGCGAGGGCGTCGCCCGGCTTGCCGGCACCGACACGATCGCGGGCAGCACGGCCACCATGGACCGGCTCTTCCGTAATGCGGTGGTCAACAGCGGCCTGCCCCGAGACGAGGCACTGGCCCTGGCCGTGCGCCAGACCAGCATCAACCCCGCCCGCGCGGTCGGGTTGCCGGAAGCCGGACTGGTCGTCGGACGTCCCGCAGATCTGGTCGTCCTGGACGCCGATCTGCGGGTTCAGCGGGTCCTGCACCGAGGCTCGTGGGTGGACGGCGTCATGAAGGATTGACCACGCCCTCGAACAAGCCGATGTAGTTGCCATCCGGATCGACAATCACGGCCCACCAGCTGCTGTCGGTGATGTTCTGCTTCTCCGCCGCGACAGATCCTCCGGCCCGGGTTGCTTTTTCGATCGCATCGTCGATGGAATCGACCTCGACATAGGAACGGGGCTGGGTGAACCGGTCGTCGCGCGGGGCGAGACCGCCACCGGAGATGCCATTCGGCGCCTGCCACATCGGGTAGCCCTCAAAGCCGGGAATCTCGGCGATGTCCCACCCGAACAGGTCCGAATAGAAGCCGGCCGCGCGTCCGAGGTCACTTACCGGGATGTCGATATGCGTGATGTCTCCATGTGCCATGACAACCTCCTCGTGTTGGTTCTGGTGACCTCATCCAGCGTCGGTTGTGCCGGCGGCCAAAGTCAATAGGGAAAGTTCATTGTTCAATAAATGGGCAGGTCTCGCGAGATGGCCACGTCATCATGTGAGAACCTTTCCCCATGCAAGATGCGTGCCGAGCTGTCATGGACCGGCTGCGCATCGCTAATCGCGGACCAGCCTGGCGCATCCTGATCGCGGCCTGCGGCATTGCTCTGGTTGTGGGGGCGGCCGTCCTCATCGTCCGGCCTCTGACCGCACTGACGGGCCTCGTGATCACCCTCTCGGCTGCGCTCGTCCTGGCCGGCGTCAAAGTAGTGGGCAGCCGGCCTCGACAGCCGTGGCGGTGGATCTGGGCAGTCCTGCTGGTCGGTGTTGCGCCGGTTCTTCTGCTGCTTCTTCCGTCTGTGGTCGCGCGCTGCCCGGGGCCGTGGCCATCTCACTGGGCGATCGCCGCTACCACCGGATCGATCCTCCTGACCGCCGGCACCGCGCGAGTGGACGACTTCTACACCTGGCGCGGCGATATCTCAGCCACGCCCGGCCACGTGCTGCGAGTGGCCGACTATTCGGGTGAGGTACCGGCAGGCGCGGCCGCTGTGCGCGTCCTGTACACGACGACGTACTCCGACGGGTCGCCGGCGTTGGCCAGTGCCGTGGTGGCCTACCCGACCTCGCCGACCGATGAGCCGCGCCCCGTACTGGCCTGGCAGCACGGCACAACCGGGGTGGCGCGTTCGTGCGCGCCGAGTGCGGGACCGGAGGCGCTGACCGAATACGCGATTCCCGGGATCTCGCGGGCGATGGAGCGCGGCTGGGTCGTCGTGGACTACGCGCCCGAGGTCACCATCATCGGGGTGGCCGCGTTGTCGGCCGCATCCGACCCGCTGATGCTCTCCGAACGGATCACCGGAGGGCAGTCGACTGCCCTGACCAGGGTGGTCATCTCGCTGGTCCTGGTGCCCTACGCGGACGAGTACCCGGACGTGAGTCTGGCATCGGCCGTGCATCCGGCCGGCCAGGGGATCGTGCAGACCTTCGCGAGTCGTTGCGTGATCGAACGATCGACCTTGGTGTCCGTGCTCGTCGCGTCCGCGCTCGCCTGGGATGCACCGCTCTACCGGATCAATGTGGTCTCGGGTCCCATGCACGAGCGCCTCAGCCAGAACATCGCCGACGGCATCGTGGCAGCCCCGCTGTTTCTCGGACAGGGCATCGATGACGAGGTCATCCCGATCACCATGCAGCGCGCCCTCGACGCGAAGCTGTGCGCTTCCGGTCGCACGGTGGAGACCCACGAGTACCCGGGCCGCAGTCACATGGGGGTTATCGCACAAGACTCGCCCCTGATCGATGATCTGTTCGCGTGGGCAGACGCCGTCGCGGCAGGAGCCGCACCGGGCAATTGTGGGTCGTGAGGACGGTCATTCAGTTCCTCAGCCGCCGGTCACCAGTTCGCGCCGCCTCATCGACGCCACCGCCAGTGCAGCGGTGACCAGGCCGATCCCGATCATCCACAGTCCTCCGGTCCAGTCGACGCTGTCGCCGACCGGCACCGGCGCGTGGGTGAACGGCGAGACGTTCACCAACCATTTCGGAGCGCCGAACAGCGGCCCGAAGATGCCGAGCATCGCCAAGAACCCGACCAGGCTCCACGCGAGCGGGATCGTCGCTCGGGGCAGGTAAGCGAAGACGAGCAGCGTCAGTCCGAGGAAGACCAGGGCCACTGGGATCTGCGCGATGGCGGTCTCTACAAGCTCGGTGGCCAGTGCGTCGGGATCTGCCGCGCGCCCGACCCCGACCAGGCCGGCCAAGGCCGCGCAGGCGAGCACGATCAGCGTCGCGAGCACACCGACGAGCCAGTAGTCGGCCAGCCAGCGAATCCGGGGGACCGGTGTTGTCAGCACAGTTTCCGCCGTGCCGTGCGCCTCCTCCTGACGAGCGCGGATACCGATCTGGACGACACAGCAGCAGGCGAGCACGCCGACGATCCCGAAGACGGTCGCCATCAGCGCCTGCTCCAGGCTGGCCGCGCCACCCAGGGAGCCCTGCAGCACCTTCGCCACGTCGGGGGCCTCGCTGCCGACCTCATCAACCAGCGAGGAAAGCGAGGTCGCAAGCAGCCCGCCGACGGCACCACCGACGGCCCACGAGGCGATCACCGTGCTGTTGAGCCGCCAGGCGAGACCGACGGAACTCGACAGCAGCGGCCCGGCATTGGCGCGTCCGGGTCGTCCGGGAATCAGGCTCGCCCCCTGATCGCGCACCGACTGCAATCCGAACACGACGGCGACCAGCACAGCGGAGAAGACGACGGCCAGGAGCAGTGGCCGCAGATCGTTGCGCACATAGGCGCCGGTTGCCTGCCCCCACCCGATGGGTGAGATCCAGCTCGGCCAGGCGGGTGTGACGTGCAGCAGGTCATCGGACGGTGTGCCTGCGGCGTCGCCGATGCCCCGCATGATGTAGGCACCGATGACGAACGCGACGCCTGCCCCGTTCGCGCCGCGCGAGGTGCGGAACAGTTGCGCCACGAACAGCCCGAATGCCAGGCATGTTGCGCCCACTGCCGTCACCGCGGCACCGAACACGAACGATCCTGCGGCGTCCAGCCCGTTGGCGATCAGAGCGAGCGCCACGAGCACACCGACCACGACGTTGGCCAGCAGACCATGCACCACGGTGGCGACAGTCGGCAGAATGCGGCCGGCCGGCGTGGAGGCGACAAGTTCGGCTCGGCCCAGCTCCTCGTCGGCTCGGCTGTGGCGCACGGCGAGGAAGCTGCTCATCAGCCCGACCATGACTGCCAGCCAGCTGAAGAGTTCGAAGAAGACGAAGGCGCCGAGTGACGGACCGTTCGGTGTCCCGCGGAAGACCAGAACCGTGCGGGTGGCGACGGCGAGTTGCAGAATCTGCGTTCGTCCGGCCTCGTCACCGTAGGTGCCGGCAACCGATGCGGTGGACGCATAGGTCAGCAGACCGATGCTGATGATCCACACCGCAAGCTGGAACCGATCCCGGCGACGACGCTGCCTCAACAACACCAGCAGCTCGTTCACGAACGAACCTCCCTGGAACCGCGTGTCCCGGCGGGAGCGAGTTCGTCGCCATAGTCGCGCAGGAACAACTCCTCGAGCGAGGGCGGCTTGATGGTGAGCCCCGTCACCTCGAGACGGGCAAGTTCGGGCAGCACTGCCGTGACGCGGTCGCTGTCGATGGTGAAGCTCACCCGCCCGTTATCGATCCGCACGTCGTTGGCGCCGGGCACGCCGGTGAGCACCCCAGGGTCTTGTCCCTGCGTCGAGAAGGCGACCTCGGTGCGGGTGAGATGGCGCAGATCGGCGAGCGTACCGGTCTCGGCCATGCGGCCGGCGCGGATGATCGTCACCCGATTGCAGAGCTGTTCGACCTCGCTGAGGATATGGCTGGACAACAGCACGGTAGCGCCCTGCTCGGCCACGCGGGCGACCTCCCGATTGAACACCTGCTCCATCAGCGGGTCGAGACCGCTCGTCGGCTCGTCCAGGAGGTAGAGCTCGGCGGGTGTGGCGAAGGCGGAGATGAGCGCCACCTTCTGCCTGTTGCCCTTGGAGTAGGTGCGCCCTTTCTTCCGCGGATCGAACTCGAACGCCGCGATCAGGCGCTGCTTGCGCTCGAGATAGGCCTCCTTGTCTTTTCCGTCTCCGCGAAGTCGCGCAATGAGGTCGATCGCTTCACCGCCGGTGAAGTTCGGCCACAGGCTCACGTCGCCCGGCACATAGGCGATGCGCCGATGAAGCTCGTGCGCCCGCCGCCAGGGGTCCTCGCCGAAGACGGTCGCCTCACCGCCGGTAGCCCGAGCAAGGCCGAGAAGGATGCGAATCGTCGTGGACTTACCTGCACCATTCGGGCCGAGGAAGCCGTGTACTTCA
>RRZU010483644.1_pt1 | contig 13165 bp, 9 predicted proteins | sample 2165561 | NCBI WGS metagenome assembly RRZU01 (sample SAMN10456909, study PRJNA506462) | wastewater metagenome | isolation source: wastewater sludge | place: USA: Moscow, Idaho
TATGTCACAAACAATCGTACGTAAAAACGAATCGCTTGACGACGCGCTTCGCCGCTTTAAACGTTCAGTAACAAAAGCTGGAACACTTCAAGAAGCTCGTAAACGCGAGCACTACGAAAAACCTTCTGTGAAACGTAAACGCAAATCAGAAGCAGCTCGTAAACGTAAAAAATTCTAATCATTAGAATAGAAAAGCAGCCTTGGGGTTGCTTTTTTTCTTGGTCCAAAGTCGCTGAACACCTCTTTCTTTACGAACTCATCTTTTAAATGTTACAATGAAGGCAAATCAAAGCATTAAGGAAGAAAAGAGGAGCAAGCATGAAAGTCGCAGTTATCGGTGCAACAGGTCAAGCAGGCAGCTTAATCACTCAAAAATTAGTTGCTGCGGGCGCAGATGTCACAGCATTAGTAAGAAATGCCAGTCGCCTAAAAGTTGATGTGCCTGTCATCGAAAAAGATATTTTTGCCTTAACACAGGCAGATCTTGCACCATTTGATGTCATCATCGAAGCTTTTCGTGCGCCTGAAGGTCAAGAAATCCAGCACCTGCAAGCCATGAGACATCTGATGAGCTTACTAGAAGGTAGCCCAACACGTCTCATTGCGGTGGGCGGGACGAGCTCACTCTATATCGATGCGACTCGCACCAAACGTCAGATTGACCTTGTTGATGTAACAGCGCCTTTCTACCCTGTCGCTAAATATATGAGTGACGCGGCCCTTGAACTCAAAGCAAGTGATCTCAACTATACTTACTTCTCACCGACAGCCTATTTTGATCCGGCTGGCCCTGAAACGGGGGCTTACAGCTTAGCCACCGATATTTTCACGCTAAATAGGTCTGGGAAAAGTTATATCTCAATGGCAGATTTCGCAAGTGCGATGCGCGATATCGTGCTTAATGGGACGCACCAAAGGGAACATATCAGCATTTATCAAAATTAAGGGGTGAAAGTCAGGGGCAGGATTTGGCAAGCGAAAAAGTGATTAAAATGTGCCACCTGTCGGCTTTTTGTGATATAATGTACTATGTAGATTTATAGAAAACAATTTTAATGGAGGCAACAACCAAATGGCTAAACTTACTGTAAAAGACGTTGAGTTAACAGGTAAAAAAGTTCTCGTACGTGTGGACTTCAATGTACCTTTGAAAGACGGCGTGATTACAAACGATAACCGTATCACTGCAGCGTTACCAACAATCAATTACATCCTTGAACAAGGTGGACGTGCAATTCTTTTCTCTCACCTTGGTCGTGTAAAAGAAGAAGCTGATAAAGCAGGTAAATCTCTTGCACCAGTTGCAAAAGCTTTGTCTGAAAAATTGGGTAAAGAAGTTGTCTTTACTGGTACAACACGTGGTGCTGAACTTGAAGCTGCAATTGACGCGTTGAAAGACGGCGAAATCTTGCTTGTTGAAAACACACGTTTTGAAGACATCGACGGTAAAAAAGAATCTAAAAATGATCCTGAGCTTGGTAAATACTGGGCAGGTCTTGGCGATGGCATCTTCGTCAACGACGCTTTCGGTACAGCTCACCGCGCACATGCTTCAAACGTAGGTATCTCTGCTAACGTTGATAAAGCAGTTGCTGGTTTCTTGCTTGAAAACGAAATTGCTTACATCCAAGAAGCAGTTGAAGCACCAGTTCGTCCATTTGTTGCCATCCTTGGTGGTTCAAAAGTATCAGATAAAATCGGTGTCATCGAAAACCTTTTGTCAAAAGCGGACAAAGTCATCATCGGTGGTGGTATGACTTATACTTTCCTTAAAGCTCAAGGCATTGAAATCGGTGATTCACTTGTCGAAGCTGACAAATTGGATATCGCTAAAGAATTGCTTGCTAAAGCTGACGGTAAATTGATCTTGCCAGTTGACTCAAAAGAAGCTAACGCTTTTGCTGGTTACACTGAAATCAAAGATACTGAAGGCGATGCGATCGATCCTGGCTTCCTTGGCCTTGACATCGGTCCTAAATCAATCGCGAAATTTGACGCTGAATTGACAGGCGCTAAAACAGTTGTATGGAATGGACCAATGGGTGTCTTTGAAAATCCTGATTTCCAAGCTGGTACAATTGGCGTTATGGATTCAATCGTTAAACAACCAGGCGTTAAATCAATCATCGGTGGTGGTGACTCAGCAGCAGCAGCTATCAACCTTGGTTACGCTGAGAAATTCTCATGGATTTCAACTGGTGGCGGCGCTTCAATGGAACTCCTTGAAGGTAAAGTCTTGCCAGGTTTGGCTTCATTGACTGATAAATAAGCCAATTAATTGATTGGTGATAATAGAATTCTCATCATGATAAAAACGGAATTAGTTTGAGCTAATTCCGTTTTTTTATATTTTTGTAGTACTAGCGAGATGATAACGGTCTCGTTGGTTATTACTGTCAAAGCGACGGTGACAAAAGTCTAGAAAATAAAAAAAGCTTGAAACTTGTATGTAAAGAACTTGGTTTCATGCAGTTTTCGTATTTTAGAGGTAGGGAAACTTGATTCATGCTAGTTTCCCTACCTCTTTATTTTAATTATTAAAAATATCAAATTTGTAGACTCTATTGATCCCTCTCGCAATAAATATGGCAATATTGAAATCAATTAGTGAGTGAATAAAGCCACCAATGCCAAGAATGAGTAGAAGGGAAGCCAGATTTCGACCGTCTAGATGGCTGAAACCAGTTGTCAGAAGAATATAGACGATTGCAACCTCTGCTAAGGTGTGGATTAGAGCAATAACGACATTGAAAATTTGGAATTTAATACCGTGCGTATAGTCGCGATGTTTCCAAAGGAAAAGAGAACCAACGAGTGCGAAAATAACGTGCGTTGCAGCGCGAAATGTAATTTCAATTGGTAAACCAGAAATCAAGAAACCAATCGTTGAGCCGAGTGCGACAATGACCGCAACAGCAGGCGAAATTAACATACCGATCATAATCGGGACATGACTAGCAAGCGTGAAGCTGGCTGGGGGAATCACGATTTTGGGCATGACTTGCGGAATGAGAATTGCAAGTGCTGTCAAAAGTGCAGCAGTTGTAAGTATTGATAAGTGTTTGCGTGTCTGATTCATGAGATTAGATTACCTTTCTGATAAATGGATCGCTAGAGATACCACGTTCAAGAATGAGTGCTGACCACTCCTTAGCAGTCCAAAGTGAATGGTCACGGTAATTACCGCAGGACTCAATCGTTGTGCCAGGAACATCTGACCATTCAATGGTATTAACAATGGCCTCTAAAGACGCTTTAATGACCTTAGCAATCTCTTCTGACGAATGTTCTCCCCACATGATCATATGGAAACCAGTACGACAGCCAAATGGTGAGAAGTCAATCATGCCATCAATGCGATCCCGAATAAGACTCGCCATCAGATGTTCAATGGTATGTAAGCCGGCGGTTGGGATCTCTTGCTCATTAGGTTGTACCAAACGAACATCAAAGTTAGTGATAACATCCCCTTTAGGGCCAGTTTCAGCCCCAATTAAGCGGACATAGGGTGCAAGGACTTTTGTATGGTCGAGTTGGAATGATTCGACGTCTGCCATAGATTGATTCTCCTTTTTTATGTTGGCTCTCCAGCCAAGTGTGGTTGTTTTGATATAGGGTTAATTATACTGTAATGTGAATGTTTTGACAAGAAGAACGGCGTAGAAAATACCATTTCAAATCATTGCAGAAAAAAGCTATCTATATTATAATGAAAGCGTAAATTGTTCAGCCTTCATCTGAGTTAATCAACGTATTGCACACGAACTTGAGCTTAGGCTCATATCTATAGGAGGAACGTATGACTTTAACAGATACTTACACACTCAACAACGGCGAAAAAATTCCAGTTGTTGGTTTCGGAACTTGGCAAACACCTGACGGCGATGTCGCTGAAAAATCAGTCATTGCAGCACTTAAAGCAGGCTACCGTCACATTGACACAGCAGCTGTTTATAAAAACGAAGCCTCAGTAGGTCGTGGCATTGCAAATTCAGGAGTCGCACGTGAAGATATCTATGTGACAACAAAAGTTTGGAATGATAAAACGACTTATGACGAAACCTTGGTAGCCATTGATGAAAGCCTTGCTAAGCTTGGTTTGGACTATGTTGATTTATTCTTAATCCATTGGCCAAATCCTGCACCAATCCGAGAAACAATTGGCTATGAAAAAAGAAACGCAGACGTTTGGCGTGCCTTGGAAGCCGGCGTTGCAGCAGGTAAAATCAAATCTATCGGAGTCTCAAATTTCCGACCACACCATATTGATGCACTCCTGAAAACAGCGGAAATTGCACCAGTCGTCAACCAACTTTACGTGAACCCAAGTGACCAACAAGAAGAAGTTGTCGCTTACAACAAAGCGCACAACATCTTGACACAGGCCTACTCACCTCTCGGAACAGGCGAAGTGTTGACAGTACCAGCCTTGGTCGAAATCGCTGAAAAACATGGTAAATCACCAGCGCAAGTCGCGCTGAAATGGTCACTACAAAAAGGTTATCTACCCTTACCAAAATCAGTGACACCAACCCGTATCATTGAGAATGGTGAATTGTTTGATTTTGAATTATCGGTTGAAGATATCGCAACGATTGATACCCTTCACGGTGCCACACGCATGACGAGTGACCCGGATCAAACGAACTTCTAAAATGAGAGCGTTGTAAGACTATTAATCGTGTAAATACGGTTAAGCGTCTTTTATTATCAAACAACACAAAGTTTTAAAACTTGAAAATCTATCATAATTTGTTATAATAAAATAGAACTCAAGGGAGTAGCAAGCAGTTTTCTGCGCAACTATCGTCATTACGGTCGTGTTTCGGCTCGGTAGTTGCTTAATATGCGAGACTTGTAGCTGTAGCTACAGGTCTCTTTTTTATCTGCTGTGATAGCTTTGCTTACCAGCTAGTCATCTTGAGACCGGAGTTATTGTTAATAATCAGTTAAGCTGAATGATTGATTAAATTTAGTAAGGAGACTACATTGTCAGAAAAAAAATTCTACACGCAATCCCCAGACGAGGTGTTGGCAGAGTTGGCAACAACCAAAAAAGGGTTGACGTCAACTGAGGCACAAGAACGTCTTGCCAAATATGGTAAGAATGAATTAGATGCTGGCGAGAAAAAAACCTTACTCGCTAAGTTTTTAGAACAATTTAAAGATTTGATGATTATCATCTTGATGATCGCAGCTATTTTGTCTGTGGTGACAAGTGGTGGTGAAGACATCAGTGACGCCATTATCATCATGGCGGTTGTGATTATCAATGCTGTTTTTGGTGTTTACCAAGAAGGTAAGGCTGAGGCAGCCATTGATGCTTTAAAATCAATGTCAACACCATCAGCACGTGTCCGTCGTGATGGTCACGTTGAAGAGATTTCATCAGACTTGCTTGTACCAGGTGATGTCGTATCACTTGAAGCAGGTGACGTTGTGCCAGCAGACATGCGTTTGCTTGAAGTCAATTCCCTTAAAATTGAAGAGGCAGCCTTAACAGGTGAATCTGTACCAGTCGAAAAAGATTTGGCTGTTGCCGTTGCTGCGGATGCCGGTATTGGTGACCGTGTCAATATGGCCTACCAAAATTCAAATGTGACTTACGGTCGTGGTTTGGGTGTTATCGTCGCAACAGGGATGACAACAGAAGTCGGAAAAATCGCCTCAATGCTCCAAAATGCTGAGGAAACAGATACACCACTCAAACAAAATCTCAACAATTTGTCGAAAATCTTGACTTATGCGATTCTCTTGATTGCAGCAGTGACATTTGTGGTCGGCGTTTTCGTTCAAGGACATGCGCCGCTTGAAGAAGTGATGACGGCAGTAGCCCTTGCCGTGGCAGCCATTCCAGAAGGGTTGCCAGCCATCGTGACGATTGTCCTTGCCCTTGGGACACAAGTGCTGTCTAAGAAAAATGCCATCGTCCGCAAATTACCAGCGGTTGAAACGCTTGGTTCAACTGAAATTATCGCCTCTGATAAAACTGGGACATTAACCATGAACCAGATGACAGTCGAAAAGGTTTACACAAATGGTCAATTACAGGATGCGACTGATGAGATTTCGTTCGATGACATGACCCTGCGCATCATGAACTTTGCTAATGATACCAAGATGTCACGTGATGGTAAACTGGTTGGTGATCCAACGGAAACAGCCCTCGTCCAATATGGGATTGATCATAACTATGACTTGCGTCAGGTGCTCAAAGCTGAGCCACGTGTGGCAGAATTACCGTTTGACTCTGATCGTAAACTTATGAGTACCGTCCACAAAATCACGGATGAAGAGTTTCTCGTTGCTGTCAAAGGGGCACCAGACCAGCTCCTCAAACGCATTAGCAAAAAAGTTGTTGATGATCAAGTCGTAGCCATGACGCAGACTGACCGTGATGAAATTCTAGCGCTTAATAAATCACTTGCAAAACAAGCCCTTCGGGTCTTGATGATGGCTTATAAATATGAGTCTGCCGTACCTGAGCTTGAAAGCGAAAACCTTGAAAATGATTTGATTTTCGCTGGTTTGATTGGGATGATTGACCCAGAGCGGAAAGAAGCCGCTGAAGCGGTGCGTGTTGCTAAAGAGGCGGGTATTCGCCCAATCATGATTACGGGTGACCACCAAGATACAGCTGAAGCGATTGCCAAACGTCTGGGCATTATTGATGAAGGTGATACAGAAGACCATGTCTTTACAGGCGCTGAGTTGAATGAGCTGAGCGATGAAGAGTTCCAAAAAGTGGTTACCCAGTATAGCGTCTATGCGCGCGTGTCGCCTGAGCATAAAGTGCGTATCGTTAAAGCATGGCAGAACGAAGGTAAAGTCGTTGCTATGACTGGCGACGGTGTCAACGATGCACCCGCACTTAAAACGGCGGATATCGGAATCGGTATGGGGATCACCGGAACAGAAGTGTCTAAGGGTGCCTCTGACATGGTCCTTGCCGATGATAACTTCGCAACGATTATCGTTGCCGTTGAAGAAGGGCGTAAAGTCTTCTCAAATATCCAAAAAACGATTCAGTACTTGCTTTCTGCCAATACTGCCGAAGTGCTGACGATTTTCCTTGCGACCTTGTTTGGTTGGGATGTTTTGCAGCCAGTTCATTTGCTCTGGATTAACCTGGTAACGGATACTTTCCCAGCGATTGCGCTCGGTGTTGAGCCAACTGAGCCAGGTATCATGACCCACAAACCGCGCGGTCGTAAGGCAAGTTTCTTCTCAGGTGGTGTCTTGTTTGCGACGATTTATCAAGGGATCTTGCAAGCGGCACTTGTGCTGGGTGTTTATGGCGCAGCCATTACATGGCCAGTCCACACAGGTAACGAAATGCATGCGGATGCCTTGACAATGGCCTTTGCGACACTGGGCTTGATTCAGCTGTTCCATGCCTTTAATGCCAAATCGGTCTACCAATCTATCTTGACAGTCGGACCATTCCGCAGCAGGACCTTCAACTGGTCAATCTTAGTTTCCTTTATCTTACTCGGTGTCACAATCGTCGTGCCAGGATTTAATAAAATCTTCCACGTGACACACTTAGATGCCTACCAATGGGCCATGGTTCTCGTCGGCTCATTTGCCATGATTATCATCGTTGAGATTGTTAAAGCCATCCAACGTGCTATGGGCTTAGATAAATAAACCAGATAAACAAAAATCCTTTGTCTCTTTAAAAGTAGACAAAGGATTTTTTGTCAATTTAATTACATTTCTAGTAAGATGGAAGAAGAGTAAAAATAAATCATATTTTTTGTAACCAAACTAAGTTTAATTCGTTATATAAGTGAAGTAGGACTTTGAGCGTTTGGATGTGCGTAAGCGTCGGTTAAATGTCAAGATTTCACGTAGAGAATTGTAGAAAGGAGGTCGCAGGTGAATATTAGCCCCTATGAGCAAATTTTGATGACTTGCGCATCTGAAATTCAGCGCTACTTAATCAAAACCGGAGCGAATCCAGCAGATGCGCAAGACATCGTTCAGGACGTCTTCATTAAGCTGATACAGGCTGATATTGTACTTGCCACCGATAAACTACGCCCTTGGTTCTATCGCGTGGCGCTGAGCCGGTTTTATGACCTTTATCGACGCGAAAAGCGTTATCGAGCACTTTTATCCGAACGATTTTATCTGATTTATGGTAATGTCGTTAACTTAGATAACGACAGAAGCTGGCAGCTAGAGCAGGCTTTGAAGACGCTGACAGATTATCAGTTAGGTCTTGTGACCTTGTATTATGAAGATGATAAGTCTGTCAAAGACATCTCAGAGATTTATCAAATTTCTGAGGCCAAGGTCAAGACAGACTTGTATCGCCTGAGACACAAACTTAAACAAGAAATGGAGCAAAATAATGAAGATGAATGAAGACTTTGATAAGATTATCAAAAAAGAAAAAAGAAAAAAAATCGTTAAAACATTCGTAATTTCAGTTGTGACAACGCTTGCTTTACTGTTCATAGGCTATACCGTGAGTAATAGAGGCATGGCCTTGCAATACGAAAAAGCAAAGGAAATGGCCAATATCACAGATATGATTGAATCTCCTAACTTGATTTCGAGGTCTCAATATTTGAGCAAAACTGGCTGGGTGACTTCTCAGCTGAAAAGTGATCGTTTTAAAAACATTGACGGTTACCCAGTTGCAGCGGCACCACTCGAAATCAATTTTAGCCTGTTTGGAGTTGGCTATGCCAGTGATCAAAACTCACCATTAACAGTTCCGATTACAAAAACAAAAGATATCGGTGCCTTTAGCCGAGAAAATGGCGAAAAACTGCCATTGTTTTTCAATCCCAAACACAAACAAACCGAAACTGAGCAAGAAGTTAAGACGACACACGAGGCAAGGACTTTATCCGGACTGAAAAATCATGTCGCAGAAGTTGCCATTTCATTTAAGGAGCCGATGACTTATGCTGAAATTCAGGCTAAACTTCCTGATAATTTACTGATTAACTGGTACTGGCTAGGCATGGCGAGTGACCAACTATCAGTCACGGATACCATTGGTAAAGTCATTGGGATTAATGCAGATGAAACTGGTAAATTGAAAGATGAGTCATTGGAGACATCCTCTTCAAGTAGCTGGTCATCTGCCAACTATCCATCTTTTGTGACTGCCGTAAAAACAGCAGCTGAAAAACGCGGCTATAATGTTGCGGGCATTGATATCTATAAAGATGCCCTAAAACAGGTCGAAAAATATCCAACTTTAAAGACAGCTAAGTTTGCAGGTATTATTGTCAGTGGTCGAACTGAAAATCTAGCCACTTTAGATGCTGAACCCTACATCTTTGCGACCAATGTCGGCCTTCAAGCTGAAATTCTACCCTATATTGAACCGATGAAATAAACACAAAAGGCTGAGACAAAATGTGCTCAGTCAACGAGAGAGAAAAGTAAATTAGGGTGTGGTGATTGTACCTCGATTAGTTTTCTTTTTTTTTATCTAGTTTTCAGAAAGTCTCCAAATTTTATATAATAGCAGATTTTTTTATCCAATTCGTATTGTTTTGGCAGAATAATACGAATTTGGTATAACATCGACGTTTTGATGATCAAATTAATCAAAATTTTTTAAATAAAATGTTTGACCTTTGTTGACCAAAGCGTTATAATAAGATTTAGAGATAAGATATGTCTCTAATCTACTTCTGAAAACATGATATTGAAAGCGATGCGACGCAGTCGCAAATTTCTGTAGAAAATTAGGGACTCATGGTGCTCCTGCGATTATTCGTCGCTGGTGGCACTTCTGCACTTGCGCAGGTTCAGAAATCATCTATTTTCCCAAGAAGTTAGCTTGAGGTTCAAAAAAGGAGAACAAAAGACAATGAATATTGAAAAAATGACAACAACTTTACAACAGGCTTTGGCTGAGGCGCAAAAAATCGCGCAAGTTCGACAACATCAAAATATAGAAATCGCACATCTTTGGAAATTCATGATTCAGCCTGGGCAGTTTGCGCATGACTTTTATCAAGACTTAGGTCTAGATTTAGTGGGTTTTGAGGCTGAAATTGACAAGGAATTGGACAAGATTTCTGTCGTGACTGGTAGTAATGTGACTTATGGTCAGAATTTGAGTCAAAATCTGTTTAACTTATTTAGTCAGGCTGAAAAGCTGGCTGAATCTCTAAAAGATGAGTTTCTATCCACTGAGACGGTACTGTTAGCACTGTTTTCGCAAAGCCATAATCCATTGACCCAATACCTGAAAAGTCATGGCATCACGGCAAAAGAGGTTAGGGCGAAAATCGAGAGTATGAGAGGAGGGAGTTCGGTGACAAGTCAAAATCAAGAAGAACAATATGAGGCGCTGAAAAAATATGGCGAGGATTTGGTTGAAAAGGTTCGTACGGGTAAGATGGACCCAGTGATTGGGCGTGATGAGGAAGTACGAGATGTTGTAAGGATTTTATCGCGTAAGACGAAAAATAACCCAGTTTTAATTGGTGAGCCAGGTGTCGGTAAAACGGCAATTGTTGAAGGGTTGGCACAACGGATTGTGAAGAAGGATGTGCCAACGAATCTACAAGATAAGACGATTTTTAGTCTGGATATGGGTGCGCTAATTGCGGGAGCTAAATTCCGTGGGGAGTTTGAAGAACGGCTCAAGGCTGTTTTAAATGAGATTAAAAAGTCTGACGGGCGGATTATCCTCTTTATTGATGAAATTCACACCATCGTTGGCGCGGGCAAAACAGAAGGGTCTATGGACGCAGGTAATTTGTTGAAACCGATGTTAGCGCGTGGTGAGTTGCACTTGATTGGCGCGACAACTTTGGACGAATATCGTCAAAACTTTGAAAAAGATAAGGCTTTGGAGCGTCGTTTCCAAAAAGTGCTGGTAAAAGAGCCGACGGTTGAGGACACGATTTCTATCTTGCGTGGTTTGAAAGATCGATTTGAAGTTCACCATGGTGTGAAGATTCATGATAATGCTTTGATTGCTGCGGCAACCTTGTCAAATCGTTACATTACGGATCGCTATTTGCCTGATAAGGCAATTGACCTTGTTGATGAAGCGAGTGCAACGATTCGGGTTGAGATGAATTCATCGCCAACGGAGCTAGACCAAATCACCCGCAAGCTCATGCAGCTTGAAATCGAAGAAGAGGCGCTAAAAAAAGAAACGGACGAGGGTTCTAAGAAACGTCTGGCAATTTTACAAGAAGAACTTGCCAATACGCGTGAAACAGCCAATGCCCTGAAGATGCGTTGGGAAACTGAAAAAGAGGCAGTAGAAGCGATTCATACTAAACGTGCTGAGTTAGAGCAAGCTCGTTTTGATTTAGAAAATGCTGAAAATGACTATAATCTAGAACAGGCAGCGGTATTGCGCCACGGCACCATTCCAAAACTGGAAAAAGAAGTGGCTGATTTGGAAAATGCCCAAGAAGCAGATACCGGTAATCATCTGGTTCAAGAATCAGTGACAGATCAAGAAATTGCGGAAGTGATTGGTCGCTTGACTGGGATTCCAGTGACTAAACTGGTTGAAGGCGAAAAGGAAAAGCTCTTGCATTTGGCAGAGACACTACACCAACGTGTGGTTGGGCAAGATGAAGCTGTTAATGCGGTTTCTGATGCCATTATCCGTAGTCGTGCAGGTCTGCAAGACCCTAATAAACCGCTTGGTAGCTTTCTCTTCCTTGGTCCGACAGGTGTCGGTAAAACTGAATTGGCTAAAAGCTTAGCCGAAGACCTTTTCGATTCAGAAAACCATATGGTGCGGATTGACATGAGTGAGTATATGGAAAAACACAGTGTCTCACGTTTGGTTGGTGCACCTCCAGGCTATGTTGGCTATGACGAGGGCGGTCAGTTGACTGAGGCTGTACGTCGTAATCCTTACACGATTGTCCTGCTTGATGAAATTGAAAAAGCGCATCCTGATGTCTTTAACATTCTTCTGCAAGTTCTTGATGATGGGCGTTTGACGGATTCTAAAGGTGTTGTTGTGGACTTCAAAAATACCGTTTTGATTATGACGTCAAACATTGGCTCACGGACGTTATTGGATGGCATTAAAGATGATGGCACTCTTGACAATATGACGAAAGAAGCAGTCTTGGACGAGCTTAAACTTCATTTCAAACCTGAGTTCCTTAATCGGATTGATGATACTGTTGTCTTCACGCCATTGACCTTGTCTGTCGTGAAACAAATTATCGATAAAATCGTGGCGCAGCTTACAGAACGCTTGTCGCATCAAGATATTAATTTAGAGCTAACAACAGATGCCCTTGATTGGATTGCCAAAAATGCGTATGAACCCGAGTACGGGGCACGCCCAATAAAACGGTTTATGACGAAACATCTTGAAACACCGCTTGCGAAAGCACTTGTATCCGGTAAAGTCTTACCAAACTCAGTGGTTTTGGTTGGTTTGAAAGACGATGCGTTAGTTTTTGATATGAAGTAAGTAATTTCGAAATGAAAATAAACAGAAATCTGTTCATTAAGATTTCTGTTTTTTTATTTGAATAAAAATAGATAAAAGTGAGGCGTTGATAATTGAAGAGGTAATATAATAATGTTATAATTAGTAGCAAGTAGCAAGTAGCAAGTAGCAAGTAGCAAGTAGCAAGTAGCAAGTAGCAAGTAGCAAGACGATCTGAAAACGCTTACTATGTTTGTATATCTTGTTTCTATTATTCTATGAGCCGGTATGCTTAAACGATAAAAAGGAGACACACATGAAAAAAGACTATTTTGAAGATGAAATTTCTCATGTTCGAGAAATTTTTAAGGCATTGCGAAAAGCGAGAGGTTATACACAAACTGATGTTAGTGATGATGTTGTGTCTAAATCTCTTATCTCTAAGTTTGAAAATGGGACAGCTATGTTAGCAGCTGATAAGTTATTACATATTATTTCTAAACTTAATATGACACCCAACGAGTTTGTTAGTGTTTTGAATCATTATCAACCAGACCGCATGCAACAATTATACAATACTCTAAATCAAATCCGATTTTCTGGTTTACAGGGTATTGAGCAATCAGAAAAGTTGATTATTGAGGGAACGACCGATAAGTTTGAAATCCTGTCAAACATCATGATTAAAAGTGTCTTGCAGGATGTGACAGGTAAACAGTATGTTTCCAAGGTTGAAAGAAATATCGTTGGTGATTATTTGAATGGGTTAGA
>RRZU011718883.1_pt1 | contig 13165 bp, 13 predicted proteins | sample 2165561 | NCBI WGS metagenome assembly RRZU01 (sample SAMN10456909, study PRJNA506462) | wastewater metagenome | isolation source: wastewater sludge | place: USA: Moscow, Idaho
ATCGTCCGCCGGCCGACCTACCGGCTGCGCAAGGCCGAGGAGCGCATCCACATCCTGCGTGGCCTACTCAAGGCCCTCGACCTGCTCGACGAGGTCATCGCGCTCCTCCGGCGCTCGCCGTCGGCCGAGGTCGCGCGCGGCGGCCTCATGGAGCTCCTCGACATCGACGAGCTGCAGGCCCGGGCGATCCTCGACATGCAGCTGCGTCAGCTCGCGGCGCTGGAGCGCCAGCGGATCATCGACGAGCACGACGACTGGCAGCGCAAGATCGACGACTACACCGACATCCTCGCCAAGCCGGAGCGGCAGCGCGAGATCATCGGCACCGAGCTCGACGATATCGTCGACCGCTTCGGCGACGACCGCCGCTCCGAGATCGTGCCCTACGGCGGCGACGTCTCGATGGAGGACCTCATCCCCCGCGAGCAGATCGTCGTGACGATCACGCGCGGTGGCTACGCCAAGCGCACGCGGGTCGACGAATACCGCTCCCAGAAGCGCGGCGGCAAGGGTGTGCGCGGCGCGACCTTGCGCGGCGACGACATCGTCGAGCACTTCTTCGTCACGACGACGCACCACTGGTTGTTGTTCTTCACCAACCTCGGTCGCGTCTATCGGGCCAAGGCGTACGAGCTGCCCGAGGGCGGCCGGGAGAGCAAGGGTCAGCACGTCGCGAATCTCATGGCGTTCCAGCCCGACGAGCACATCGCTCAGGTGCTCGCGATCGCGGACTACGACGTCAAGCCGTATCTCGTGCTCGCGACCCGCAAGGGCCTAGTGAAGAAGACGCGCCTGGAGGAGTACGACTCCCCGCGCAGCGGCGGTCTCATCGCGGTCAACCTGCGCGACGGCGACGAGCTCGTCGGCGCGCGCGTCGCCGGGCCGGAGGACGACCTGCTGCTCGTCTCCCGCAAGGGGCAGTCCTCGCGCTTCCACGCGAGCGACGAGGTGCTGCGCCCGATGGGCCGGGCGACGAGCGGTGTCACCGGCATGAAGTTCCGCGCCGGCGATCAGCTCCTCGCGATGGGCCTCGTCCAGGAGGACACCGACCCCGACGTCTTCGTCGTCTTCGAGAACGGCCTCGCCAAGCGGACGCCGGCCTCGGACTACCCGGTCAAGGGCCGTGCCGGTCTCGGCGTGCGCGTCGCGGCGCTCTCGGAGCGCGGCGGCGACCTCGTCGGGGCGCTCATCGTCAACGACGGCGACGAGGTCATGGTCGTCATGGAGAAGGGCAAGATCGTCCGCTCCCGCGTCGACGAGCTACGCCAGACCGGGCGCAACACGATGGGCGTGCAGTTCGCCAAGCCCGACAAGGGCGACGCGATCGTCGCGGTGGCCCGCAACGCCGAGCCGGTGGCCGACGAGGATCTCGAGGCCGAGTTGGAGGGCTCCGAGGCTGCTGACGGGCCTGTCGCAGGTGGCCAGGCTCCGGCGGCCGGTGCGGGTGGCGTACCGTCGGAAGGCGAAACGACGCACGTCGAGCCGGTACCGTCGAAGGGTGAGTCCGATGAGACGGGCGCGGGTGACGAGGGCGAGCAGCCGTCGGCACCGGTCACGGAATGAGAGCGGCGGAGGTCCGTGTATGACGAGCACCAGCGGTAGGACGCCCAGCAGCGGCACTCCTCGCGCTGCCGGGGCAGCGACCCGTCCGCAGCGCGCGGCCTCCGCGCCGCCGCCGGCCGCTCAGGGCCGCGCTCGCCCGGCTCCCCGCCCGCAGGGGCGGATGAGCCCGAGCGCGGCGCCCGGAGACGGCGAGCCGCGCAAGGCGAAGCTCACCGTCTCGCGGGTCGACCCGTTCTCCGTCATGAAGATCAGCTTCTTGCTGTCGGTGGCGCTCGGGATCGCCGGCGTCGTCGTCGTCGCGGCCTTGTGGCTGATGCTCAACAGCATGGGCGTCTTCGCGACGATCAACGACACCTTCAACGAGCTGCAGTCCTCGACCGTCGCGAGCGAGCGGTTCAGCGTGCTGGACTTCCTCGGCTTCGGGCGGGTGCTCTCCCTGTCGGTCGTCTTCGGGGTCGTCGACGTCATCCTCATGACGGCGATCGCGACGATCACGGCCTTCATCTACAACATCTGCGCCGCCCTCGTCGGCGGTATGCAGGTGACCCTCACCGACGACTGATCCCTGCGTCGATCCGCCTCGCGGAGGCGGGGCCGGATCGGGGCCGAGGCGATTTTTCTCGGCGCCGACTCCTGGGGTAACGTTGGTGCTCGCGCCACCCGGTCCGCATGGATCGAGGCGGGTGCGATCTCCGGGCCTATAGCTCAGACGGTTAGAGCGCTTCCCTGATAAGGAAGAGGCCACAGGTTCAAGTCCTGTTAGGCCCACCCGGAGCTCTCGAGCACCGATCAGGGCGGCTCCCCACGCGGGAGCCGCCCTGATCCGTTTCTCGGCCCGCTCGACGCGGGGACGGCTCGGAACCGCACACGCAAGGGGTGGCACATGAAGCGTTTGATCGTCCTGACAGCGGCCGCGACCGCCGCGGCCGTCGCCGTGCAGCAGCGCGTCAAGGCCCGGCGCGCCGAGGCCGACCTGTGGGCCCAGCTCACCGACGAGGCACCGCGTGCGTCGACCTCGACGCCGGCCTCGCCGGCCGTCCCCGTCGCAGGTCAGCGCCCCGTTTCGGGCCGATCCCCGCGCGTCGATTAGGCGAGAAGCCCCCCGTCGCGCGACACTGGAAGACGGATCGGCTGCGTCACCGCCGCACCGGCCCGCTCCGACATCGGGGCCATGGCGCAATTGGTAGCGCACCTGCTTTGCAAGCAGGGGGTTAGGGGTTCGAGTCCCCTTGGCTCCACCATCCACAGGCCAGAGGCCGCTTCCCGTCATCGGGAAGCGGCCTCTGTGCGTCTACCCGGGCATGGCCCGGCGCCAGGCGCGTGATCAGTCCCGGGTGTCCGCGCACCGCTCCTCGAGCGACGTGCCCTCTGGAGCCTGCGCCGACTCGCGCTCGGCGTCGCGGCGGTTGGCCAGAAGGCTCGTGACGGTCACGGTGACGAGGGCGACGATGATGAACGCGAGCGAGAGCAGGGTCGGGATCTCCGGCACCCAGGTCCACACGCCGTGCGCCCAGTGCAGCACGAGCTTGACGCCGATGAAGCCGAGGATCGCCGCGAGGCCGAAGCCGAGGTGGCGCAGCTTCGACAGCGCACCCTCGAGGACGAAGTAGAGCGCTCGCAGGCCGAGCAGCGCGAAGGCGTTCGTCACGAAGACGAGGTAGGGATCAGCGGTGATGCCGTAGACCGCCGGCACCGAGTCGACGGCGAAGACGATGTCGGTGCCGAGGATCGCGACGATGACCAGGGCCAACGGGGTGAGGGCGCGGCGCCCGTCCTCCTGGCGGACCGTCATCCTCGTGCCGGCGTAGTCGTCGCACACCGGCCAGAAGCGGCGCAGCATTTTGACGGTGCGCAGGTCGCTGACCTCGATCGTGTGGTCTTCGGGCGACATCGCGTCCTTGAGCACCTTGACGGCCGTCGCGAGCAGGATGAGCCCGAAAACGAGGAAGGCCGCGGCGAACGAGGCGATGAGCTGCGCGCCGAGGGCGATGAAGATGCCGCGGAGGACGAGCGCGCCGGCCACGCCGATGAGCAGCACGCGCTGCTGCAGCTGACGCGGCACGGCGAACGCCCCGAGCAGGAGGAGGAAGACGAAGAGGTTGTCGATCGACAGCGACTTCTCGACGAGATAGCCGGTGTAGAACTCCACCCCGCGCTGGCTGCCGTACTCCGCCCAGATCCACACCCCGAAGACGGCCGGGATCGCGATGTAGAAGATCGACCAGCCGATCGCCTCCTTCATCGTCACGTCGTGCGGACGCCGCGTGATGAGGAAGTCGAGGCCGAAGAGGAGGAGGATGCCGGCGATCGTCGCGAACCACACGACCGGGGTGCCGACCGAGGCCGTGTCGGCGGCCTGGGCGAGCGTCGTGAATGACGGCGGTGCCGACGCAAGGGACATCAGGGATGAGGACATGAGGACTCCGAAACAGGTCGAATCACTGCTTCGAGGTCTCCTTCACCGCGGCGACCGCGGCCCGATCCCGGGGGCGCCATCGGGGCGCCCGTACTGTCCGAGACCGACTGGGAAGTACTCCCCTCGTCCCCTCCAGGGTAGGGGACACGTCACCTGTCTCGTCAAACCCGCTGGTCAGCGCGGGGTCGACGAGACTCGGGTCAGCGGGTGAGGAAGGTGAGCTGGGAGCCGTCCTCCTCGATGAGCTCGCCGAGTTTGGCGTTGAAGACGGCACCGTAGGGGGCGCCGATGTGGGTCTGGAAGGCGTCCTCGTCGGTGTACTTCTCGAAGACGAAGAAGCGTCGCGGATCGTCGCGCTCGCGGTAGACGGTGAACTCCTCGTTGCCCGGCTCGGCGTGCACGTCGTCGGCGAGGCCGGCGATGAGATCGGCGACCGTCTCCTCCTGGCCGGCCTTGGCGGTGAATTCGGCATACAAGATCACGGCTGACATGACCCTTGCCTACCACCGCCGGTGGCGCGCGCGGGCCCCGAGCAGGCTGCCGGTTTCCCGCCCCCTCGATGACGCCGACACGACGCACGGCCGCGAGAGCGAGTCTCGCGGGCCGTGCGTCGGTGTGGTGCGTCTGTCTGGTGTGTCGGTGTCAGCCGTCCTGGCGCGGCGTCGAGGGCGTCGTGCCGCCCTCGGCCGGGGGCTTGCCGTCGGCGGTGAGGTCGACGATCTCGGTCTCGGAGACCTCGACGGCCGGGGTGTCCGTCGGGTCGGCGACTGGGACGTCGGAGCCGGCGGCCGTGGCGTCCACTGCATAGGGCAGGTCGGAGGAGCTGCCGGTGCTCGAGGCGCGACCCGTCGTCGGGGCGACATAGGGGTCGGTCAGCGGACGGGCCCACGGGTCGTCCTTGGGCTCGTTCTCGCGCTTGCGCAGGTAGGCGATGACGGCGCCGGCGGCGGCGAGCGTGAGCAGCCCGGAGAAGAGGGAGCCGAGGATCCCCTTCTTGCGCTTCTCCTTGCGCTTCTTCTCGCCGGTGACGACCTCGGTGGCCTTCTTCGCCTCGGTGCCGACCACCTCGGCGGCCTTGTGCGCGTTCTGCTCGGCAGCGGCAGCGCCCGCGGCGAGAGCGCCGGTCACGGCCTCGATGATCCGCGGGATCGTGTCGTCGACCTTCTCCTTGGTCGCCTCACCCTTGGCGGCGACCGAGGCGAACGCGGGGGCGGCGGCGCCGCGCGCGTCCTGGGCCAGGTCGCGGGCCTCGTGCGCCAGGTCGTGGGTCTTGGCCTGGGTCCAGGACTTGGCCTCCTCGACCGAGTGCGCGGACTTGGCGGCGGCACCGGCGACCGTCGGGGCCACGAGCTTCTTGAGCCCGTGCAGCGTCGGCACCGAGACTCGCTTGGTGGTCACCGTGGGCACGGTGACCTTCTTCGTGTTGCGTTCGAACACGGGTGGTCCCTCCTTGAAAGGTGGTCTTTGACGGTCCTCGTGCCCCATCCTGCCCTGTGTCATGCCCGGCTGCCCAATGGGCGGACCCCCGTGCAGGCGCGGGCGAGGAGGGAGTGCGGGGCCTTCGCGTGTTCAGACTCTTGTCGGTCGCTCGTGAAAGGATGCGAAGCATGAATGCGACGCTGCACACGAACCACGGGGACATCGAGATCGTCCTCTTCCCCGAGCACGCCCCCAAGACGGTCGAGAGCTTCGTCGGCCTGGCCAAGGGCACGAAGGACTACCGAGACGACGCCGGCCGCACGAGCCCGCAGCCGTTCTACGACGGCCTCACCTTCCACCGGATCATCCCGAACTTCATGATCCAGGGCGGCTGCCCGCTCGGTGAGGGCATCGGCGGCCCGGGCTACACGTTCGACGACGAGATCAGCCCCGACAAGGACTTCACCAAGCCCTACATCCTCGCGATGGCCAACGCCGGCAAGCGGATGGGCAAGGGCACGAACGGCTCGCAGTTCTTCATCACGACCGCCCCGACGACGTGGCTGCAGGGCAAGCACACGATCTTCGGCGAGGTCGCCGACCAGGCGAGCCGCGACGTCGTCGACGCGATCGGCAATGTCGCGACCGGGCGCGGCGACAAGCCGGTCGAGCCTGTCGTCATCGAGAGCGTGACGATCAGCGAGTGACGATCAGACCGTGATGTGACCGCTCGCCGGTCGGCCCGAACGCGAGGGGGTCGACCGGCGAGCGCGTCTCCAGGCACCAGTGAGCGCGTCGGAGGAGATCGCGACGCGGGAGTGAGGGGTTCACAGGCGATGACCGACCCGACCGAGCCGACACGTCCGATCGAGCCGATCGAGCCGGCCGAGCCGCGCGAGGCGGGTGCCTCGGCACAGCCGGCGGAGCCGACACGGCAGCAGGCCGAGCCGACACCTGCGGCCAAGCCGATCAATCCGTCCCCGATGGTGCGGCCGACGTGCCCGCGGCACCCGGATCGCGAGAGTCGGCTGCGCTGCCAGCGGTGCGGTCGGCCGACGTGCCCGGAGTGTCAGCGCCCGGCGCCCGTCGGCTTCCACTGTGTCGACTGCCTGCGCGAGTCCGCGGCGACGGCCCCGAACGGGCGACACACCGTCGTCGGCGGCGTCGCAGGCGGGGAGCGCCCGACCGCGACCTATGTGCTCATCGCGATGTGCGTCGTCGCCTTCGCGGGGCAGCTCCTCGTCCCCGGGCTCACCCTGGCCGGCTCCTTCGTGCCGATCCTCGGCGAGAGCCAGCCGTGGCGCTTCCTCACCGCAGCGTTCCTGCACTCCCCCGGGATGATCACGCACATCCTCTTCAACATGCTCTGCCTGTGGCAGGTCGGGCAGTGGCTCGAGCCGCAGCTGGGCTCCGCGCGCTTCGTCGCGCTCTATCTCATCAGCGCGCTCGGCGGCTCGGTCGGCTATCTGCTGCTCGCCAGCCCGCCGCAGACGATGATGCAGCTCGACAGCGGCTGGGTCACCCCGTCGGTCGGTGCGTCCGGCGCGGTCTTCGGGCTCTTCGGGGCCCTGCTCGTCTTCCTGCGCAAGCTCGGGGCGTCGGTCGGTGGCCTGCTGGTCCTCCTGGGGATCAATGCGGCGCTCCCCATCTTCTATCCACAGATCGCGTGGCAGGCGCACCTCGGTGGCTTCCTCACCGGCATGGCCGTCGCCGGGCTGCTCTACGCGACGCGCGGTCGGGAGCGGGCCCGCTATCAGTGGCCGGCGCTCGCGGGGGTGCTCGTCGTGCTCGTCGTCCTCGCGGGCGTCAAGTACGGGGTCGCCGACACCGGCTTCGTCGACTCGGTCTACCGCTATGTCTGAGGGACGCCTCGTACGGGCGTCCCGCGAGCGGATCCTGCGGGGAATTCCGGTGGGGATCCGTCATCCACAGCGTCTTCCACACCTGTGATTACACGGATGTCATTCATCCCCAGCTGTGGGTAACCCTGTGGATAACTCTTGGTTATCCACAGTTGTGGGAAACCCGGGGTCCGGTCGTCAGCGCCAGCGGGTCGTCATGAGGAAGCCGGAGATCATGAAGGCAAAGCCGATCCCGAGGTTCCAGTTGTGCCATGCGGCGACAGGGAACTGCCCGGCGGTGAGGTAGTACGTGACGACCCAGAGCAGGCCGATGATCATGAGGCTCACCATGACGGGCACGAACCACGTCGGGTTCGGGGGCAGCGTGTTCGTGCCGGTGGGACCGCTCGAGATCGAGCCGTCGGCGCGGGCGCGTCGGCGACGCGGCTTCGAGGTGTCCTTGCGGTCCGGGCGTGCCACGGGGGGTGCCCCTTTCGTCCGAGCGGGCAGAAATCGTCCTCTCCAGCTTACGTGCGCATACTGAACGCAGAATCGATCGCCACGCGTGGTCCGGCTCGGCGCGCGGCGAACCACGATCCGGCGCAACGACATCGGCGTGGGGTCGCGGCGAGAGCTGCAGGCCGGGTCGGGCCGGGCGAGACTCAAGGCAGCGAAAGGGTGTGGGGCATGGGTGCGGGACGACGCGGATGGGCCGTCGGTGTGCCGCTCGTCGCGGCCGCGGCCGGCATGCTCTTCGCGATGAGCGCCGGCGCGGCGCGCGGGTCGGACCTGCGCGGCACGGCGGGCGTGGCGCTGCCCGACCTCATCCGCACCCAGACACGCTCCGTCGAGGGCAAGGCCGCGCAGGTCGGGGCCCTGCGCTCCGAGGTCGACCGGCTCACCGACGCGCGCTCGGCGGCCGACCCCCAGCTCGCCGCGCTCGGCGCGCAGGTCGACCACCTGGCCGGCCCGGCCGGCACGACGCCCGTGCGCGGGCAGGCGGTGACCGTGGAGCTCTCCGACGCCCGGACCGGCGGTCGGATCCCCGACGGCTACACCGTCGACGACGTCGTCGTCCATCAACAGGACGTCCAGGCCGTCGTCAACGCCCTATGGGCGGCAGGCGCCGAGGCGATGACGATCCAGGATCAGCGGGTCATCGCCACGAGCGCCGTCCGCTGCGTCGGCAACACCCTCATCCTCCAAGGGCGCGTCTACTCCCCGCCGTACGTCATCACCGCGATCGGCGACATCGGCTCCCTGCGCTCCGGGCTCGACTCCGACCGGGCCGTCGGTATCTACCGCGGCTATGTCGACAAGGTCGGCCTCGGCTACCGGGTCACCGATTCGGCATCGGTGACGATGCCGGGCTACACCGGCGGGCTCGAGCTGCGCTACGCCCGAGCCGAGGAGCCGGCCACCCCGGCCCGCCGCTCGGCCTCACCATCGGCCTCGTCATCGATCTCGTCCTCGGTCTCGTCCTCGGTCGCGCCATCGGCGCAGGAGGAGACCGAGCGGTAGGACCTGCGGTGCGCCGTAGGCTGGAGGTCTCGCGCGTGAGCGCACCCCCCGTCGGCCGCGTCGGTCACCCGACGGCCACCGCCCGCAGAACCGGAGAGTCCCGTGACGTCCATCCTCGTCGTCGACAACTACGACAGCTTCGTCTACACGATCGTGGGCTACCTTCAGCAGCTCGGCGCCGAGTGCACGGTCGTCCGCAACGACGAGGTCGACCCCGCGTCGATCGGCGACTACGACGGGGTGCTCGTCTCGCCCGGGCCGGGCACTCCGGAGGAGGCGGGGGCGTCGATGGACGTCATCCGCCGCTGCGGGGAGCTCGGGGTGCCGATGCTCGGGGTGTGCCTGGGGCACCAGGCGCTCGGCGTCGTCTCCGGCAGCGTCGTCGGGCGCGCCGCGGAGCTGCTCCACGGCAAGACTTCGCAGGTCGTCCACGACGGGGGCGGGGTGCTGGCCGGGCTCCCGAGCCCCTTCACCGCGACCCGATACCACTCGCTGACCATCGACCCGACGACGCTGACCGACGAGCTCGTCGTCACCGGACGGACCGAGTCGGGCGTCATCATGGCCGTGCAGCACGCGACGCTGCCGCTGCACGGCGTGCAGTTCCACCCCGAGAGCGTGCTCACCCAGGGCGGTCACCGGCTCCTCGCGAACTGGCTCGACCTCTGCGGTGCCGACGGCGCCGTCGAGCGCTCGGCCGGTCTCGGCCCGCTCGTCAGCGCGGGCGCCTGAGCCACCCGCCTGAGCCACCCGCCTGAGCCACCCGACGCCGGGTGCCATCGGACGCGCCCGCCTCCCCGAGGGGCACCTGAGTCGCCTCGGTGCGCCCGCCCGGGGAGCGGAGCGACTACGGCATGAGCTCCGTCGTCGCCGTCGGGTTCGGCGTCGGGTCGCCCGTCGGCTGATCCGTCGGACCGCCACCGGTGTCGCTCGGCGACGGGGTGGGCGTCACGGTCTGGGTGCGGGTCACCGTCGCGGTGACGGGGCGCGACTTGATGACCGACAGGACGACCTCGGTGCCGACGCGCACCTTCTCCTTCGCCTTGTAGGACTGCTCGGTGACCGTGCCGATCTTGCCGTCGGCCTGCACCTCCTCGACCCGACGCCCGAGGCCGACCTTGCTCAGCGCGGCCTCGGCCTTGCTCTGGGACATGCCGGTGACGTCGGGCACGACGGTGAGGCCGGTGCTGATGTTGAGGGTGACCGCCTTGCCGGGCGCCACCTTCTCGCCGGCCTTGGGCACGGTCGAGACGACGCTGCCGGCGGCCACCTCGTAGCTGTCGACCTGGTTGATCGCACCGACGCTCAGTTTGAGCGCCGCGAGCCGGTTCGAGGCCGTGTCCTGCTGGTAGTTGCGCAGGTCGGGCACGGCGACCTGGCCCGGACCGGTCGAGACCATGAGCTGGACCGTGCTGTTCGGCGGGCGCATGCCGTCGCGCGGGTTCTGGTCGACGACCGTGCCGGGAGCGGCCGCGTTCGCCACGGGTTGTGAGGCGGGCACGAGGCCGGCGGCCTGGATCTACTGCTTGGCGGCGGGCTCGGCCTTGCCGACGACCGTGGGCACGGCAACCGGCGCGGGGTCACGGGCGAGCGCGTCGCGCCCGAAGTAGAGCCCGAGGCCGATCGCCAGCGCGGCGAGCAGACCGGCGACCCACGGCCAGACCGGGGCCGGCCGTCGCGAGTCCGGTGCAGGCGCGAGGACCGTGGCGCCGCCGGTGCGCGGCGGCTCGGGCGGCGGGAGGGCCGCGGCGGGCGCGAGCTCCCCGGCCTCGACCGCTCGGGCTGCGGCCAGGGTCGGCTCGCGGCGCAGCACCGCCTCGAGATCCTGGGCGAACTCCTCGCCGGACTGGTAGCGGTCCTCGGGGTTCTTCGCGAGTGCGTGGAGGATGACGACGTCGAGGTTGGCCGGCACGTCGGGGGCGTGCACCGACGGCGGCTGCGGCGGCTCGCCGACGTGCTGGTAGGCGATGGCGACGGGTGAGTCGCCGACGAACGGCGGTCGGCCCGTGACGAGTTCGTGCAGCAGGCAGCCCGCGGAGTAGAGGTCGGAGCGGGCGTCGATGTCGCGCCCCTGGGCCTGCTCCGGCGACAGGTACTGCGCGGTGCCGACGACGATGCTCGTGTTCGTCATCGTCGCGGCGGTGTCGGCGATGGCCCGGGCGATGCCGCAGGCCCTCACCTTCGCGCGCGCGTGGGCGTCGGCCATGGCGTTGGCCGGCGTGATGTCGCGGTGGATGATGCCGTGCTCGTGGCTGTAGTTCAGGGCGTGCAGCACCTGCGCCATGAGGCGGCACGCGCGCATCGGCTCGAGCGGGCCGTCCTCGTGGAGGATGTCGCGCAGCGTCCGGCCGCGGACGAACTCCATGACGATGAAGGGCACCGCGACGTCGGCGCCGCCGCTCTCGAAGAGGACGTCCTCCCCGGAGTCGAAGACGGCGACGATGCTCGGGTGGTTCAGGCTCGCGGCCGACTTGGCCTCGCGGCGGAAGCGCAGGAGGAACGAGGGGTCGCGCGCGAGCTCCGAGCGCAGGATCTTCACCGCGACATCGCGACCGAGCCGGGCGTCGTAGCCCGCGTGGACCTCCGCCATGCCGCCGCGGCCGATGAGCTCCCCGACCTCGTATCGGCCGGCCAGCAGGCGGGTCGCCTCGGTCACTTGCCTACCGTCCCCTCAGCGCTCGATTCGCGGGTCGACGCCGGGATCGACACTGATGATCCCGCGAGCCCGCCTGTCTGCCCTTCGGACGAGTCGCCTTGCATCTGAGAGGAATTCGCATTCTCCTGGGCCGCGGTCATGTCGCCGGAGCCGTCCGCTCCCACGCCGGCGTTGCCATTGCCGTTGCCGTTGCCCTTGCCGTTGTTGCCTTGGTTGCCGTTGTTCTTGTTCCCCTTGTTGCCGTTGTTCCCGTTGTTGCCGGCGTTGCCGGTGTCGGCGCTGCCGTTCGTCGACCCCGATCCCGGGTCGGACGCGCTCGGCTCGGGCTCCGGGGATCCCTCGGGCTGGCTCGGGGCCGTCGGCTCGGGCGCCGGACCGTTGGAGAGCGTGAGCGTGATGATCGATCCGGGCAGCACGTCACCGCTCGGCTGGATCATCATGACCCGGTCCTTGGGGACGTCGGGGTCGTCGCCGCGGGTGATCGTCACCTGGGTCAGGCCCATCCGGGCGAGTCGCGCCCGAGCCTCCTCCTCCGTGAGACCGATGTAGGCCGACTTGTCGATCCGCAGGGTCGCGGTCGTCGGCGGCGTGCTCAGGGTCGGGCTGGGGCTCGTCGTCCGCGAGGTCGCCGTCGTGGTGGGCTGCGTCGTCTGCTTGGGCGCCGGGGTCGAGCCGCCGAGCAGACCCGCCTGGGCGGCGAGGTAGGCGAGCAGACCGAGCACGAGGACGACCGGCAGGATCCAGATCCACCGGTTCCGACGGCCCCCCTGCGCCTCGACGGCCGGGAGGCCTCCGCGGGTCGGCGGGCCGTACCCCCGCTGGGTCGCCTGCGGCGCCGTGCGCAGCCGGCGGGTCGAGCCCGTGCCCGGCTTGAGCACCTCGGTCTGGGCGAAGGTCGGCGCGTCGGGCGCTCCCGACAGCGCGGCCGAGACGTCGCCGCCGCTGTGCGGACGCGCGGCCGGGTCCTTGGCCAGGCACGCCATGATGACGCCCGCGAGCGGCTCGGGCACCGAGGCCGGCAGCGGTGGGGGCGGGTTGTGGATGTGCGCCATCGCGGTCGCGACGGGGGATCCCTCATCGAACGGCCGCTCGCCCGTGAGCATCTCGTGCGCGACGACACCGAGGGCGTAGAGGTCGCTCGCCGGGCCGACGGGCTTGCCCATCGCCTGCTCCGGGGAGATGTACTGCGCCGTGCCCATCACCTCGCCGGTGCGGGTGATCGGCGCGGCGTCGACGGCGCGGGCGATGCCGAAGTCGGTGAGCTTCACCGAGCCGTCGTGACGGATGAGGATGTTCGCCGGCTTGACGTCGCGGTGGATCACGCCGTTCTCGTGCGCGGCCTGCAGCGCGAGCGCGGCCTGCGCCATGATCGCCGAGACCCGACGTGGAGGCAGCGGTCCCTCGCCGATGATCTGGGAGAGCGGCTTGCCCTCGACGAGCTCCATGACGAGCCAGGAGGCGCCGGAGTCCTCGCCGTAGTCGTAGACGGCGGCGATATTGGGGTGGCCGAGCTGCGCGGTGTGCCGGGCCTCCTCGCGGAAGCGTCGGGTGAAGCCCGGCTGGTCGGCCAGTGACGGTGAGAGCAGCTTGATCGCGACCTTGCGCCCGAGGACCTCGTCGGTGGCGCGCCACACCTCGCCCATCCCGCCGACCGCGATGCGATCACCCAGGGTGTAGCGGTTCCCGAAGACGGACCCGGTCTGGAACTTCATTGCTCGATCACTGCCTTCATGACGTCACGTGCGATCG
>RRZU010162641.1_pt1 | contig 13164 bp, 11 predicted proteins | sample 2165561 | NCBI WGS metagenome assembly RRZU01 (sample SAMN10456909, study PRJNA506462) | wastewater metagenome | isolation source: wastewater sludge | place: USA: Moscow, Idaho
ATATAGGGATGATGCAGGTTGCCGGCCAGATGGACTTCGTTGAGCCAGGCCTTGCGCACTGGCACCTGCTCCGGATCATCGTTGAAAATCTGCGCGTGCGCGACCTTCAGCGCAATGTCGCGTTGCGCGAAGTGATCCCAGCCCTGAAAGACCCGGCCACTGGCACCACTGCCGATTTCACGGCGAATCTCGTAACGCTGCTCAAGCCCGGCGGGCAAGGGATTATCTGATTTCTGTCTGGGCATGACGGAATGACATCAATGTTCGTGACCCGAATGTTAATCGTTTATCGGGAGTTTGCGGCGTTTGCCGAACCGGGGCAATCGCATAAATGAACCCAGAGCAACAACAGCCGCGCCACTCAAACTCCCGGGGCGCAGGAGCGCCACAAGGCAGCGTTCCCACGCAGGAGCGTGGGAACGATCAATTTCACGTTTCACATTTCACGGCAAAAATCTGACATGAATTGAATTCACCGATCGACCCGAATTATTCGTTTGAGCCTGAAAAATCAAGCACGTAGAATTATCCCCACTCGCGAGGTAGTCCCAAAAAGCAAGACGGAGAAAGCACTGAACAGTGCTTTCTGAACCCATTTGTAACTTTTTGTCGCCCCGGTCTCCGTCACGGAGTCGGAGGACATCAGGAGACTCTCGTGAATACAGGCTCATCGTGGGAAAGCAGTGTGATGGCAGAAGCCCGATGTATGGAAAACGTACCGGACCTCAGTCTGTCAGCGCGTGCCGAGCGGCTGAAACGAATCGCCCGGCTCATGCGCCAGCAGGTCGTGGACATGGTTTACACGGCCCAATCCGGACATATTGGTGGCTCCTTATCGGCAGCCGATTTCGTCGCCGCGCTTTATTTTGACCTCATGCATGTCGACCCGAACAACCCGCACTGGGCGGACCGGGATCGCTTCGTCCTGTCCAAGGGCCACGCCTGCCCGATCTGGTATTCGGCGCTCGCGCTTCGCGGCTTTCTCCCCGTCGAGGAACTGAAAACGCTGCGCAAGAACAACAGCCGCCTGCAGGGACACCCCATCGCCAGCTACCTGCCCGGCCTGGATGCCTCGACAGGTTCGCTGGGACTCGGCTTTGCCCAGGCGGTCGGCATTGCCATGGAAGGCAAGCACCTGAAGAAGGACTACAAGGTTTATGCCGTTCTTGGCGATGGCGAACTCAATGAAGGCGTGATCTGGGAAAGCTCCTTTGCTGCGGCCAAGTACCAGCTCGACAACCTGGTCATGATCGTCGACAAGAACAAGCTCCAGCTCGACGGCACGACCGACGAAATCATGTCCCTGGAGCCGCTGGACGACAAATTCCGCGCTTTCGGTTACGAAGTCATGCACATGGACGGCCACGACATGGAGGACATCCTGCTGACGCTGGGCAAGGCGCGCAAGGCCTGTTCTGGCAAGCCGCAGTGCATCATCGCTCAAACCGTCAAGGGCAAGGGGGTGAGTTTCATGGAGCATCAGCTCGACTGGCATGGCAAGGCACCCAACGACGAGCAATATCAAAAAGCCCGCGAAGAACTGGAAGGAGCCATCGTATGAATTTCCCCAAGGCCAAATACCCGACCCGCTACGTTTTTGCACAAAGAATGACCGAGCGTGGCGCAACGGACAGCGAATTCGTCGTCTTTGAATCGGATCTCGCAAAATCCACCTATTCCTACCTCTTCCGGGAGAAATATCCCGAGCGTTATTTCGACATGGGCATCGCCGAGATCGGCACCGTGGCCTCGGCCGCCGGCATGGCCGCGCAGGGACGCAACGTGATCGTCTGTGGTTACGGCGTCTTCATCACCATGCGCGCGGTCGAAGCGATCCGCTCCTTTATCTGCTATCCGCATCTCAACGTCAAATTCCTCTCCAGTCATGGCGGATTGACCGCAGCCATTGACGGTGTCACTCACCAGGCCACCGAAGATATCGCCTTCATGACCACCCTGCCGCAAATGAAAGTGCTCGTTCCGGCGGATTCGGCCTCGGCATCGGCCATCTTCGACATTGCGCTGGACACGCCGGGGCCGGTGTTCACCCGGCTGATGCGCGATCCGATCCTTGAACTCTACGGCGCAGGCGAAAGCTTCCAGCTGGGTGGTTCCAAATGCGTGCGCAAGGGCAAGGACGTGACCATCGCCACCTACGGCGACATGGTATTCCAGTCCCTCATCGCCGCCGATGAGCTGGCCAGACAGGGCATTGACGCCGAAGTGATCGATTTCTATTCGCTGAAGCCCTGGGATCAGGCGGCGCTCGACGAATCACTGCAAAAAACCGGCGCACTCGTCGTCGCCGAAAACCACCAGAAGCGTAACGGTTTCGGTTACGAAGCTGCCGTCTGGGCTTTGCAGAACCGGCCCGTGCCGACGACGCTGATCGGCCTTGAAGACACCTTTGCCGAAAGCGGCAGCTACGCAAAAACGCTTGAAAAGTTCGGGCTGTCCGCCGATGCCATCGCTGAAAAGGCAGCAGCGCTGGTCGCGCGCAAGAAAGCAAGCTGAAGACTGTCGCGTAACGCCAGGAAACAGGAAAGGCGGGCCGTTTTCGGGCTCGCCTTTTCCTTATCCGCCACCGCTTTATTCTGAAAAACCCTGTCATTCACCGCAAAGGCGCAAAGTACCGCCTAATGGAAAGTTCGGGTTTATTCCTCCTCCTGAAGCTCCGCAAACAACCAGGCGCGGAACGCGCTGATCTTGGGCAAGTCCGCGCTCGATTTCAGGATGTTGAAGCTGTAACCCTGAACCTTCAGCCCATCCAGCCCGAAAGGCGCAACCAGCGCACCACTTTCGATTTCGCGCTGCGCCATCAGCGTACTGTCCAGGCACACCCCGAGTCCATCCACCGCCGCGCCGACCGACATGAACGAGCGGTCAAAGCGCAGCCCACGGGAGAGGTTCAGTTTCGGCACCTTGTTGATGCGCGCCCAGTCCCGCCAGCCGACGAGACATCCTTCACTGTGAATCAGTGTCTGTGTGCTCATGTCGTCCGGCGCGTGAATGCCCTTGGCAAGTTCCGGCGAACACAACGGTACGATGTTTTCCGGCGGTAGCATGAGGCTCAGGATACCCGACGGCTGGATGTTTCGTGAGCTGTAGTGGATATCGATGTCGGCCGTCAGCGCAAACAGATTGACCGGTTCGGTCGACGCCTTCAGGTGGACATCAATATCCGGGTTCTGGGCACTGAAGCGGGCCAGCCTCGGCATCAGCCACTGCGCAGCAATACTGGGTGAAGAGTGGATTTTCAGGATGTCGCTCTTCGTTTGCCGGGAGAGATCGCGTGTTGCCGTTTCGATCCGGGCAAAGGCTGCTGAAATCTCCTCCGCATAACGCCGCCCGGCATCGGTCAGGACCACTGCGCGGTGAATCCGGTGAAACAGCAGCACGCTGAGGCGCTCCTCCAACTGCTTGATCTGATGGCTGATCGCCGAAGGGGTAACAAACAGCTCTTCAGCGGCGAGAGCAAAGGAAGAAAGCCGGGCCGCCGCCTCGAAGGCCTGCACGGCTTTGAAAGGGACGCGGTTGCTCATGGTTTTAGGTGAACTGAATTCATCGATTGTTCATCATTATTCGTTTGAGCCGACAAAGTCAAGCCCTTAGAATCATTCCATCAAGAGTTTCCAGTCTCGTTGCCACAAAGGCTGAAGACTGATTTTACGGCCGGTCGGCCGGGTTGCTTCCAAAACCAGGAGGGTAGGAAAATGAAAGACAGCTTCAAAATGACTCGTCGTTCGTTCATCCAGGGTGCCAGCATGGCCGGTATCGTCGCCATCACCGGCGCACCGGCGATTCTCAGGGCCGCCCCGATGAAGATCACTTTCGGGCACGGCGCAGCAGCAGGCAATCCGCGCTCGATCGCTGCCGACAAATTCGCCGAACTGGTCAAGGCCAAATCCGGCGGTGCACTGGAAGTTGCCGTCGCCGGCGCCGCACAACTCGGTGACGATGCCGCCATGCTGACCAGCCTGCGCACCGGCACCCTCGGCATTTCTGCCAATAGCCAAGGCGCGGTCTCGTCGGTGGTTCCCGAACTTGCCGCGCTGGGCCTGCCCTTCCTGTTCACCAACAGCGCTGATGGCGTCAAACTGCTTTCCGGCAAGATTGGCGATCTGCTGAAACCGAAATTCGAGGCGCTGGGGCTGATTCCCATCGGCTACTGGGACAACGGCATCCGCCACATCACCAACAGCCAACGCGTCATCAAGACACCGGATGACCTGAAGGGACTCAAATTCCGCACCCCGCCCGACCCGGCAACGATCGACATCTTCCAGGCGCTGGGCGCAGCCACCGTGCAGATCGCCTTTGCCGAACTCTATGTCGCCCTGCAGCAGAAGGTCGTCGATGGTCAGGAAAACCCGCTGACCAATATCGCCAGCTCGAAAATCTACGAAGTCAATCCGTTCATCAGCCTTTCGGCGCACAAGTGGGAATGCAACCCGGTGCTGATGTCGAAGATGGCCTGGAACCGGCTCGACGCCAAGCAGAAGGAAATCGTCATGGAAGCGATGAGCGAGGCCACCGCCCTGCAAATCAAGACCTCGGACGAAGCGAACATCAAGCTCGCCACGGATTTCCGCGCCAACAAGTCCCTGACCATCACGGAAGTCGACCTCAACGCCTTCCGCAAGCAGACCGCTTCGGTCTTCGACAAGTGGGAGCAAAAGCCCTTTGGCGCGTTCGTCAAGGATCTGCGCAAGACCGTTCTGGGGTAAATCATGACCAACGACCTTCAACCGAAGGTCGCTGAAGCTTCCGCCGCCATCCGGTTTCTGGATGGCGCGGATCGGCTCATCGGCCTGATTTGCAAATCGGTCGTCTTGTCGACTGGTGTCGTGCTTCTTGTCGCCATCATCATTGGTGTGATCGCCCGCTATGTCATCAATGTCGGCGGTATTGACTGGGCAGAAGAATTACCCAAGCAACTATTCACATGGTTCATCATGGCGGGCATCGTTCTGGCACTGCAATGCGGCAACCATATTGCGGTGGACATCATCTACAACTTTCTCCCTGGGACGGCAAAACGCATTCTGATTTGCGCAACGAATCTGTTGCTCTGTATCGCCTATATCTATCTGGGCCTTACGGCATTTGAAGTTGCCGGCATCGCAGCGGCAGAAAGAAACCCCATGCTGGGCACACCGAACAGCCTGCCTTTCTACGCGCTGTTTTGTGGCTCGTTCCTGACCGCTGCGGGCGCCCTGTCCATCGCCGTCCGCGTCCTGCTGCTGGGTTATGACGCCCGTCCGCAAGGAAATGCCGAGGAGAGCGTTGTATGATCACTTTCCTGATTTTCGCTTTTTTCATCCTTCTCTTTCTGGCGGTACCGGTCGGTCATGTGCTGGTAATCTCTTCGGGGGCGGCCATTCTCTCTGCACAGGAGTTTCCGGTCATGCTGGTCGCCCAGCAGATGGTCAACCAGACCCTCTCGTTTCCGATGCTGGCCCTTCCCTTCTTCATCCTCTCGGGCAGCCTGATGATGAGCGGACGGCTTGGAGAAAAACTGATCGGTTTTGCAACCGAGCTGGTGCAGCGCTTTCGCGGTGGTCTCGCATCCGTGACGGTACTGGGAAGCTGCGTCTTTGGCGGCGTTTCCGGCTCAGCAGTGGCGGATGCGACGGCACTGGGTGGAATGCTCATTCCCTGGCAAATGCGGGAAGGCTATCCGGCCGGTTTTGTCGCGGCAAACAACTCGGCAGCGGCGTCAATCGCCATCCTCATTCCACCGTCAATCCCGTTCATTCTCTACTCACTGGTCTCCAACGTCTCGATCGCCGATTTGTTTCTGGCCGGCGTTTTGCCTGGAGTGATGTTGACGGCAGGATTTACCACTGTCTGTAATATTTCAGCGCGGGCGCGTGGTTTCCCCTGGACAAAAACCGAGTTCAACAGGGAAAAATGCTGGAAACTCTTCATCGAAGCGCTTCCCGCATTGGTCATGCCTGCCATGATCCTCATCCTGTTGCGCTTCGGCTTTGCCACACCGACCGAGGTCTCGGTCATGGCCGTGTTCTACGCCCTGCTGGCCGGCATCTTCATCTACCGGGACATGACCTTCAAACGCTTTTTCGGAGCCTTGCTTGCTGCGGGCGTCGCCACCGGCGTGGTGATGCTGGTCATCATGGGCTCGGCCATCGTCGGCTGGATGATGATCTACGCACAGGTGCCGCAACTCTTCGCCGAATGGTGCTTGTCCACGCTGAAAGAACCATGGCTGATCGTTGTGGCACTGATCGCCATCATGCTCATTGCCGGTATGTTCATTGACCTTCCTGCAGCCATCCTTCTGCTGGGGCCGATCTTTGTGCCACTCGCAGAGAAAATCCAGTTCGATCTCACCCAATTGGGCGTCGTGATGGTGTTGACACTGGCTATCGGGCTTTACACCCCACCGGTCGGCACCACGCTGTTCATCAGCAGTTCGATCGCACGGGTACCCATCCTGAAATCAGCCGTCGAATTACTGCCTTTTTATGCCGTGGCACTCGGCACCACCCTGATGTTTGCCTTCATCCCGGCAATGACCCTTTAATTCAACACACAGGAGTTAAATCATGTTACTGAAAGATCGCGTTGCAATCGTTACCGGCGGTGCCGGCGTGAATGGTCTGGGCTACAAAACTGCCTGCATGATGGCAGAGCAGGGGGCCAAGGTCGTCATCATGGATCTGGCGCAGGCAAACCCGGAAAAAACAGCTGCAGCCATCGGCCCGGATCACCTGGGCGTCGTCGGCGACGTAACCGACATGGCATCGTGCAAGGCCGCCATCGACAAGGTGCTGGCGCGTTATGGCCGCATCGACATTCTGGTGAATAACGCTGGCATCACCCAGCCGCGCGGCTTCCTCGACATCACCGACGCCGATTACGACGCCGTACTCGACGTCAGCCTGCGCGGCACGCTGCACATGTCGCAGGCGGTGCTGCCGACGATGAAAAACCAGAAATCCGGTTCGATCATCAGCATTTCCTCCGTCTCGGCACAAAAGGGTGGCGGCATCCTCGGCGGCCCGCACTATTCGGCGGCCAAAGCCGGTGTGCTGGGTCTGACCCGCGCCATCGCCCGTGATTTCGGCCCCTTCGGCATCCGCGCCAACTGCATCACGCCCGGACTCATTGCCACCGACATCAACAAAGGCAAAATCCCGGAAGACAAGCTCGCCGGCATCCTCGCCTCGATCCCGCTCGGCAACATCGGCGAACCGGCGGACATCGGCGGCGCCTGCGTCTTCCTCGCCAGCGACCTGGCGAAATACTGCACGGGCATCACGCTCGACGTGAACGGCGGTATGCTGATCCATTGATCAACCGGTTTTTCCCGCCCCTGCGGGAGAAACATCGTTTTGTGCGCTGTGCATTGCAGGAACCGGTCGGTCAGACGATGAAATCCTCCGGCACGTCAGACAGGCTGGTTCCTGCATTTTTTTGCGCGACTGTTTTGTAAATTTCAGGAGACCCCATGAAAATTGTCATCCTTGATGGAGAAACACTGAACCCGGGCGATCTTTCCTGGGCAGGGATTGCTGCCGAAGGCGAATTGACCGTCCATGCCCGCACGTCGCCCGATCAGGTGGTCGAGCGCATCGGCACGGCGGAAATTGTCTTTACCAATAAAACGCCCATCACGCGGGAAAGCATCGCCTGCTGCCCGAATCTGCGCTACATCGGCCTGCTGGCCACCGGTTACAACGTCGTCGACGTCCAGGCCGCCCGCGAAAAAGGGATTCCGGTCAGTAATATCCCGACCTACGGCAGCATGTCGGTCGCGCAGTTTGCCACGGCGCTGCTGCTGGAACTGTGCCATCGCATCGGTGACCACAGCCACGCGGTCCGTGCCGGGGAATGGTCGAAATGTGCCGATTTCTGCTTCTGCCTCAGCCCGCTCATCGAATTGCAAGGGAAGGTGCTGGGACTGGTCGGCTTTGGACGGATCGGCCAGGCCTTTGCCGGGATTGCCCAGGCCCTCGGCATGCGCGTCGTCGTGCACGACAAGGTCGTCAACAAGGCGCTGGAAAGCGCGACGCTGAAATACGTCACGCTCGACGAACTGTACGACACCGCAGACGTGATCAGCCTGCACTGCCCCCTCTTTGACGACAACAAGGGCATGATCAACAAGGACAGCATTGCCAAAATGAAATCGAGTGTGATGCTGATCAACACCGCGCGCGGCCCGCTGATTAACGAAACCGACCTCGCCGAAGCGCTCAATGCCGGGCGCGTTGCCGGTGCGGCCATCGACGTGCTTTCCTGCGAACCGCCGCCCCCCGACAACCCCTTGCTCTCGGCAAAAAACTGCATCGTCACCCCGCATATCGCCTGGTCGACCAAGGAAGCCAGACAACGGCTGATGGGTATCGCGGTGGACAATCTGCTGAGTTACAAAAAGGGCGAGCCGCAAAATATCGTGAATTGACCGTTTCTGGCCGAACATATTCGGAAAAAATGCCATGAATCAGGACGAACTCAAGCAGGCGGTAGCACAGGCGGCGCTGGACTACGTGGTGGAAGGTGAAATAGTCGGGGTCGGCACCGGCTCAACGGCGCGGCATTTCATCGAGGCGCTGGCCGGGATCAAGGAAAGGATTCGGGGTGCCGTGGCCAGTTCGGAAGATACGCGCCGACGACTGGAAGCTCATGGCATTCCTGTCTTTGACCAGAACGAAATCACTGCGCTGCCGGTGTATATCGACGGGGCTGACGAAATCAACGCCGAAATGCACATGATCAAAGGCGGTGGCGGGGCGCTGACACGTGAAAAAATCGTTTCGGCTGTTGCGGAAAAGTTTGTCTGCATTGTCGACGGGACAAAATACGTCGAAGTGCTTGGGCGCTTTCCGCTCCCCGTCGAGGTCATTCCGATGGCTCGTGCCCAGGTCAGCCGTGAACTGGTCCGTCTCGGCGGACGACCGGTTGTGCGCGAGGGTTTCGTGACCGATAACGGCAACCTGATTCTCGACGTGCACGGCTTGCAGATTCTCGATCCGGTCGATCTGGAAACACGTCTCAACCAGATTGCCGGGGTGGTCACCAATGGTCTCTTCGCCCGCCGCCCCGCCGACGTTTGCCTGCTGGGAACCGGACAAGGGGTGCTGACGCTGCACGCCTGAAATCCGTAACTCTGACCAGCGCAACAACAGCCGCCGCGCCGTTCAAACTTCCGGGGAGCAGGAGCGCGACAAGGTGGCGTTCCCACACGGGAGCGTGGGAACGATCAGATACCATGATCAACCTCCCACTGCTTCTTGCCAGGGGCTTTCAGCGAAAACCAGATGAACAAGGGGCCAATGTTATAATCCGGCGGGTTTTTTTACCGTGCGCACCGTTTCACGCACAAGCCGCCTCCCCGAGCCTACATGACGCTTTTCACCCTTGGCCTCAACCATCGCACGGCACCGCTTCCGGTGCGCGAGCAGCTGGCGTTTCATGCCGAGGAGTTGGGGCGGGCGCTGGAAGGGCTGGTGAGCAATGCACAGGCGCATGAAGCGGCCATTCTGTCGACCTGCAACCGCACCGAACTCTACTGTCAGGCCGAATCGCCGCCAACAGTCGGCGCCTGGCTGGCCGAATACCGCCGCCTGAACTATCGGGAAATCGAGCCCTTCCTTTATGTGCATAGCGGACGCGATGCCGTGCGTCATGCCTTCCGTGTCGCCAGCGGTCTCGATTCGATGGTGCTCGGCGAGCCGCAAATCCTCGGGCAAATGAAAGATGCCGTGCGCCTCGCCCGTGAAAGTCGCACCCTCGGCGGCACGCTCGACAAACGTTTCCAGCACGCTGTGGCCGTCGCCAAGGACGTGCGTTCGAGCACCGCCATCGGCACCAATATCGTCTCGATGGCCGCCGCTGCCGTGCGCCTGGCCGGGCGCATCTTCGAGTGCATTGCCGATCAGCGCGTGCTGTTTATCGGCGCGGGCGAGATGATCGAGCTGTGCGCAACGCACTTTGCCGCGCAGCAACCCAAGCAGATCGTCGTCGCCAACCGCACCGTCGACCGGGGGCGGGCACTGGCCGACCGTTTTGGCGCGCAGGCTATCCGTCTGGAAGACCTGCCTGGACGGCTGGCCGAATTCGACATCGTGGTCACCTGTACGGCCAGCCAGTTGCCGATTCTCGGTCTGGGGCTGGTCGAACGGGCGATCAAGGCGCGTCGTCACCGGCCGGTGTTCATGGTCGATCTGGCGGTGCCGCGTGACGTGGAGGTCGAAGTCGGCGAACTCGACGATGTCTTTCTTTATACGGTCGACGATCTGGCGCAGGTTGTCGAAGATGGTCTGGAATCACGCCAGGCGGCCGTGCTCGACGCGGAAACGATTGTCGATGCACGGGTCAATGCCTTCCTGCAATGGTTGCAGACACGCGACACGGTGCCGCTGATCCGCGCCCTGCGCGACAACGCCGAACGCATGCGCCGCCATGAAGTGGAATACGCGCTGCGCCATCTGGCGCACGGTGACGATCCGGTGGAGGTGCTGGAAATGCTCTCACAGCGCCTGACCAAAAAACTCATGCACGCCCCCACCCAGGCACTAAACCGTTCCGAAGACGATCGCCATCAGTTGCAGGCCCTGACCGCGCGACTCTTTGATCTGTCGGATGAAAAAATGCCGTGAAAGGTGAAAAACCTTGCCGGTAACGGTCGTGACAGGCTTGGTTTTCCCCTTCCCCCTTCCCCCTTCTCCTCTCCCCCTTCCACGCAAAATGAAACAAAGCATCCGCGACAAACTGGAAAACCTCGTTGGCCGTCTGGACGAGCTGGAGCGCATTCTTTCCGACGCCGAAGCCACGCGGGATATGGAGCAGTATCGCAAACTCACACGCGAACACGCCGAGTTGGTCCCGGTCATTGCCCTGTACAAAGCCTGGCAGCAGAGCGAGGCCGACCTGCGCTCGGCACAGGGAATGCTCGCCGACCCGGAGATGAAAGACCTCGCCGAAGAAGAAATCGACGCCGCACGGGCACGCCTGCCGGAAATCGAGGACGAATTGCAGAAGCTGCTGCTTCCCAAAGACGCCAACGACGAGCGCAACATCTTCCTCGAAATCCGCGCCGGAACGGGCGGCGACGAATCGGCGCTGTTCGCCGGCAGCCTGTTCCGCATGTATGTGCGTTACGCCGAACGGCAGCGCTGGCAGGTCGAAATCGTCTCGGCGCATGAAGCCGAACTCGGTGGTTACAAAGAGGTGATTGCGCGCATTGCCGGACACGACGTTTATTCGCGGCTCAAGTTTGAATCGGGCGCGCATCGTGTCCAGCGCGTGCCGGAAACCGAATCACAGGGACGCATCCACACCTCGGCCTGTACCGTCGCGGTGATGCCGCAGGCTGACGAACTCGAAGAAGTCCACATCAACCCGACGGACATCCGCATCGACACCTTCCGCGCGTCTGGCGCAGGCGGTCAGCACATTCAGAAAACCGATTCGGCGGTACGCATCACCCACCTGCCGACCGGCCTCGTCGTCGAATGTCAGGATGGCCGTTCGCAGCACCAGAACAAGGCGCAAGCCCTGTCGGTACTGGCGGCGCGCATTCGTGACGCGCAGGAACGCGAACACCACGCAAAAATTGCTTCGGAACGCAAAAGCCTGGTCGGCAGCGGCGACCGCTCCGAACGCATCCGCACCTACAACTTCCCGCAGGGCCGCGTCACCGACCACCGCATCAACCTGACGCTCTACAAGATCGATTCGATCATGGATGGCGACCTCGAAGAACTGATCAACGCCCTCTCCACCGAGCATCAAACCGAGCTGCTGGCGGCACTGGCGGATGGAGAATAGCGGCAGACGCCTCATGCTTCGCCGCCAATCTCAAATCACTGCTGCCTTCTCACCAGAATATTTCACTGACCAATCAGTCACTTACATTTGACAAGCAAAAAATTGTCGGAAACCGGCAAAAACCGGCTTGCTAAAACGATTAAGCGACTATAAAGTACCCTTCAAAATCTGCCTGGAACAATAGGGTCGGCGGGCCAAATCACCGCTTTCCAGCGCAGGAAAAGTACGATGGGTCAAACAAATGGTCGGTTCAGTCAACTTTTTTAGCCGCAGTTTTTTGCTGGATCATGCCCGCCGCATCCTGGCGTTCTACGATCCGCGTGCGGTCGACCCCGCCGGTGGCTTTTTCCACTGCTACCTGAACAACGGCGATATTTTTGACCGTGACACGCGCACGCTCGTCGCCTCCTGCCGCTTCATCTTCAATTACGCCAAGGCCTTCGGCTGCTTCGCTGACCCACGTTATCTGGACAACACCCGGCACGGCCTGGCCTACCTGCGGAACGTCCACCGCAACCCGGAAACCGGTGGCTACGCCTGGAAAATCGTGGCAGGCAAGGTGGTCGACGACACCAATCATTGTTACGGTCTGGCCTTCGCCCTGCTCGCCTATAGCTGTGCGCTGGAAGCAGGCATCCGCGAGGCGGAAGACTGGCTGCACGAAACCGCCGAATTGATGGAACACCATTTCTGGGACGCGGCACACGGCCTGTACGCCAGCGAGGCCGACGGGCAATGGCAGCTTTCCCCCTACCGTGGGCAGAACGACAACATGCACGCCTGCGAGGCGATGATCGCCGCCTTTGAAGTGACGGGCGAGCACCATTTTCTGCACCGCGCAGCCCTGATCGCTGAGAACATCGTGCAGCGTCAGGCCAGCCTCACCGGCGGCAAGGTCTGGGAGCATTTCAAACCCGACTGGACGCCCGACCTCGACTACAACCGTCACGACAAAAGCAACCACATCCGCCCCTGGGGCGTGCAAACCGGGCACCAGACCGAGTGGGCCAAGCTGCTGCTGATTCTGGATCGTCACGCTCCCTGTGACTGGCGGCTTGAACGGGCCAAAACGCTGTTCGATTCGGCGATGCAGCATGGCTGGGATCAGGAGAATGGCGGGTTGCTCTACGGCTACGACCTCGACGGCGCGCTGTACGACGGTGACAAATACTTCTGGGTCCAGGCCGAAAGCATCGCCGCCGCCGCCCTGCTCGCCGCACGCACCGGTGAGCCACCTTACCGGGATTGGTACGAGCGCCTCTGGCAATACAGCTTCACCCATTTTGTCGATCATCAATACGGGGCCTGGTACCGCATCCTGTCACCGCAGAACCGCCGTTACGACGAGCGCAAGTCCTATGCCAA
>RRZU011880085.1_pt1 | contig 13164 bp, 9 predicted proteins | sample 2165561 | NCBI WGS metagenome assembly RRZU01 (sample SAMN10456909, study PRJNA506462) | wastewater metagenome | isolation source: wastewater sludge | place: USA: Moscow, Idaho
ATGGCAGATTATCTATACTGGCTTTAAATCGCATTTCACGTTCGTTTATTATTAAACGTGCCGTCTTCATGCGCATTTCAAACCATCGAGCATATCCTTCAGGATTACTAATACGCCAGTTTTCATTTACAACTGCGTAAGTCGGATCTGTGTTGTCGGTGATCGAAACAGCAAGCTGAGACACGTTTTGAGCCAAGCTTTCATCGAACTTAGAGTTTTCGATCATCCGCTTTTTCAAAAGGCCTCTTCCGGTATCACTCTCTGGCACACAGGGGACAATATCCATATGAAAGCTCAGCCCATCGGCATACTCTAAGCGCCAACAGCGTTTCTTCTCCGCCAGTTCTTCCTTAATGCCTCTGGCCATTCGATAGAGCTCTAACTCATGACCGACTAGGAGCTTTAATTGCTTTTGAGTGATGGAGCTTTTATCCAAGCCACGCCGAAGATTGCACCCCATGTCTAGGTCATACTGTTCTTCTGAATCAGGTCTAATTGCCGTACCTAGACGAAAAGAGCCTTGAGAAAACACGTGGGGATCAAAATTCCCGCATGTTGATTCTGGGCGATGTAACCAATCGCCTAGGTCCTTATAGCGTTTTTCAGCCTTTTCATAAGCACTATCAGGTAGCTCAATCTTTTCCAAAATAGTGTGTAGTACATCGTTATTTTTGGTATTACTCATGAAGATCTCCTCGAAGCTCAATTGCCATTACAAACTGTTGTGTTTTTATGTTGTGGTCATAAATAAGCCATGGCATATCAACCTTAGGCATTCTTGCCCGTCCTAGTTCGACGGCACACGATACTGGCATCACAGGAAAAATTTGCAGCGGCGTCGCATCGCCATGCGCATTTTTGATTTCAACAATCAGTTTTCTTATGCACTTTCTGAACAATGAAAGCTGCTGCTTTGACTTCATGAAATCATTATGAGGCTGCTTGATAGTCACTTCCCAAATCGATGTGTCTGGCCCTATGACCCGAGTAATACGCTCATGCGACACATTGTCACTCAAAGAAAGAACCAGGGCTGGTTTGCCATCCATATTTTGAGGTCTATTAATGATGTACTCAAAATCATCTGTGCAGTCTTGCCAAAACCAACCTTTAGGCTCTCGATGCAATTGATACGTCTCAACCTCTATTTTGTCAGTAAGCAAAACACCAAGCTTTATTAGCAATGGTTGAGGGGCTAACGCGAACAACGAGAAATGTTTACAAGAGTCCTCTTCAATGAGCGATAAGATTTTGCGTTGAAATCCTTTCAAAAGATGTTGTGACTCTGCTTGCCAATATTGTTCAGAGTGATCTTGCAGCTCCGATGCCATGGATAGGAGGACTGGCTTTTCAGTTGCCGGATACCAATTCGGAAACATTGCCTCAACACACGCATGATAATTAATTGGTGATTTCTCAAAGCCAATATTGGCACCATACAGAACAACATTTGATTTACGCTCAGGCGCAATGCTTGTAAGTATTTCTATGCGTTGCTCATGTTGCATTTTCCATTTGATTAATAGGTCGGCTGGATACCTACCTTCGCTGCCTTTCTGATCAATTTTCTTGTGACAGTCATAGCACATCAACATGAGGTTGCTGGCATCATTTAAACTATTTAACCCTGTCTTAAAAGGTCCCCAACCGCGAGGCCCATTCTCCGAAAATGCGTAAATATGAGCATTTTGAGAGACATTTACTGATTCCTGTGTCACCGCTGATTTGTATAGCAATTTATTACACCCGCTAAACTGACAACGAGCAGCTGCGCGAGCCCAAAGTTCTCGCTCAACAGGACGCTTAATATGCCTCGTGACTTCAACGACCATTCAAAACTCCTATAGTTTGCCAATTAAAGGAAATGGGCGAGGTGTTATCGCATCACATAGCAAATGGCTAACACAGACACACCCTGCGATTAAACCTAGCCCTCGAAGACACTTATCAATCGCCTCTTCTGGTTGCCATTCATACAATTTTTTGAGCCCAACACCTAATACAGTTAACACCAATACTCTGTGACAAAACTGTCGATGATGAGGGTTACCCATAGAAGGCTCCAAAATATCAGGAAGCGTTCCAAACAGACCCTACTGCAATGGCAGTTCTAGGATGGTGACTTATTGCTTGTTTTTTGTTACCCGTCAGAGCAACGGTTAATCCAACCGCTGCACCAACGACTAAATGGGTTTTACCATTGGCCAATTTATTTCTCTTTTCTAACGCCCTTAAAAGGCGTTTTGTCGGATGTTTTCACATCCATGAACTGACCAGTTTCAACATCACGCTTAACCCAATGTCCACTTGGTGTTTGAGTCTGAGATCTGCTTTTAACAGCACCGTTTCTGTGTCCATCACCTGATGGGGGATTTGTAGCCATAATGCCTCCAATTCTGCTTAACTTAAGCGCATTTATCAGATATTAATAAAAAAGATCCAAAGGATCTGATCAAATAATAACCCATATTCTGATTAACGCAAGCAGATTAATCAGAAAATCAAAAAAGCTATATGATTGATCGGTACACAAACTCCAACCCACCTGACTCAGCTACTTCTTTTTGACCGAGAACAAGACCTGTAGCATGCAGCTTCTTCAATCGACCACTGGCATTCTGTGCTGATATGTCAAAGTGCTTCGACACATTTGAAGAAGTCACTGTTTTTTTTGCAATAACAAAATCTAAAAGCTCTTTGACAGTCGCGCTTAGCTTCACTCCAAGCACTTCATAACCAGAATCGTTCTTAACTAAAAGGGGCTGATCTTTAGCTGTTGCTCCGTAAGACCAATTATCCAGAAGATCCCGACTTGGAACATTGGAAAGGTAAAAACCTTTTTCACCTTTTAAAGCTTTAGCCAAAGAGATCACGCTTTCACGAGGGAATGAAGCATCAGTGAACCGAATCCCTTCCAAGCTGATAGCAAAAACATCGCATGATGGATGACCATCAACAATCTTTTTAATTTTCACATAGGCTTCACTACCTTCATCGTTACCAAAGGCATGATCAGAACCTACGACTTCTGAAAGAAGAATTTTATGGTCTAACTGTTTCATCTGCTTAAGATGACACTATTTATCAGAAATTGTCAACATAGAAGTCAAAACAGATATGGGTTCCTGTTATAGGAACCAACCCTCTCTCCTCAGACACATTGATTAGTTGTCCTTTCGAGTACTCCAAAGCCAATGAGAAGGTTAACTGCCTAATAATAATGATAACTTTCTCTTTGCTAGCATGTTCACGGCTACTCTTAAACCCGAGCCCCCGGCCTTTACCAAAGCGACTAACCTCACCAGATGTAAAAGCTTTTTGAACTAACGCGATATCATTCTCGACAGTTTCCTCTGAAAACTGTGCGTACAACTTCGGATATTCGTTTTGTAACGTCGTCCTCAAGGTAGTGGCAATGCCTAAGCCAGAGTCAGATATGACAGTTTGAATATGCTTAGGTTTATTATACGGTCGATAAACTTGCAGACCAGCTAGTCCCGGTATCTTGGATTCACTGTGATCAGTTACGTTGCCTACAAGCTCTGAAAAAACAGTCTTAGCGGCTAAGGTATAGTTAGCTGAAGAATGCTCTACAAACCTGTCGCTCAAACGAATTATGAGTTCTTTGTTTTGGGATGGCAGGGCAATTTCCCCGAGTTCGACGAGTGTATCGCTGTTATCCCGATAGGTTTTAGCTGCTGACAAGAGCGGTCTATCAGGAAGGCACGTAGCACTTTGACTAAGATAGTCGAAAAAGCCATTTCTGCTGAAGAAGCTGTGTGTGTTAGGACATGCTGTAGTATCTATCACCACATCCTTACCACTAGCGATAAGCTGATTCGCGAACGCGAGGAAACGCGCTAATGCTATCAGCAGAAACTTGCATTCAACACCAAATCTGAATGTTACCTTGTTTATATCTTTCTGATAAGCAAGCTTACCGATAGCGACCTCAAAGGCTTTAGCATCAATCCAACCGGTAGCGAAGTCGATATTTACATGCTGAGTCCGAATCAGACACCATTCATGATTTGAGTTTTTGACAAACGTATCCTGATTTTTGTGAAGAAACGAGTTCACTTGGGACTTATCCAGCCCCAGTTCTTTTGCAATTTGACGTCCTTTCATTCCCGGTGAATGGTGCAACAAATCTGAGATAGCTCTTAGCAAACCGTTTCCTCCATTGATATCTAACAAAGAATGCCTTCTATAACTGCCCACCTACACCTTTGAATTTTTCAACAAAAGCAGCAATTTTCTGGAAGACAATTTGTTTTAGTGTTCGATATTTTGGGTTAAGCGGACTAAGTTTGGGCAACGCATCATTGAGCGCTGTACCATTTTCAGATGCATACTCTCGCTTTAGTGATGAGATAATATAGCGTTTAGCCGCTTCTTCATTCAGCTTTTCAGAAGCAATGATGGCATCTGCCTCGCGCTTCTGTTCTGCCTGAGCGAACTTGAAGAAAGCGTCTATAATGCTGGCTTTATCGCTAATTTCATCCAAATTTGTTTGATTAATAAAATCAACAACCAGACTCTCTTTAGCTCTATTACCTAGGCTACCGCGTATCATGCGGCGAACTTCCTCGATCAAACCTTCTTTGCTCTTGTTCTTTTTATTGTGATCAAAAATCAGCTCTAAAATATAATCGAGATTAATTTCTTGAGATTTAAGTAAATCAACTTCAAAAACAATATCGTCCCAGTCGACCGTTGATTTATCTTTGTCCTTGCCTTCTTTTTCACGACGAAGCCAATCACGGGTATCGTTATAGGTTGAACGATAGTCTTGAATCACACGCTCGCTTGGCATATCGATTGTTTGCATTTTCTCGATGTCTTCATCGCAGAGGTAATATTTAGCCTTAAATTCCTCAACGGCTTGTTCATCAGTGGTATCTAAGCTTTGCAGTGCTTTTAAACCAGCAAACTCATCGTAGTTTTGCAAAATGTTTTCTGCTTTTAGATATTCACCAAACAGCTTTACAAATTCTTTTTTATCTTGTTCTTTTTCAATTTCTTCCGGGTTAGGGAAACGTTCTTGTAATTCTTTTACGATATCGACAAAGCCCCTACGAGCCTGACCAGTAGCAATATCGTTAAAGCCTTCCATGTATTCTTTGTAGCTCTTTTCTAGCACTACGTTTTTAGTGTTTTTGTCGCCAAACAACGTGATGGCGTCAATGGTTGCTTGTTCCAAATCACGGAAGGTAACAATGTTGCCAAAGGTCTTAGTCGCATCAAAAATGCGGTTAGTACGAGAAAATGCCTGCATCAAACCGTGGTAGCGTAGATTCTTATCAACAAACAACGTATTGAGCGTTGGTGCATCAAAGCCAGTTAAAAACATCCCGACCACTATGAGCAGATCTATTTCCTGATTTTTAACCCGTTGTGCAAGGTCACGGTAATAGTTCTGAAAACCATTGCTATCTACGCCATAATTTGATTTAAACATGGCGTTGTAGTCAGCAATTGCCGCGCTCAAAAATTCCTTCGCGCTGCTGTTCATGGCACTTACTTCAAAGCTCTCATCTAAAATATCACCAATGGCGTCCTGTTCTTCGTTGGCTGCAAAGGAGAATATAGTCGCAACACGGAGGGGCTTACTTATAGCGCCCTTTTCAGCCTCAGCCTGCAACGATTTAAAGGCTTCATAATAGGCTTTGGCCGCATCAACACTGCTTACCGCAAACATCGCGTTATACCCTTTCGCGCCAGAATAGGCTCTATGGGTTTTCTGGTTAAAGTGGCTCAAAATGTACTGCGAGATTTCACAAATACGCATTGGATGTAAAAACGCTTTCTTGTTCTCAGCGACACTTAGCTTCTTATCATCCTGCTCAGTCTCAATGCTCTTAAATTGTGGGCGAACGTCGTTATAGTCGACTTTGAACTTGAGTACTTTTTCATCGCGGATGGCATCGGTGATCACATAAGTGTGTAACTGCTGGCCAAAAACACTGCCCGTAGTTTCTGCGCCGAGTGCATTTTCAGGAAAAATGGGCGTACCAGTGAAGCCAAACTGATAGTACTTTTTGAATTTCTTCTTCAGGTTTTTCTGTGCTTCACCAAACTGACTACGGTGACACTCATCGAAAATAAAGACCACTTGTTTGTTGTAGATGGGTAAATCGCTTTCACTTTTAATCAAGTTGTTAAGTTTTTGAATCGTGGTAACAACGATTTTGTTATCGTCTTTATCAAGGTTACTTTTAAGGCCAGAGGTACTGTCTGAACCGTTCACGCTATCAGGTGAAAAACGCTGATACTCTTTCATGGTCTGGTAGTCGAGGTCTTTTCGGTCTACCACAAAGAAGACTTTATCAATACAGTCTAAATCTGTTGCCAATCGCGCGGCTTTAAAACTGGTGAGCGTTTTGCCAGACCCAGTGGTATGCCAAACATAACCACCGCTTTCAGTATTGCTCCAGCTCTTACTATTAAAGGCACTCTGTATCTTCCATAAAATACGCTCAGTTGCCGCGATTTGATAAGGGCGCATCACCAATAAAGCATTGCTTACATCAAATACGGAATAGCGCAGAATCACTTCAAGCAAGGTTTCTTTCTGGAAAAAAGTCGCCGTAAAATCTTTTAAATCTTTAATCAGCGTATTGTCTGACTTCGCCCAGTTCATAGTGAAATCAAAACTGTTCTTGTCTCGCTTAGTCGTATTGGCAAAATAACGGGTATCTGTACCGTTAGAAATCACGAAAAGCTGCAAGAACTTATACAAGGAATTTTCGGCGTTAAAACTTTCTTTACTGTAGCGATGGATTTGATTGAATGCTTCGCGAATAGCCACACCACGCTTTTTCAGCTCAATTTGCACCAAAGGTAAGCCATTGACCAATTGCGTAATTGCATGCACTTGATCATCTAGTTGCATAGCTACTGATCGAGCAATTGCATTTGATGTGATCGTTCGTTTGCATTGCATTTGCACACTTTTTTATGCGCACCATAAACTATCTGCACTGAATTAGCCTTCACAATAAATAGAACTCCAAACAAGTCACATCATTTTTCCGGGTAGTACAATCAGAGATGAGCAATGCCTCTTGAATCTGGCCCAAACGACGATGTGTCGCTTTTTTATGATATAAACCAGATTCTGTATATCCATCCACTATCAGTCCTTTACCTTGCTTTACATTTGTTAATAGAATGAGGATTCAAACAGAAATATGTTTATGGCCTTAAAATCGAAATCAATCCGGCACGAGATTAAACAATGGAAACTCACTCGATTAACGGGACGGCTTCGGCTGCCCCGATCATTAATAATACCTCCGCGCCAGACACCGGCCTGCTGTGTCTGGTCATGCTGGCCCGCTTTCACGGCATCGCCACCGAGCCTGACCAGCTGGCGCATGAGTTTGGTGAGCGTGGTCAACCTTTCAGTAACACCGACATTCTCCTCGCCGCTAAAAAGCTCTCTCTTAAAGCTAAATTAGTTTCAACCACACTGCCTCGTTTACCGCAAACCCCATTGCCCTGTATGGCGTTATTGCGTAATGGGCACTATGTCATTCTGGCTCGTGCGGATGAGGATCAGATTTTAATTCAAGACCCATTGGTGGGTCGCCCGCAAGTCGTTACGCCCGATGAGTTTACGGAGCGTTGGAGCGGGAAACTGATACTGTTTACCTCCCGAGCCTCCTTGGCCGGTGAGTTGCGCAAGTTCGATTTCTCCTGGTTTATCCCGGCTGTCGTTAAATACCGTAAGTTGTTGTTGGAGGTCTTAGCGGTCAGTCTGGTGTTACAGCTGTTTGCGTTGGTTACGCCGATGTTCTTTCAGGTGGTGATGGATAAGGTGCTGGTGCACAAGGGCTTTAGCACCTTGGATGTAATTGCCATGGGCTTACTGGTGGTGGTGACCTTTGAGGTGACATTAACCGGGCTGCGTAGTTATGTGTTTTCCCACACCACCAGTCGGATGGATGTGGAATTGGGTGCATCCTTGTTTCGCCATTTGTTGCATCTGCCATTGGCCTATTTTCAGGCGCGTCGGGTCGGTGATTCCGTGGCCCGCGTGCGTGAGCTGGAAAACATCCGCTCCTTTCTGACCGGCAATGCCATTACCGTGGTGCTCGACCTGCTGTTTTCAGTGGTGTTCATTTCGGTGATGTTTTACTACAGCACTACCTTAACGCTGATTGTGTTGGCCTCTTTGCCTTGTTACATCATCTTATCGGTTTGTTTTACTCCCATGCTGCGCAGCCGTCTGAATGAGAAGTTTATGCGCGGAGCGGAGAATCAGGCGTTTCTGGTGGAAACGGTGTCGGGTATTGATACCGTAAAAGCCATGGCGGTCGAGCCACAAACCACCCGGCAGTGGGATAAACAACTGGCCGGTTATGTCGCAGCCAGTTTTAAAACCACTACTTTGAATACACTGGCGAACAGCGGTGTCACCCTGATTAGTAAAATCGTCACCGTGGCGACTTTGTGGTTTGGCGCGCGTGCGGTAATCGGTGCCGAACTCACCGTGGGTCAGCTGATTGCCTTTAACATGCTCTCCGGTCAGGTGGCGCAGCCGGTGATGCGTTTAGCCCAGCTGTGGACGGAATTCCAGCAGGTCGGCATTTCGATGCAGCGGTTGGGCGACATCCTCAACACCCGCACCGAAGTGGCCGGTAATAATCTGGTGCTGCCGCCGATTAAAGGCGCCATTCATTTTGATGATTTGCACTTTCGCTACCGCCCCGATGCGCCCTTAATTCTCCAGAACATCAATCTGCGCATTGCACCGGGGGAAGTGATTGGGGTGGTCGGTCGTTCTGGTTCGGGTAAAAGCACCTTAACCAAACTCATCCAGCGGCTGTATGTGCCGGAACAGGGCCGCGTGCTGATTGATGGCATTGACCTCTCCGTTGCCGATGCCTCATCACTGCGGCGTCAGATTGGCGTGGTGTTACAGGAGAACATCTTATTTAACCGCTCCATCCGGGAAAACATTGCCCTGACCGACCCCGGAGCCCCTCTGGAAGCCGTAATGCAAGCCGCCCGGTTAGCCGGGGCGCATGAGTTTATTACCGAATTACCGGAAGGCTATGACACGCCAGTCGGCGAACACGGCACCGGTCTTTCCGGTGGACAGCGCCAACGCGTCGCCATTGCCCGCGCCTTACTCAGCAATCCGCGTATTCTGATTTTTGATGAAGCCACCAGTGCGCTGGATTATGAATCCGAGCACATCATCCAAAAGAACATGCGTGCCATCTGTCAGGGCCGTACCGTCATCATCATTGCGCATCGTCTATCGGCGGTGCGTCAGGCCAACCGTATCTTAGTCATGGACCGCGGCCACATCATCGAAAGCGGTAATCATCAGGAACTCATGCAACACGAAGGTGGCATGTATCGTCACCTGTATAACCTGCAACAGGGATAATCAATATGTCGAATACCTTAACGGCGTTTAAAGAGTTGCTGCAACGCTATCAGCTGGTCTGGCAACATGCCTGGGCGCGCCGCCATGAAATGGAAGCCCCTAACCGTTTACCGCATGAATTGCAGTTTTTACCTGCTGCATTGGCACTACAAGAAAGCCCCGTGTCCCCCAAGCCACGCTTAGCCATGTGGTTGCTGATGAGCTTTGCAATGATAGCCCTGCTGTGGGCTTGCTTCGGCAAAATTGATATCGTCGCCAGTGCGCAGGGCAAAATCGTGCCCAGTGACCGCATTAAAACTATTCAGCCGCTGGAAACCTCCACCGTCAGTGCCATCTATGTCAAAGAGGGGCAACACGTTGAAGCCGGTGACGCACTGATTGATTTTGATGCCACCGATGCCAGTGCCGATATTGAACATCTGCAAAGCGCACTCAATGATGGTCGCCTACAGACCATTCGCGCCCAAACCATGTTGCTGAGTCTTGATACCGACAACCGCAGTAAACATGAACCCATGCTCCCCAAGTTCGATGACATCCCCACGCTGCGCCAAACCCAGGAACAGGCGTTACTGCACAGTGAATGGCAAGAGTTCAGCACCAAGCAAGCGCAGCTTGATGCCTCTTTAAAAACCAAACAGGCAGAACAACGCAGCTACGCTGAAACCGTGCATAAACTGCAACGCAGCCTTGTCATCACCCGCGCTCGCGCCACCGATTACGCCAAACTGGATAAGCAAAGCTATATTCCACGCCATGACTACCTCGATGCCCAGCAAAAGCTTATCGACCAGGAAGGTGAACTGGCCAACCAGCAGCAACAACTGCAACAGTTAACGTCCGAAATTGAAGAGGTCAAACGCCAGCAACAGGCGCTGACCGCCGAAACGCTGCGCAACCTGCAAGACAAACTGCGCGAAGGCAAACAGCAAACTGTGCAATACCAGCAGGAGCTCATCAAAGCGCAACAACACGGCAAACTGCGCCGCCTTACCGCACCGGTGGCGGGCACCGTGCAGCAATTAGCTACCCACACCGTTGGCGGGGTCGTCACCCCCGCACAAGCTTTAATGATTATTGTGCCGCAAGACAACCCGCTCGAAATCGAAGCCTATATCGAAAACAAAGACATCGGTTTTGTTTATGCCGGGCAAGAAGCGGAAGCCAAAATTGACACCTTCCCTTACACCAAATACGGCACCATTCACGCCGAAGTCACCGATGTCTCGAACGATGCGGTGAATGATGAGAAGAAAGGCTTAATTTACACCGCGCACGTCAAACTCGACCGCACCACCATTCCGGTGGAAAACAAAACCGTGAATTTAACACCGGGCATGACGGTAACGGTAGAAATAAAAACAGGGAAACGGCGCGTGATGGAATACTTCCTGAGTCCGTTGATGGAATATAAAAATGAATCATTTAAAGAAAGATAGTCAAGTGAAAAAGAATATTTTATTGGGGGTGTCTATACTTCTATTGAGTATTGGTTTGTTCTTCCATTTTTTTATTAGAGTTATTCCTGATTATTCTATAGAGTCGGGGCGTAGATATGTATTAATCAATGAATATCATAAATATAAATCAGGATATTGCCTAAAGAGTGGTCTAGTTTTAAATATTGAACATAAAATTAAAAAAGGAATTATTGATTATATCAACAAAAGAAATAAAGCAGATGGCATAGTACGTCAAGATGTTTGTGAAGAGGTTGGTTTGAAATATTGTGGTTATGGCGAACATGATATTAGCATAGGAACATATGCATCTGGTGCGATGTCACATAACAACTGGATGACATTGGTTTCCAATATTACTCCACACGAACATGAACTAGATGCTTATAAGGTGTATTTTTTTAATGATTTAAATTCAAAATCCATTGCTCCAGAGAATTATTTATATGTGAATTTGAAAAACCTGCAAGCAGGCTTTAATATTCCAATTATTAGATATTCAGGTTTATTGTCATACGAATTGTTTTTTAATGATAGCTTTAAGATAATCCCTAATGAAATGAAACTAAAGATTAACACCATTACTTTAAGTGAACATTTTAAATGGATAAACAATTCAATGCCGAAATATAAGGCAAATATAAAAAACAAAGCTTTAAATTATAAAGATAAAATAAAAACCAATACGGGAGGAGTGACATACGCAATAGATGAATGTGGTAATGTCAATTTTAATATCAAAGAATACATTCAGCAAAAAGAAGATTACATTTTAAATAAATAATTTATAGTTAAAATTTAACGTAGGTGTTAATTATGTCAACATATACATTAGATCTAAATGATAAAAATTATAGCTCCAAGGTGCTTTCATATTATCTATGGGGACAGGAGTCTCCACCATCTCCTTCTGAGATTGCAAATGAGTCATGGATCAATAGAACAGAATCTGTAACTTTAAAAATTAATCCTGAACAATTTTCTCAGATTTACGGTCATTTATTTAATGCAAAAGATTTCAAGCTTACCAATGTATTTTTTAGTGGTAAAACATCTACAGGGGATTTGATTGATAAAAATCATAAAGATTTAACCCTAAATGAAAATGGTGAATATGTATTAACTCAAAATCAATTTGCAGAAGTGTTTTATGCAAACTCACCTTTGAAAGATACAATAACAGATAATGAGAAGCTAGTTGCTGCAATCAGTCTCTACAATAGAGGATATGATGATGAAGATTTTGCTAAACGTGCTTTTGTATTTGGTACTGTTTATGCGACTTTAGATATTGAGAGTGTTCGGTATGTTCTTGATGAAAATTTAAATCCACTGAGAATAGAAAACTTTAATATCATGGTTCATGACCAAGACTTTGATTTTAAAGGTGGTAGTGGTAGTGATTTTGTTAATGATATATTGGGTAAAATATCTGATCCATCAGGAATAGGTCGGACCGTTTACTTCGATTTCGGTGATGAAGCTAAAATTAGCAGTCAATCAATTTCTATAAGCGAATATAACAACTTAATTAAGTTAAGTGAAGGAGATATATTTGATGATGTGACTAAATATATCGACTTCGCTAAAGAATTTTATAGTATTAGGGATGCAGGCATAATTGATTTTTTAAATCAAAATAACAAATTGGTTGTTTATGGGACAAATAAATCTGATTCTTTAATAGGAACCAAAGCTCTCAATTTTGATTTGAATGGTGAGCCTAATCAAAATGCATCAATAATAAATCACTATAAAGACAGTATAGGTAATGGAATTGTATATGTATCTGGTGGTGGTAATGATGTCATATCTGGCACAAACAATGATGATGTTATAATCGCGGGTGATAACGATGATATATTAAGTGGTGGCAATGGGAAAGATATCTTGAATGGAGGTAATGGTATTGATATTTACAATTCAGATAAAGAAGATTTAATCCTCGATGACGATGGAAACGGTATCATATTTCTTGATGGCCAACAAATCTCAGGTGGCACACGAACAGAAGATGAACCTGAAAATATTTATCATGGTGATGGTAATGAATATGTTTTAAATGGTTCTACATTAATTATTAATGGTGGCCTACGAATTGAAAATTACTCAAAAGATCAATTAGGTATTCATCTTGATATAAAGGAAGAGGAAGAGGAAGAAGAGGAGGATGAAAAACCTGATTTTGCATTGGCTGAAAACAAAACATCTCCATTAGTTATTGATTTAGATGGTGACGGAGTTGAAACAACATCTATTAATGATGTTTACTTTGATCATAACAATGATGGTCTTCGTGAA
>RRZU011904894.1_pt1 | contig 13164 bp, 13 predicted proteins | sample 2165561 | NCBI WGS metagenome assembly RRZU01 (sample SAMN10456909, study PRJNA506462) | wastewater metagenome | isolation source: wastewater sludge | place: USA: Moscow, Idaho
GGAGTGCGCCGGGCACGTCGGCCAGTTCGAGGTCGGGCACGGACGGCCCCGCACCCTGCAGCGCCGCCTCGACCGCCGCCAGCACTGCCAGCAGCGACCCGACCTTGAGGGCGGCCGACGGCTCCGACAGGTTCGAATCGCCCGCGATCACGTGCAGTCGGCGGAACCGCGCGGGGTCGGCCAGCGGCTCGTCGCGGGTGTTGATCAACGGACGGCTGCGCGTGGTCATCGACGACAACTCGTCATGCAACACCTCGGCGCGCTGGCTGATCGAGAAACCGTCCGGGCGCCAGCGTCCGGTGCCGCACAGCACCTGCCGGGTGACCAGAAACGGTGTCAGCGCGGCGGACAGCCGGGGTAGATCGAGCGCGCGGTCGATCAGATAGTTCTCGTGACAGCCGTAGGAGTTGCCGTGACTGTCGACGTTGTTCTTGAACAGCCGCAGCTGCACCGGCTCGCCTTCAGCGGCGCCGTCCACCTCGGCCCGAGCCGCCAGCCTGGCCAGCAGCTCGTCGCCGGCCCGTTCGTGCACCAGCAGGTCGGCCATGCTCGCGCACTCGGCGGTGGCGTACTCGGGGTGCGAGCCGACGTCGAGATAGAGCCGTCCGCCGTTGCGCAGAAACACGTTCGAACTGGCGTGCTCGCGCTCGATGGGTGCGAACAGCCGCGCGGCCGCCTCGCCGCCGCTGAGCCGTTGCCCACGGACGGATCCCGTACCGGCGCGCCGTCCGACCATGCGGTACTCGGTCTCGACGCCGAACACCCGCCGCGGACGCGCCTGCCCCACGATCGCCTACAGCCCGGCCAGGTCCATCAGGGCCCCCAGCTCGTCACGGCTGAGCTCGCGCAGCTCACCGACCTTCAACTGCCCGAGCCGGACGGGCCCTACCGCGGTTCGACTCAGCCGCCGGACCGGGTGCCCCAGCGTCTCGAACATGCGCCGGACGATGCGGTTGCGGCCCTCGTGCAGCACCACCTGGACGATGCTGCGGGTGCCGCCGCGTTGAATCAGCTTGACCTGGTCGGGCTTGACCGGACCGTCTTCGAGGGTGAGGCCGCGGCTCAACTTGCGCAGGGTGGTGTTCTCGATCACGCCCTCGACCTCGGCGATGTAGGTCTTGCTGATCTCGTGCGAGGGGTGCGCCATGCGCTGGGCGAACTCGCCGTCGTTGGTGATCAGCAGCAGGCCCTCGGTGGGGGTGTCGAGCCGTCCGACGTGGAATAGTCCGTCCTTGGTGCGCTTGCCCAGGTAGTCCGAGATCGTGCTGCGGCCCTGCGGATCGTCCATGGTCGAGACCACCCCGCGCGGCTTGTGGAACATCAGGTACGCGTGCCGGCGCGGGGGCGGGATGCGCGCCCCGTCCACCCGGATCACGTCGGCCAACGGGTCGACCCGGCGCCCCTGCTCGGCGACCACCTTGCCGTTCACCTCGACCAGGCCGTCCTCGATCAGTTGCTCGCAGTGCCGCCGCGAACCGAGCCCGGCCGCAGCCAGCACCTTCTGCAGGCGAATGCCCTCGTCGTCACTCATCGAAACTCCCCTCGGAACGGTGGGACAGGTGCAGAGAGCGGCCCTCGGCCTGCGCACTGTCGGGCAACTGATCCGGAGCCGCCTCAGCGTGCTCCACTTCGCTATCGATACCATCGCGCCCGCCCGGACGCGTGCCGTGCACGCCCTCGTCAACGGACGCATCATGGTCGGACGGGTTCAGCGCGGCCCGCAACTCCGCGTCCAGTTCGGAGGCGTCGGGCAGGTGCGGCGCGATCGGTGGCAGGTCGTCGAGGCCGGCCAGCCCGAGCCGTTGCAGAAACTCGTCGGTGGTGCCGAACAGCATCGCCCCCGACTCCGGGTCTCGATCCACCTCGTGCACCAGGTCGCGGGTGACCAGGGTGCGCAGCACACCGTCCACGTTGACGCCGCGGACGGCCGAGACCCGGCTACGCGAGATGGGCTGCAGGTAGGCGACCACGGCCAGCGTCTCGAGCGCCGCCTGCGACAACTTGGCGTGCTGGCCCTCGATCAGCCACTCGCCGATCAGCTCGGCGTACTCAGGACGCGTCCAGTAGCGCCAGCCGCCGGCCACGTAGCGCAACTCGAACCCGCGCTGGGTCTGGTCGTAGAAGTCGGCCAGCCCGGCCAGGGTGCGCTCGACGACCCGCACCGGCGCCCGGACGGCCTGCGCCAGCTCGACGGTCGACACCGGCTCGGTGGCCATCAGCAGCAGCGCCTCCAGGGGTGCGGCGATGGCGTCGGCGTCGCCTTCGTCGGCCTCGTCGTCGAAGAGCAGTGGTTCAGCGGGTTCGGTCATCGCTGCGCTCCTGAGGATCGGTTTCGGTGTCGAACTCGGCGGAGATCTCGATCGCGTCCGCGTCGCCGGCGACCCACCGTACTCGCAACTCCCCCAGCGGGGTGAGTTGCTCGAACGTGACGGCGCGTTCGCGGAACAGTTCCAGCAGGGCCAGAAACCGCGCCACCACGACCAGCCGTTCGGCGGCATCGGCCACCAGCTCACGGAAGCTGGCCGCACCCAGTTCACGCAGCCGTGCCACCACGATGTCGGCCTGCTCACGCACGCTGACGTTGGCCTGGTGCAGGTGCGTCAACGACACCTGTTCGGCCGGCTCGGGGGTGAGCGCCCGGGCCGCGAGCACCGCCAACTGGTCGGCGGTGGCGGTGAATTCCAGTTCGGGCAGCAGCGCCCGGAACTGTTGTTCCAACCCGCCCGGACGCGCGTGTCGCCGTCCCTGGTCGGCCAGCGTCTCGGCGATCCAGGCGCTGACCCGTTTGAACGCCCGGTACTGCAGCAGCCGCGCGAACAGCAGGTCGCGGGCCTCGAGCAGGGCCAGGTCCTCGGGATCCTCCACCTCACCTTGCGGCAGCAGCCGCGCCGCCTTGAGGTCGAGCAGGGTGGCCGCCACCACGATGAACTGAGTGGTCTGTTCCAGATCCCAGCGACCCGGCCCGCGCTGCGCCTGCCCGGCCTTGACGTGGGCCAAAAACTCGTCCGTGACAACGGACAACGCCACCTCGGTTATGTCGAGCCGGTGGCGCGAGATCAGCTGCAGCAGCAGATCGAAGGGGCCCTCGAAGTTGGTCAGCCGAACGGTGAAGCCGGGCACCGCCTCGGTCGTGGCGGCGGTCACGGAACGTCGAGTTGGCGGATCAGGTCACAGTCGTCGCCGTTGGCGTCCAGGTCGGCCACGGCCAGGGCGATCGCCGCACGCACGATGCGTCCGCGATCTACCGCGACCCCGTGCAGGGCGCGCAGGGTGAGCCGAGCCTGCTCAAGGGCGACCAGCTCATCGGCACTGACGTAGACGGTGATCTTCTCGTCGTGCTTGACCCGCCCGGACGGACGCAGCCCGGCGACGTCGCCGGAGTCGGTGACGCGGAACAGTTCGCGCGCACCCGGAAGCGCTACGCGCCGGGGCATCGCTGCAGCACCTCCCGGGCCAGCATGCGGTACGCCTCGGCGCCCGGCGAACTGGACGCGTAGGTGGTGATCGGCTCGCCGGCCACGGTGGTTTCGGGAAACTTGATCGTGCGCCTGATGACCGTGTGAAACACCTTGTCGCCGAACGCTTCCACGACCGTGGTCAGCACCTCGCGCGAATGCAGGGTGCGGGCGTCGTACATAGTGCCGAGAATGCCCAGAATCTGCAGGTCGGGGTTCAGCCGGTCCTGCACCTTGCCGATGGTGTCGTTGAGCAGGGCCAGGCCGCGCAGCGCGAAGAACTCGCATTCCAGCGGCATGATCACCCGATCGGCGGCGGTCAGCGCGTTGACGGTGAGCAGGCCCAGGGACGGCGCACAGTCGATCAGAATGATGTCGTACTCGTCGCGCACCTGGGCGAGCACTCGCTTGAGGGTCTGCTCCCGCGCCACCTCGCTGACCAGTTGGACCTCGGCGGCCGACAGGTCGATGTTGGCCGGCAGAATGTCGAGACCGTCGACCACGGAGGCGGTGATGATGTCGTGCACGTCGTGGTCGCGGGTGAGCAGCAGGTTGTAGATGCTGGTGTCGAGGGTGTGCGGATTCACCCCCAGGCCGACCGACAGCGACCCCTGCGGATCGAAGTCGACCAGCAGCACCCGGCGTCCGGTTTCGGCCAGTGCGGCACCCAGGTTGATCGTGGTGGTGGTCTTGCCCACCCCGCCCTTCTGGTTGCACAGCGCGATGATCAGTGCCCGGGTGGGGCCGTCGGCCGGCGGCTGCGGTTCGGGCAAGTCGGGCAGCGGACGTCCGGTGGGCCCGAGTTCGGGGCCGGATTCGAGGTCGCGGTCGACGTCCGCGGCGGTCTCGAACAGGGCTGGGGTCTCGACGGTGGTGTCGGTCATGAAGCCTCCAAGTGTCGATAAAGAGGCTAATACCCTTTGACCGGGAGCCCGGACGCCACGCCGCGCGCGTGCTCAGTTGCGGCGCCGCGCCAGCCTGGCCCCGATCAGGGCGGTCAGCCCAACGATCACCAGGGCCGCGCCGACCCACACAACCGTGAGGCTGGCACTGCTGCCGGTCTGCGGCAGGTTGGTCGCCGGTGTGGTGGTGCCGGTGGACGGACCGGTCGGTTGCGTGGAGGTCGGGGTCGGCGGGGTCGGAGTCTCGGTGGGCGCGGTCGGGGTCTCGGTCGGCGGGGTCGGAGTCTCGGTGGGCGCCGTCGGGGTCTCGGTCGGCGGAGTGGGCGTGGTGATGCTCGGCGTCGGACTCGGCTCCGAGCCGCAGAGCAGCCGTCCACCGAAGCTGTAGTGGTGAATCTCACCGTCGCCCGAGGTGGTGATGTTCTGGCCGAACCACTGCCCGTTGGTCGTCAACCCCGAGTCGAACGCCAGATTGGCGGACGGCGCCCAGATCGCACCGAGGGTGACCGTGCCGGTGACCTGCGACAGATCGAGCATCAGGTACTGCGACAGCGCCTTGCCCGCCGTCGTGCCCGGGTCCCAGCCCTCGAAGTCGAAAGCCGAGAGGCGGAGCCCGCTACCGACTCATCGCTCATCGTCGCGGCAAGAAGAAAGCCGCGGTCACTACCGGCAGATCCGTCCTGGCCATCTTCTGGCACCTACTCAGCAATCCCGAGACCTATACGCCGACCTTGGCTCCGATCACTACGACCGGCACCGCAACCCTGCCCGAGCCGAGCGCACCACGTGCACGCACGCGAGGCACCTCCGCCACCGCGTCACCCTCGAACCCGCCTTCGGATAATCGAAACCGCCTTCCGGCACCCACCCAGGTGGTGGCACTCAACCGCACCCGGGCCGTGACCCATTCTCGGACTAGGTGATCTTCTCGAAGCGCAGGTAGGCGGCGTAGCCGGCGACGCCGACCCAGACCAACAACCCGAACAGGCTGCCGACGACTACCTCAGGCCGATCGAGACTTGGGCTCATCAGGTTGGTCGCAAAGGTGCCGGGCAACACGTTGAAAATGACGTTACCGACCTGCGCCAGGCCCAGCCGCCCGAGGACACCGATCGGCGACACGATCAGTGGCAGCACGAGAAACAGCAGCCCGGTCATCAGCAGCGACAACACGCCGTTCTGCACCGTTACGGCGATCAGGTTCACGACCAGGACGCTCAGCACAACAGCAACGACGCTGCCCACAAGGCTGGCCGGCACGCTCGCGCCATCGGCCGCAAGCCCGCCGCGCAGACCGACGTACGCGAGCGAGGCGAATGCCCACACCAGGGCGGCAGCCAGGCTGATCGCCGTGAGTGCCAGGCTTCGGGCGATCAGCGCACGCAGCCGGTTCGGAACGAAGCGCAGCATGGTGGAGACCGTGCCATCGGCGATCTCGCGCGACATGGTGATGATGGTGACCACGCCGAACGAAGCGGCCACGAGAAAGGCACCGCTCGACACAGCTAGAGAGCCACGGGGCACATCGATCTCACCTTGACTCAGAGCGCCCACCAGTTCAAATGTTCCCACGACGCCGAGAACCCCGATGGCGACGCACACCCCAAATGCCACGAGAAGCCGTACCGAGTGACTCAACCGCCACGCTTCGGCTCGCGCCACGGTGGTGTTCGTCTGCCGCCCCTCGCGCACCTGGGTTGCCATCACTCGACTCCCATCGTCGCGGTCTCAAAGAATGCGTCTTCCAGCGACGCAGACGCCTCCGACAGATGGCGAAATGCCACCCCAGTCTCAACACAGCGTCGAGCCAAAACCATCGGATCGTCGTGCTGCACCAGAAAACCGGGTCCTCTTCGCTCGTAGTGCCAGCCTGCCGCCGCGATCAGCCGCGACAACGCCTCGTTGTCGGGACCTTCGACGTACACCCCCCGCCGACCTTGCCTCGCGACCACGTCCTGCAGCCGCCCTTGGCGAACGACGGTGCCCGCAGAGATCATCACCACTCGGTCGGCGACGACCGTGAGTTCGGACAGAATATGCGACGACAGCAGAATAGCTGCACCGCGCTGCGCCTCCGCGCGCAACGTTTCCCGCAACCAGCGCACCCCCACTAGGTCTAGGCCGTTCATCGGCTCGTCGAGAATCAAGTTGGCGGGCTCGCCCAGCATGGCCAGCGCCACGCACAGGCGTTGGCGCATGCCGGTCGAGTAGCGCCCGATCGGCAGTCGCTCATCAACCAGGCCGACGGCCTGAAAGAGGTCGCGCGGTGTTCGTGAAGTGCCACCCTGGGTGCGCGCTACGTAATCCAAGAATCGCATACCCCCCATGCGGCCGGGCAGGCTCTCGGGACCCAGGCAGATGCCCATGGTTCGCAGGGGATCGGCAGCTTTGGCGAACGGTTCGTCATCGACCAAAGCCAGCCCAGAGGTCGCATCAAGCAAGCCGCACGCGATCTTCATCAGCGTGGTCTTGCCGGCCCCATTAGGACCGACGAACGCGGTGATGCTGCCTGCGGGAACATCGAACGTTACGTCATCAAGCGCGAGTCGTTCGCCATAGCGCTTGGTCAAGCTCACCACTTCAATCACTGCTTCTCCTTCGGGGGCGGACAAGTTTCGAGGGCTCGGCCAGTGGCGACGGACACAGTTGATGGGGGTGCCTGACCGTTGGACGACGATGCGTGAACCGAATCGCGCTCCGCAGGCTCCAGCCATGACAGGTCGGTCCTCATCGATCGCAACTTCAGCCTTCGCCCGGTGAATGAAGTGGCGGTAACCAAAAGCGCTGGCGTGGTGTTGCTGAAGAGTTGCCAGCGAGAGAAGCCATGGATCGCGCTGATCTCTTGGTATGTAACCCGGATTCCGGGAAGGCTGGAGCGATGCACGAGTAGACCGCCTTCATAGGTGAACCCGCTACTGAGCAACCTCACCAGTGCGCCCATCAGCCAGAACAGTAATGCACCGACCGCGACCCCTATCCACAGCGGGGAGCCCATGCGAGTGAGCTGCCAACCAGTACTGACACCGCAAATCAGGCTCAGGATGCGCAGGCCGAGCCCGGCCAACGCGACCGACAGGCCCGTGAGGCTGCTGCCAGACCCCTCGGGCAGAGCTGGTGAGTCGCTGGCTCTTCGCAACACCGTGTGTGTTGCAGTTCGGAGGATCTGTGCGATGACCGAGTTGGGAAGCGCGGGGAGCGCGGCAGGTCGGGTGCCGCTGGCGCCGCTCTCGGGTGTCAGGAATCGTAGTTTCCGCCACCCGATTACTTGTTCAAGGGGGTTGGCCGTCCAGATCATGCCGGTCAGGGCCGCGCGTGGAATTGTCCGTCTGGTGCGGCCAGGCCATCCGTAGGTCACCTCCACGGCCTCGGAAGTATCTATAACCCGCAATCGGTGGAACCGCAGCACAGTGACACCTAGGCCCGCCGCCACGCCGATTACGACAACCACTGTGATTGCCAACGGGAGTGGCATAGCCAGCAGACCCCCGACAAGGGCGTCGCCGAACGGGGAGTCGTCGACCACGTCCAACACAGCCAGAAGCGCTGAAGGTGCGACCAGAACGACGGTGCCACTGCAGAACGCACCTGTGATCACGTGACTCAGTCGTGCTTGAAACAGCACCCTTCCGCTTGGAGCGCCTTCACGTACAGCAGGTTCGTCGTCGCCCAGCGCGGGTTCGCAAGGAGTGGGGATCGGCACCTCCGAGTTCGGTGGCATTTTGGGGTGGCGGACACTCTCGGGCGCCTGTGAATCGCCTTGCGCGGACAAGGATGGGTCGCCCGCGTATGCCTCGGCAGACCTTTCCACGTCATGGCCGAGCAGAGTCGGGAGAGAGTTTTCGATCGCGCTCTTGACCGCGGGAGTGGCACCGACGACTTTAATGTGGCCCTCGAGTTCGGATTCTTGCTTGAGCGAGATTGTGTAGGTACCTGTTGTTCGCTCTGCCCACGACTGCGAGCTGTCCACAGACCTGACTGCCTGCCAGGATATTCGCAGAGTTCGGCGCTTGATCAAACCGCTTCGCTGCTCAATGCCTGATGCCGCAATTCGGTACCAGGTGAAGAGCCACTCATACAGTGGTACCAGAATCTCAATCAATACCGCTGAGGTAGCGGCCAGAATAGGCACGAGCGGCTGATCCGTGCGCTGCGTCCACGCAAGGCCGAGACCTATCCATGCGATGAAGCGAGGAATCGCAGCTAGGTAGTAGGCCAAGACCATACGTTCGTTGGCCCGAAACCACGTGCCTGTGTGGACGGGCTGCGTCATGGGTTCCGCTGCGCAGAGGAGCGTGCCACAATGCGCACCTTCAGGTTTTCAGCAAGCTCAGCAGGGAACGGACCAAAGCCGTCGACGTGCAGAAGATGGGTGATGCCAAGTGCCGTTACTCGCAACGACCTCATGATGGGACCCTGGGAGGAACTCACGTTGATTATTTTCGTTGCAGGTATCAGAACGGAACGTCGAAGAATTTTGCCGTGGGCAATATAGACGAAATCCTCACTTACCGTATAGGAGTAATTGACATAGCGAAAGGGCAAGTAAGCCACAATTTCGAAGGTAGTGAACAGAAGAATGAGGATAGACATCGCCAAGCCCCATGGCACAAGGACGCGGGGCCACGCAACCGCTAGCACCCCCGACACCATGAAGGCGGCGACGATTCCCGATATCGCGGCGTGAATGCGCCAGTACGTCAAGGCAACGGAGGGGAGGCGGTCGGCACCTGGCGCCCCAAGAGTCGGAACACCGTCCACCAGCCCATACACCTTCTCGGGAGAAGTCACGAAGCCTCCAGCATCATTCGGTGGCAAACCATTCTGTGTCATTAAGGCAACCTTACGAGCCACTCATCGAGTTGCCCTAGTCGAAGCCGCAGTCATCGGCTATCGGCTAGGGCATCTCGGGCTCCGCCAGGTTACCCCTTACTGAGAACACCCGCAGAGCAAACAGCCCGCTGTCACGCTTGGGCTCAGCAGAGTAGGCCGTAGTAGTGGCACAGAAGCCACACGATGGTCTCGAAGCCAAGGCCCTGAGCAATCCACTTTGCTACCGTGGTCCAGTTGGCTCGGATCCACGCCACAGCCTTGTCGATCTGTTTTACGCTCCAACGCCAGGCTTGGCGCAATACCCAGGCGATGAATCGCAGTACAGCTCCCATGACTATTCTCATCTTGGATTACAAATCCGAATATCGATCATTGTTCAAATACTATGACGAAGGAGAGAATATTCACGCCCCTCGCTCGTCACCACCCGGCGATATTGCCGCGCGGAAATAAGACTAGATAGCGCGACCGGGTTATATATGGCACGAACGCAGTGCATCAGCATGCATGGCCCTAACACTCTCCTCTCTATTCCGCGTTTGAGCACGGAACCGGATGAACGGAGAAGATGAGGGATTGATGTCTCACCTCCTGGGGGTGGTGCCATGCTGCCGCGTGCTCGCTCATGCTGTCAAGGACAAACTGCGCGAATCTCGAAGATAACCATTGTGTCGCAGGGCATTCCCCAAGCCACTTCCCGTTTGCGCGGCATCTCGAACGCGGGACGATTGCCACAGTCGCAAATATGACTGATGTTCATGTCGTGTGCGGCCGGACGTGAGGCTGGCGCGTTCACCGTGCAGCACGGCTGTGGCCGGGGTCGTCGAGCACGGCAGCAGGTAGTTGTCGGCCCGCTGTCGTCCGCGGCTCGCAGGATTGAGGCCGGCGCGTCCGGGCGGCGTGCACAGGCCACGTCGACGAGTCGGATCGCCCGTTCGAGCGGCACCGCAGCAGCGTGCTGCCGACCATCGCGTCCGGGTCGTCGGTCGGAACCGTCGCAGGGAGCAGGGCCGCGACGTTCGCCTATGGACGCCAGTCGTGAAGCGTGTCCAGTTGCCTACCGACCTGTGTGAGGGCATCGCTACGTTGCTGCCGAGGTGAGCGTCGGCGCGCAGCCGCTCGGTCGCCCAGGTGGCGCACTCGCAGCACGGCTTCGCCAGCGTCCGTCGCCCGCATCACCGAGGTGCCCTCTAGGTGTGGGACAGGACTGGTCGATTCGCCCCTCACCCGATTGCCAACGACGGCACGTAGGACGCCGAGGCGTGTGCGGGCTTCGCCGTCAGCGGGCCCGGGGATGGGCGGTCAGATACACCTCGCGCAGGTGCTCGACGGTGACCAGGGTGTAGATCTGCGTGGTGGTGACGGACGCGTGTCCGAGCAGTTCCTGCACCACCCGGACGTCCGCTCCCCCGTCCAGCAGGTGGGTGGCGAACGAGTGCCGCATGGTGTGCGGGCCGATCTCGGCGGTGATGCCGGCCCGATCGGCGCAATCGCGAAGCATGGCCCACGCGGACTGCCGGCTCAACCGCCTACCCAGCGTGTTGACGAAGAGTGCCGGCGTCGAGGCGCGGGCGTGTTCGAGCATGGCCGGACGTCCCCGCACCAGCCAGGCGTCCAGGGCGGCGCGCGCGTACGAGCCGACCGGCACCACGCGTTCCTTGCGGCCCTTGCCGAACAGTCGCAGGCCGGCATCCGCATCGTGGGTCAGATGCGTCACGTCGTCCACGTCGAGCGAGACCAGTTCGGTGATCCGGGCGCCGGTGCCGTACAGCAACTCCAGCAGCGCCTCGTCGCGCAGGCCGCCCGGGGTAGAGACGTCGGGAGCGTCCAGCAGGGCCTGCACCTGATCGATCGACAGCGCCTTGGGCAGCCTGCGCCCGGCCTGCGGAGGCGACACCCCCGTCGCTGGGTTGTCGGCGGCCAGCCCGTCATCCACGGCGAAACGGTGCAGCGACTTCACCGCGCTCAGGGCCCGGGCGACGCTGCTCGGCGCCAGTGTGGGCCGGCCCTGGCGACCCTCGCGCAGCGTGACGGCGAACGCCGCCACGTCCGCTTCGGCCACACCGGTCAGTTCCGCGATTCCGCACTCGTCCAGAAACTCCTGGTAGCGGCCCAGATCGCGCCGGTACGCGGCGACGGTGTTGCCCGACGCCCCCCGCTCCACCGTCAGGTGATCGAGAAACGACCCGATCACCCGTTGCACGGCCGCCTGTGGGGGCATGGCGGGCTCAGGCCAGCTTCGCGATCTCGTCCAGCAGGTGGTGACGCACCTCGCGGGCCGGCCATGGGCTGTCGGCGGGGCGCAGGTCGTCCAGCCGCCCACCGAGGCGGGCCGCTTCGAGGGCGAGCACACCGGCGACGATGGTGGGGCTCTGCACCCGGCCGGCGTAGATGGCCTCCAGCAGGTCGGTCAATGGCACCAGGCACAGTTCCATGTCGAGTTCTTCGTGCTCGACCACGAACCCGTCCGGACGGGGGACGGCGTGCAGCCCCCGGGCCAGGAAGAACCGGATCGACTCGGAGTTGCACCCCGGCGAGGTGAACATGTCGACCAGGAGCCGCCAGTCGTCCGCGGCCAGCATCGCCTCTTCGGCCAGTTCGCGCTGCGCGGCCGCCAGCCATGATTCACCGTCAGCATCGAGCAACCCCGCCGGCGGTTCGATCAGCTGAAAGCCGACCGGGTGCCGGTACTGCCGCACCACCACCACGCGGTCGTGCTCGTCCAGCGCGATCACCGCGACGGCGCCGGGGTGCAGCAGGTACTGCCGGTGCATCCGTTCACCGGCCGGAGTGTCGACGATGTCGTCCACATAGTCGCTGACTGCGCCCTCCCCCAGCACCCGGTGCGCGACCAACGGCCAGTTCGCCGGCACGTCCACGCCCTCGCCGTGCCCAAGGACGCGCAGCGGGGAGGTCATCGGTCCTCCTCAACCGGCAGCCGGGCCGACAACTTGCGATGCAGCGCGGCGCCGACCAGGCCGACGAACAGTGGGTGGGGTTTGGTCGGCCGCGACTTCAGTTCCGGGTGGGCCTGGGTGGCCACGAAGAACGGATGCTGGGCCGGGTCGAGTTCGACGAACTCGACGAGCTTCGAATCGGGGGACGTGCCGACCACCCGCAGTCCCGCGGCCTCCAGTTCGTCCCGGTAGGCGTTGTTGACCTCGTAGCGGTGCCGGTGCCGCTCGGCCACGTGCGTGGTGCCGTAGAGCTTCGCGACCAGGGAACCCTTGGTCAGGTCGGCCGGGTACGAGCCGAGCCGCATCGTTGCGCCCAACTGACCCTCCCCCGACACGTGCGCGACCTGTTCGGCCATGGTCGCGATCACCGGCGCGTTGGTGTCCGGCTCGAACTCTGTGGACGCCGCGTCGTCCAGCCCGCACAGGTCGCGGGCCACCTCGATCACCATGCACTGCAGGCCCAGGCACAGCCCGAGCGTGGGCAACTGGTTCTCGCGGCCGTACCTGAGCGCGCCGAGCTTGCCCTCGACGCCGCGAATGCCGAATCCGCCCGGCACCACGATGCCGTCCAGGTCGCCGAGTTGTTCGGCCGCCCCGGACGGGGTCTCGCATGAGTCGGAGGCGATCCAGCGAATGTGCACCTTGGCGTGGTTGGCGAAACCACCCGCCCGCAGTGCCTCGGATACGCTCAAGTAGGCGTCCGGCAGGTCGATGTACTTGCCCACGAGCGCGATCGTCACCTCCTCCTTGGGGTGGTGGACGCGGTCGAGCAGGTCGTCCCAGCGCTTCCAGTTCACGTCGCGGAAGCTGACCCCGAGCCGGCGCACCACGTAGGCGTCCAGCCCCTCGTTGAACAGCACCTTGGGAATCTCGTAGATCGAGGACGCGTCCGGGCACGAGATGACGGCTTCTTCGTCCACGTCGCACATCAGCGCGATCTTGCGTTTGATGGACGCCGGAACCTCCCGGACGCAGCGCGCCACGACGGCGTCGGGGGTGATACCGACCTGCCGCAGCGCC
>RRZU012327552.1_pt1 | contig 13163 bp, 9 predicted proteins | sample 2165561 | NCBI WGS metagenome assembly RRZU01 (sample SAMN10456909, study PRJNA506462) | wastewater metagenome | isolation source: wastewater sludge | place: USA: Moscow, Idaho
GATTCTGACGAGGCTTTGGTTAGCGCCTTGGGCATGAGCATCAAGGAATACTTTGCTGCACATGGCGAAGAGGCTTTCAGAGACCAGGAAACTGCGGTGCTGAAGTGCTTGGTGAGCCAGCCTGGCCCCTGTGTGCTGTCTACCGGCGGTGGCGCCATTCTTCGAGCGGAAAATCGCCAGCTATTGAAATCGGCTGGTACGGTGCTGTATTTGCAGGCCGAGCCAGAAGCCATTTATCGGCGCTTGCGCCATGATACGCAGCGGCCTTTGTTGCAAGTATCTGATCCGCAGGCCAAGATTCGTGCTTTGTTGGACGAACGAGATGCACTGTACCGGGAAGCTGCGCACCATGTGATTCCTTCTGGCAAAAGCAGCTTGTCTGCCACAGTGCAAAAAATCATTCAGCAGGTAGAGGGCCAATAACCTGTTCCTCCGCTTAAATGAGATCCTCTGCTTTTGCCCGTGACGCGAAAAAATTGTTCTCAGAATCTATCGAGCACGGCAAGTGATGCTGCTGCCATGCGCCACAATACATGGCATGAAACATGCATTAAGAACCTTCCCTGCTCAAAACCCTTTGGCACCGTTTGTGGCGAACGAAGTGCAGCCTGAGTTGCGCATTGATTTGGGCGAGCGCAGCTATTCCATTTTGATTGGTGCAAACCTTCTGGATGACGCCACCACCTGGAGCAGCGTGCCGCAAGCGGCACAAGCATTGATCGTGAGCAATACAACGGTGGCGTCTTTGTATGCAGCGCGGCTGCAGCAGGCGCTTGTCGGGCAGTTTGGCAAAGTGCACTGTCTGGAGTTGCCGGATGGCGAGGCATACAAAACGTGGGCTTCGCTGAACCAGATTTTTGATGCCTTGCTGGGGCAGCAATGTGACCGCAAGACGGTGATTTTTGCGCTGGGAGGTGGCGTTGTGGGTGATGTCACGGGGTTTGCGGCTGCCTGCTATATGCGAGGGGTGCCTTTTGTGCAAGTGCCCACTACCTTGCTGGCACAAGTGGACTCTTCCGTGGGTGGCAAAACAGCCGTGAATCATCCGCTTGGCAAAAACATGATTGGCGCTTTTTATCAGCCTCGCCTGGTGGTGTGCGATATGGACACGCTGGCGACCTTGCCCGAGCGCGAATTCTGTGCCGGTCTGGCCGAAGTGATCAAATACGGGCCGATTGCCGATATGGCGTTCTTGGATTGGCTGGAGCAGAACATGCCAGCCTTGCGTGTGCGTCAGCATGACGTTTTGCGCGTGGCGGTACAGCGCAGTTGCGAGATCAAGGCCTGGGTGGTGGCGCAAGACGAGCAAGAAGGCGGCATGCGCGCCATTCTGAACTTGGGGCATACATTTGCGCATGCGATCGAAGCCGGTATGGGCTATGGGGTGTGGCTGCATGGAGAAGCGGTTGGCTGCGGATTGGTGATGGCGGCTCACTTGTCGCAGCGGTTGGGCTTGGTGGATGCAGTCTTTACTAATCGGCTGCGCCAGCTGGTGCAGGCTGCTGGCCTGCCGGTGCAGGCGCCCCGCTTGGCGCAAGACGCTGCGGCCAATGTAGAGGCCTGGTTGCAGCATATGCGGGTGGATAAAAAAGCGGAGGCAGGCGCCATACGCTTTGTGGTACTAGCACGACCGGGCGAGGCCGCATTGGCGGCGGTGCCTGATGCCATGATTGCCGAAACCATTGCCGCTTGCAGCCAGGTAGGATAAGAAAATAGGGGCCGTCGGACGAATGTGGCGCGTGCTAGCCCAATAGGTATCAAGACGCTGCCGTCGGCCTGGCGGCCAGACTGGCGCGATGAGCAATTTTTACAAGAGCAAGTAAATGGCGGTTTATATTCGTGGCATTGAGGGGTTGGCAGACAATGCGCAGCATGCGCCTTGGGCTTGCCACCCGCTACAAAGCCGTGGCCGCCGCCAGCCTGAAGAAGACGCGCAGACGCGCGGCATGTTCCAGCGCGATCGCGATCGCATCGTGCATTCATCGGCCTTTCGGCGTTTGGTCTACAAAACCCAGGTGTTTCTGAACCACGAGGGAGATCTGTTTCGCACGCGTTTGACGCATACGCTGGAGGTGGCTCAGATTGGCCGCAGTATCGCGCGGGCATTGGCGCTGGATGAGGACTTGGTTGAAGCCATTGCGCTGGCACACGACTTTGGGCATACCCCATTCGGGCATGCCGGGCAGGATGCGCTCAATGCCTGCATGCAGAATGATGGCGGCTTTGAACACAATATGCAAAGCCTGCGCGTGGTCGATACGTTGGAGCAGCGCTACCCGGGCTTTGATGGCCTGAACCTGTGTTTTGAAACCCGTGAGGGCATTCTCAAGCACTGTTCGCACCGCAATGCGCAGTACTTGCAGGAGCGAGAGCCAGATGGCATCGGGCTGCGTTTTTTGCTGCGCCAGCAGCCCAGCCTTGAGGCACAGCTAGCCAATCTAGCGGATGAGATTGCCTACAATGCGCACGATGTGGATGACGGCTTGCGCTCTGGCCTGTTGCAGTGGGAGGATGTACTGCAGGTGCCCTTGGTGGCCGAATACCATGCGCAGGTCAGGGCAGAATGGCCGTCCCTGCAAGGCCGTCGCCTATGGTACGAGACCATTCGCCGCATGCTAAGCGCACAGATTCTGAATGTGGTATCCGCAACCTTGCAGCGCTTGCAGGCATTGCAGCCAGCCAATGTAGAGGTCATTCGGCGCAGCCCGCCTTTGCTGGGGTTTGACGATGCCATGCGCGATCGCTCGCAGGTGCTCAAACGGTTTCTGATGCGGGCGCTGTACCGGCATCCGCAAGTTGTACAGAACATGGAGCAGGCGCAACAAGTCATTTGTGATCTGTTTGCTCACTACAGCCAGCAGCCACAATCCATGCCGCCCGAGTTTGCCGAGCGCACCGATAAAGCGCGCGCCGTGGCCGACTACATTGCAGGCATGACGGACCGCTTTGCCCTGCGGGAGCACGTCCTACTCACCGGCAGGCAGGTGTTGCACGCCGGATTTTGAGTGCATGTAGCGCAATTTCTGCGCTTTGATTGTTGCTGATACAGCGTGGCGCCCCCGACATGCACCTCTCTGTATTGCTTCTTACTGCACCAGTGAACGCATTTTGCGTCGCAGCTCGCGTTGCTGGCGCTGCTCTTCTGCCCAGTCCTGTTTGATGGCGCGCAGCAAAGCGATGGTCATCAGCACCAGGACGATGGAAAAAGGCAGAGCAAAAAGGATGGTTGCCGTTTGCACGGCTTTGAGGCCGCCTGCCAACAGCAATGACAGGGCGATACCGGACACCAGCACCCCCCAGATAATCTTGTTGCGATTGGATGGTGTAGGCGTGCCATTTTGGCTCATGCTGGCCAGCACCAAGGTGGCCGAATCGCCCGAGGTGATGAAAAAGATGATAACCAGCAATGTGGCCACGACGCTTGTCAGGGCAGCGAGCGGCAGTTGATCGAGCATGGCAAAAAGTGCCAATGAAGGATCCTGACTGGCTGCTTGGGTCAGACCAGCATTCTGGAAAATTTCCATATTCAAGGCAGTGCCGCCAAATATCGAGAACCAGGCAAACCCGACTAACGTAGGTGCGATGACCACGCCCAGCAGAAACTCGCGAATGGTTCTGCCTTTGGAAATACGCGCGATGAACAGACCGACGAAAGGTGACCAGGATATCCACCATGCCCAGTAAAAGATGGTCCAGTCGCCAATCCAGCCCGAGTCGCGAAAAGGCGTAAGGCGCAAGCTCATGCGCACAAAGCTTGACAGATAGTTGCCCAAGGTGTTGGAGAACGTGTCGAGAATGGCAACGGTTGGTCCAAAAATGAATATGATCAGAGCCAACAGCGCGGCCGCTATCAAATTGGCTTGTGAAAGCAGCTTCACGCCACGTTCAACCCCAGTCACGGCCGAGCCAATGAACAGCAGCGTCACCACGATGATGATGCCCACTTGCCAGGCAGTGCCCATCGGCATGCCGAAGACGCTGTGCAGGCCGCTGTTGATTTGTGCCGCGCCGATGCCCAGCGATGCCGCAACGCCAAAAGCCGTAGCCACTATAGCCATGATGTTGAAGAGGGGAGAGAGTGCGCGCGTCCAGCGCCAAGGCAAGGTTTCCGTGGCCGAACTGATGAGCGCGGAGCTGTTGCGCCGAAACTGGAAAAAAGCAATGCAAAGCGCCACAATGCCGTAAATGGCCCAGGGATGCAGCCCCCAGTGAAAGAACGCATACCGCATGGCGGTGTTGGCCGCATCTGGGGTGAAAGCAATCACATCGGGCGGTGGCGAGATGAAGTGCGAAAGCGGCTCGGCAACGCCCCAATACACCAGGCCAATTCCCATGCCGGCAGAAAAAAGCATGGCAAACCATGAAGACAGTGAAAATTCCGGTTCATCGTCGTCTGCGCCCAGTTTGAGGTCACCGTAACGGCTCACAGCCAAAAACAAAGCCAGAAAGACCAACGCAAGCACGATCCACAGATAAAGCCAACCGAAATTTTTGGTCACAATGCTCAGCATGTCGCTGAAAGATGACCCCAGTGTTTCGGGAGAAACAAGACCCCACACCACAATCAGGGCAATCAGCCCGGCGGAGATGCGCATTTGCATATGGATAGCTCCTTTCTTTATTGCATGCATTCCAAAATGGGGCAAGGACGGTGTAGTTGTTTGACGCGCCAGATATGTGCCTAAACTGGAAAACTTGCGTAATGCAGCAAGTTGATCCCGATGGATACGGGCGGCAAGAGCCGTTGCATGTGGGAACAAACGAGGAGGAGAACGGAAATAGCAGGAAAAAGCGCCATCCATCCGGAAAAGCAATGATTCCGAGACAGCTTGTTCCAATTCCGAAAGGGCTAATAATAACCCATCGAACCCAAGCTCTCGGTTTAGGCAGGCGTTGTGCGCTTTGTGCTCTCTGACTGAAACCGCAGCTTGGCGCAAGCGGGCTTGGTGTATCAAGGTGCTTGAACAGTATGCAACTACTGATGAAATGTGCGGGTCGGTCCGTTGTTGACGGGGGTGAAATTTGGGGCTTTTGAGTTGGTTTCCCCTTCAAATACAAGCGATTCGAAAGGGAAGAGAGCGCATGAGGCCTTGCTGTTGGATGGGATTGGCAACCGAGTAAAGTAAAGCATGAGTGTTCTAGTGGGGCCTAGTCATTCCACTGTTACGCTCTTGGCCAGGTTTCGGGGTTTGTCCACATCGGTGCCTTTGGCGCAAGCGGTGTGGTAGGCCAGCAGTTGCAACGGCACGACGTGCAGAATCGGGCTCAAGGCGCCATAGTGCTCGGGCATGCGGATGACGTGAATGCCCTCTTCGCTCTGGATGTGGCTGTCGGCATCGGCCAATACATACAGTTCACCACCGCGGGCGCGCACTTCTTGCATATTGCTTTTGAGTTTGTCGATCAGCTCGTCTTTGGGCGCTACCACCACCACGGGCATGGCTGCGGTCACCAGTGCCAGCGGGCCATGTTTGAGCTCGCCTGCGGGGTAGGCTTCGGCGTGGATGTAGCTGATTTCCTTGAGCTTGAGGGCTCCTTCCAGTGCTATAGGGTAGTGCATGCCGCGCCCCAGAAACAGCGCATTGTCTTTTTCAGAGAAGCGCTCGGCCCATTGCACGATATGCGGCTCCAGCGCCAGCACGGCCTGTATGGCCAGCGGCAGGTGGCGCATTTGGTGCAACAGGGTGGCATGTTGCTCGTCTGAAATGTGGTGTTTGCTGCGGCCCAGTGCCAACGTCAGCAAGAACAGGGCGGCCAGCTGCGTGGTAAAGGCTTTGGTCGAGGCCACGCCAATTTCCACACCGGCACGGGTGACGTAGGCCAGTTTGCATTCGCGCACCATGGCGCTGGTGGCTACGTTGCAGGTGGTGAGTGTTTGCTGCATGCCCAGAGATTGCGCGTGGCGCAGGGCCGAAAGGGTATCGGCTGTTTCGCCGCTTTGGCTGATGGTTACAACCAAGGTGCGTGGGTTGGGCACGCTGGTGCGGTAGCGGTATTCGCTGGCGATTTCTACATTGCAGGGCACGCCCGCCAAGGCTTCGAGCCAGTATTTGGCCACGCAGCCACTGTAGTAGCTGGTGCCGCAGGCCAGAATCAGTACGTGATCAATGGCTTGAAAAACGTCTCTGGCTTGCTCGCCAAACAGTTCGGGCACCACGGCCTGCACGCCTTCGAGCGTATCGGCCAAGGCGCGGGGTTGTTCGAAAATTTCTTTCTGCATGTAGTGGCGATATGGGCCGAGTTCGGCGGCACCGCTGTGGGCATGCACGGTTTTGACGGGGCGCTGAGCAGGCGTCAGGCGTTGTCCGGCGTTTTCGATCCAGTATTTGCCCAATTGCGCATCCACCACATCGCCTTCTTCCAGATAGATGATCTGGTCGGTTACGCCGGCCAGCGCCATGGCGTCGCTGGCCAGGTAATGGGCACCATCGCTGCCGATGCCCATGACCAGTGGTGAGCCGGCACGCCCGCCGATCACGCGATGCGGCTCGTCGCGGCAGATGACGGCAATCGCATAAGCGCCATGCAGCTGGGCAAGCGCGGCTTTGACGGCTTCAAACAAATCGCCGTTGTAAAGCGAGTCGATCAGATGGGCAATGACTTCGGTATCCGTTTGGCTGGCAAACACATAGCCTTTTTTTTGCAACTGCTGGCGCAGAGTTTCGTGGTTTTCGATGATGCCGTTGTGCACCAAGGCGATGCGGCCGGGTTTGTTGCCGCTGTTGTTGGCGTCCACATCGGGGCCGTAGCTGAAGTGTGGGTGCGCATTGTGTACGGCGGGTGCGCCATGCGTGGCCCAACGGGTATGCGCAATGCCGGTGTAGCCCTGCAATTGCTCGCGCTGCACTTGCTCTTGCAGTTCGGCCACGCGGGTGGTGCTGCGCGCGCGTTGCAGGCCGTTGTTCCATACGGCCACGCCGCATGAATCGTAGCCTCGGTATTCAAGCCGTTGCAAGCCCTGAACCAGAACGGGAACAATGTTTTGTTGTGCTACTGCGCTGACGATGCCACACATGAGAGCAATCTCCTGCCAAAAAACGGGTGTTCGCACTGGGCAGTGCGTGATTCATGCCTGCTTCGGGGTGCGAAAGATTGAAAATGGCAGAATGGTACCGAATATGCTGGAAATATATTTTCTAAATTGAATACTTAGTAAAAAATAATTTCACGACATCATAAATTTATTTAAAAATTTCAAATAAAATTTTATTTTGAAATTTTTTGGCGATTGGTGTGAATGCTTCCCCAAAACACGGATACCTCTTTGAATGCGGCGGACTGGCGCTTGCTGCATCAATTGCAACGCGATGCCAGCCTGAATAACCAGGAGTTGGCTGCGCGCTGCCATCTGTCACCGGCCACCTGTTTGCGGCGGGTGCGGCGCCTGCGTGCCTTGGGCTTGATCGAGCGCACGGTTTGCGTGCTGGATGCCTCAGCCATGCGCCGGCATACGGGGGCAGGGCTGACGGCCATTGTGGAGGTGACGTTGGATGTGCAGGCCGAAGCGCAGCAGGCAGCGTTTGCTGCGCGTGCCGTAGCCGATCAGGCGGTGCAGCAGTGCTATCGCACCTCGCCTGGGGCCGATTTTGTGCTGATTGTGACAGTGGCCGATATGCCTGCCTTCATGGCGTTTAGCCAGCGGCTGTTGACGCAAGATGCCAATGTGCGCAATGTACGCACGTTTTTCAGCATGCAGCGCCACAAATTTTCGCCAGAGTTGCCATTGCCGGATGCGACAGGTACGCTGACAGGCGATGCGCTGGCGGGTGGGTAGCGATGCAACGCCGTCTGCTTGATGTCCCCGGTGTGTTTCGGATGCTGGCGCCTTGAGCCGTAGGCGGCATGGTTGGCGCGGTGGCGGCACCGCGCGGATAAGCGGATATGAGCGATGCGACGCGAAGCGGGGGATGGAGCTTTCCAAGTCTTGGCATCAGCGCGGCACCCGTCCCGCGCAGCCTCAGCGGATTTCTACACCGTAGCTGCGCCCGTCGGTGAGATAACACATTTGCGATTGCACCGCGGGTGAGGGCACGCAAAAGCGTTTGGTGCGCGAAGCTTCTTGCACGAATTGGTCCACCAACGCGACATCGTCACCGTGCGTGCCTTCATGCAGGAAGCGCGCCATGAATTTGGACGCTTCGGGTAAAGAAACGCTGAAAAAGCCCAGCAGCGAAGTGAACTGCACTTTGCTGATTCTGCCGCTTTCGCGAACAAAGTACACCACGCTGCGGGGCGCGCTGTGGCAAAGAACAATGCTTTGCCCGGGGGGGGCGGCCGCGGGCTTGCAGTCGTGCAGCTGCATTTTTTCCATCGACATGGCCGTTGCCAACTGGTTCCAGCGGGCTTGTAATTGCTCGTCGCTCAAATGGGCAATGGGCAGAGATCCAGCTGCGGTTGTAGCCGCCTGCACCTCGCCTGGCTGGCTGACCGATGGGGCTGGAGCCTGGGCTTGCTGGTTGCAGGCGGCAAGCAGGGTGCTTGCCACAGCGGCGGAGCCAAGAAAAGAGAGCAAACGGCGCATGGGTGTTTCCGAAAAAAAGATCAGGCAATAAAAAGAGATGCGAGCCAAGTCATGAGACGGGCCGCACGTAGGGAGTGGTCAAGGCAAGCTGCATGACGCAAGGCCGCCTGCAGGCACTGGGCCGCTTCGTGCTTTGCTTGCCTTGTGCCAACCCACACAGCGTGCGGCGTTGTGCAATCATGCAATCAGCATACGCCTTGTTGCAGCATGGCGTCGGCCACTTTGACAAAACCGGCGATGTTGGCGCCATTGACGTAATTGACCGAGCCCTTGCCCTCATCGCTGCCATAGCGCACGCAGTTGGCGTGAATGTCTTGCATGATGGTCAGCAGCTTGGCATCGACCTGCTCGCTGCTCCAGTACAGGCGCTGGGCGCTTTGTGCCATTTCCAGGCCGGATACGGCCACGCCGCCCGCATTACTGGCTTTGCCGGGCGCGTACAGCACTTTGCCGGATTCGATGAATGTGTGTACGGCATCCAGCGTGCTGGGCATGTTGGCGCCTTCGGCCACGCACTGCACGCCGTTTTTGACCAACGTACGCGCATCGTCACCGTTGAGTTCGTTTTGCGTGGCGCAGGGCAGAGCAATGTCCACGGGCACATGCCAAGGGGTTTTGCCCTCCTCGTATTGGAGCTTGAATTGCTCGGCGTATTCGCTGATGCGGCCGCGCTTCACATTCTTGATGTGCATCAGGGCGGCGAGTTTTTCGGGCGTGAAGCCGGCAGGGTCTACTACAGTGCCATTGGAGTCGGATGCGGTAATGACCTTGGCCCCACACTGCATGGCTTTTTCGATGGCGTATTGCGATACATTGCCCGAGCCGGAGACGGAAACTGTTTTGCCTTCGAGCGAAAGGCCGTTGCGTTGCAGCATTTCGCGGGCAAAGTACACCGTGCCATAGCCCGTGGCTTCGGGGCGAATCAGGCTGCCGCCCCAGCTCAGGCCGCGGCCGGTAAACACGCAGTCGGCGCTGCGGGTGAGCTTTTTCATCATGCCCGCCATAAAGCCCACTTCTCGCGCGCCAACGCCGATGTCGCCTGCGGGCACGTCCACGTCGGGGCCTAGGTAGCGGTACAGCTCGGTCATCAGGGCATGGCAAAAGCGCATGACCTCGCCGTCGCTCTTGCCCTTGGGGTCAAAATCGGAGCCACCTTTACCACCGCCCATAGGCAACGTGGTGAGCGCGTTTTTGAAAGTCTGCTCAAACGCCAGGAATTTAAGGATTGACAAATTCACGCTGGGGTGAAAACGCATGCCGCCTTTATATGGCCCAATGGCGTTGTTGTGCTGGATACGGAATGCGCGGTTGACCTGGGTCTGGCCCTTGTCATCAACCCAGTTCACGCGGAACTGAATCACGCGCTCAGGCTCTACCAGGCGTTCCAACAGGGCGTTGCTGGCATAGCGCGGATTGCGCTCGATGAAGGGCCAGAGGCTGTCGAGCACTTCGCGCACGGCTTGCAGGTATTCGCTCTGGTAGGGGTCGCGGCGCTGTACGGTTTCCAGAAACTGGTTCAGGGTAGAGGTGGACATGATGGGTTCTGCCAATAGGAAAAATAAAAACAGCAACTGTCTGCTTGGTGTTGATCGAAACTCACTGAAAGCGAATCAGAGCAAAGCCACAGCAATCCACGTCGCAGGGGACACAATGCTGCTGACGTGGCACGGCTTTTTGCGCAGCAGGTCGTTGGATGTACGCAGGCTCCCAGCAAAATTGCTGCACCGCAAAAAGTGAAAATAATTGTACGGTGTCTTTTCCCTTTGCTGACGCGCAATAGGTGTAAATCCATGACTTGTTTTGCCTTGTCGGGGTATAAGGGTAGGACTATAGGTATGCCGTCAGCAAAGGAGTGGAGCCATTAGAAAAAGGTATAAAAATGGCTGACGGGGCAAGCCCCTTTCAGAAGGATGGGTCAGCGTGCAAAGGCGCATACGTTCATGCCGCACAATACGTGGATCCAAGGGGCGCCGCGCCGCCTGGCAGCAAGGTGGTAAACAAAGCGCAGGCCCGATCAAGTCAAAAAAGGAAGGGGTGTCCGCACATGCAGCAGATAAAAGAAAACATCGTTTTCATTGGCGGGGGCAATATGGGAAGCGCCATATTGGGTGGCCTGCGCCAGCAGGGCGTAGCGGCAGAGCAGATCACGGTGGTGGATCCTGGTGCGGCCACGCGGGAGCGTTTGCAGCAGCAATATGGGGTACGCACATTGCCCGTAGCCGATGCCAGCCTGGCGCAGGCCGATGTGGTGGTGTGGGCGGTCAAGCCGCAACAGTTTCATGAGGCGGCTACTGCCGCTGCTGCGCACCTTGCGCAAGCCCTGCATATCAGCGTGGCGGCAGGCATTACCACGGCAACTTTGGCGCGCTGGCTGGGCAGTGCCCGCATTGTGCGCTGCATGCCCAATACACCGGCCTTGGTCGGCCAGGGCATGACCGGCATCTACGCCGCCCCCGGCGTGACGCAGCAAGAGCGCGCCTTAGCGGATGCCGTGCTGGCGCCGACCGGCCAGCGCATGTGGTTGGAGCAGGAGGCACTGATCGACAGCCTGACGGCCATCAGCGGCTCAGGGCCGGCCTATGTGTTTTACTGGATCGAGGCCCTGATTCAGGGCGGCGTGGAACTGGGTTTGAGCCGCGAGCAGGCCCGGCAGCTGGCGGTGCAGACTTTTGCAGGAGCGGCGGCACTGGTGGCGCAAAGCACCGAGCCGCCCGATGTGCTGCGCCAGCGCGTGACCAGCAAGGGCGGCACCACGCACGAGGCCATTGCCAGCATGGAACGCCATCAGGTGCAGGCGCACATCATCGAGGCCATGCACGCCTGTTACCGCCGCGCGGTGGAAATGGGCAAGGAATTTGCCTGAGAGCCTGCTGGTGCTACGCCGTGCCGCGATGCGAATGGTGGTTGCTGATTTGCCAAAAGGCGTGACTGGATGCAGACGCTGCCTGCGCCGTGTTTGTGGGCGGTCGGCCTGTTGACGCGGCGTTTAAAAACGCGGCGGGCGTTTTTCCAGAAAAGCCGTGATGCCTTCGCGGTGCTCGGGGCTGCTGGCATAGGCATAAGGGTCTGTCAATGGGGTGCTTTGCGTGGCAGCGCACAAGGCGCGCAGCGTTTGCTTGTTCAGGCGGGCGCTGGCGGGGCTGAGGCCGCACATGCGGTTGATCGCCTGCTGGCATTCGGCTTGCAGTGCCGGTGTATCCGCCACGATGCGGGTGAGAAAGCCGCGTTGCAGCATGTCGGCTGCGTTGTAGATGGCCGCTTCCAGCAGAATGGAGCGGGCACAGGTTTCGCCCAGTGTGCGGGCCAGCAAGGCCGCCTCACGTGGCGCCATGGGAAAGCCCAGCTTGCCAATTGGCGCGCCGTAACGGCTTGCTGCTGTGGCCAGGCGTATGTCGCAGCAACTGCTGATCTCTAAGCCTGCGCCCATGCAGTTGCCGTCGATGGCGGCAATCAGCGGGCAATCCAGCGCCAGCATGGCAGCCAGTGCACCCCAAACGGTTTCCTCGTGAAAGGCACGCAAAGCGTGCTGCTCAAAGCGAAAGGCCGGGTATTCGGCAATATCGCCTCCGGCGCAAAAGTGGCCATCGGCTCCTTCAATCAGCACGCAGCGCAGCGGATTGACCACCTGCGTCTGCGCTTGCAGATCGACAAAAACATCGCGCAATTGCAGCCACATGGCGCGTGACATGGCGTTGAATTTGCCGGCATGATGCAGCTGCACCCGCGCAGTGCGCACGGGTTGGGTGCTGCCGGCGGTGCTTGGCGATTCGGTGATTTGACAAATAACGCTAGGCATGGAGAGAGGCGCTATGGCACGTTGCCCGCAAGGCAAAGTTGCGGGCAACCAAGCTTCATTCAGTCTTGGTGGATGAAGAGGCTGCGGAAGAGCCTGCTGCGGGCGGGTGGGTGTGCGCCCACCACCACAAAGCCATGCCGGCCGCCATCATGGGCAGGCACAGCCATTGCCCCATGCTCAGCCCCAGGCCGAGCAGACCCAGAAAGTCATCGGGTTCGCGGAAGTATTCGACGATGAAGCGCAAGGCGCCATAACCCATCAAGAAGGCGGCAGACACCTTGCCGCGGCTGGGCGCTTTGCGGGCGTAGAGCCACAAGATGATGAAGAGCAGCAAGCCTTCAAGCAGCACTTGATACAGCTGCGATGGGTGGCGTGGCAGCATGCTGCCGCTTTGCGGAAAGGCCATGGCCCAGGGCAGGGAGGCATCTGCCTCGCGCCCCCACAGCTCGCCATTGATGAAATTGCCCATGCGGCCAGTTGCCAATCCGCTAGGTACGCAAGGCGCGACAAAATCGGACACTTCCAGCCAGGGGCGCTGGCGCCTCCAGGCAAACCAGGTGAACATGCCCAGCACGCCCAGCAGGCCGCCGTGAAAACTCATGCCGCCTTCCCATACTTTGAAAATATCCAGCGGGTGCGACAGATACCACTGCGGTTTGTAAAACAGCACATAGCCCAGCCGCCCGCCCAGAATCACGCCCAGGATGCCCGCCAGCAACAGGTCTTCCACATCGGTCGTGCGCCACAGGCCTTGTTCGACCAGCCGTGCATAGGGCTGTTGGCGCAGGCGCATGCGCCCCAGCAGAACAAACAGGATGAAGGCGGTCAGATAGCTCAGGCCATACC
>RRZU013095400.1_pt1 | contig 13163 bp, 11 predicted proteins | sample 2165561 | NCBI WGS metagenome assembly RRZU01 (sample SAMN10456909, study PRJNA506462) | wastewater metagenome | isolation source: wastewater sludge | place: USA: Moscow, Idaho
CGGTCGGTGCCGAGGAAGTCGAAGCCGCCGGTGTTGATGATGGTGTCGACGTCAGCGTCGGTGATCTCGAACAGGTTGCCCTTGAGCAGACCCTTCGGGCCGGGCTTGACGCCGAACAGCGTGTTGCCATTGCCGAGCACGCGCTTGATGCCGCAGACGACGTTATGGCCGCCGGAAGCCGGGCCGCCGGAGAACAGGACCGCAACGCGCTTACCCTGGGCAACTTTGGCGTTGGCGCCAGCCGAGGAAAGAACGACGTTGCCGGAAGCCTGCACCGAGTTCGGGAAGCTCTTGGCGACGCTGTCGCTGTCCTTGGTGCTGAGCACGCGCGAGCTGTTCGCGAAGGTGAGCGCCTGCGGCTGGGCGGACGAGCCGAATGCGGCGCAGACGGGAAGCGGAAGCTGGCGGACGGCCGATTCGAAAATCGACTGGTGCGATTCCAGTTTCTTCAACTGTTCTACCAGGGTACTCATGGTTCGATCCTTAAAAGAAAAGAGAGATGCAAAACGGCGGACTTACCGGCCGGATGAAACCTACGGAAAACGTTCTTGGCGACGCTGAACAGCATGCGCCGAACAGGCGCTTCGACCATGGAAAGCGCCTGATTTTACCGCAATTGCCTGCCCCGCGCAGTAGCCCGCCGCCAACGGGGCGAATGGACAAACGGTGGGAAGATCGGCAAACCAAGAAAAAACAATGGCGCGACAACGGGCGTGCAGGAGGGGAGAACTTACACGTCCTTCTCTACCCCTATCAAAAAATCGGTAGCCGTTGGGGAAATTCAGGGGCTGATTTCGCAACGACCCATGCTTGCGAACACACCTTCTTGATCCGGCTCGACGTTGAATGGTACAAACAGGATTATTGATCCGGCGCGATAATGTTTGAAGTCCGTTCGCCCTGAGCTTGTCGAAGGGGGCGGGCTTCGACAGGCTCAGCCCGAACGGGAGTTGAGACTTCTTCGTGCCGGATCAACAGACTATTCACAGACATAATTTTGGCCAACGCGCATGGCGACCGCAAACAATCCAGTCATCCTGATCGTCGACGACTCGCCCGACAACCTGATCATCCTGAGCGAACTGCTCAGGCCGCAGTACCGGGTGCTCGCGGCGAATTCCGGCGAAGGCTGCCTGCGCGTCGCCAACAGCTCGCCGAAGCCCGACCTCATCCTGCTCGACGTGATGATGCCGGGCATGGACGGTTATTCGGTGCTGGCACGCATCAAGGACTCGCCGGTCACGCGCGACATTCCCGTCGTCTTCCTCACCGCGCTGGCCGACGCCGGCGACGAGGAGCGCGGCCTCAAGCTCGGCGCCGCCGACTACATCACCAAGCCGATCATGCCGACCGTCGTCCTCGCGCGCGTGCATACGCAACTCGAGGCGAAGATGGCGCGCGACTGGCTGCAGGACCAGAACGCCGCGCTCGAAGCCGAAGTCGCGCACCGCATGGCCGAAAACGACCTGACGCAGCGCGTCAGCATCCGCGCGCTGGCGCACCTGGCCGAAACGCGTGACCCGGAAACCGGCAACCACATCCTGCGCACGCAGGGCTACGTGCAGCTGCTCGCCAACCTGCTGCAACACCACCCGCGCTTTGCCGCGACGCTGAGCGACCGCTACATCGACCTCCTGCACCGCTCGGCGCCCTTGCACGACATCGGCAAGGTCGGCATCCCCGACCACATCCTCCGGAAGTCGGGCAAGCTCACGCCCGACGAGTGGGCGATCATGAAGACGCACGCCAAGCTCGGCAGCGACGCCATCGAGCAGGCCGAGAGCGACATCGAGATGCCGCTCGCCTTCCTCGCGCTGGCCAAGGAGATCGCGCACTGGCATCACGAGAAATGGGACTGCAGCGGCTACCCGGACGGGCTGGCCGGCGACGCGATCCCCGTCTCGGCGCGCCTGATGGCGATTGCCGACGTGTTCGACGCGCTGATCAGCAAGCGCGCCTACAAGCACGCGTTCTCGTACGAAGAAGCGCGCACGATCATCGCCGACGGGCGTGGCCGGCACTTCGACCCCGACGCGACCGACGCCTTCCTCGCAGGATTCGCCGCGTTCACCGCGATTGCCGACCGCTACCGTGACGCCGAACCAACGCCCGCACGCACCACGCCATGAACAAGGACCCCGCCGACTCCGCGCAACGCTCAAGCCCGACCGGCGCGGCGCTGCGCGTCGTCCTCGTCTATGCGATCTTCGCCGGGCTCTGGATACTGTTGTCGGACACGGCCGTTGCCTGGCTGTTTGCCGACCCGGCGCAGATCACGCTCGCCAGCACGATCAAGGGCTGGCTCTTTGTCGCCGTCACCTCGCTGCTGCTCTACGCCCTGATCCGGCGCTATGCCGGCCAGATCGTCGCCGCCTCGCGGCGCGAAGTCGCGGCGCTGAAGAAGCAGTCGCGCACCTTCGAGCTGCTCTCGGCGGTCGTCGACAACTCGACCAGCGCCATCTTCGCCAAGGACCACGACGGCCGCTATCTCCTGGCCAACCGTGAGGCGGCGCGGGCGATGGGGCAACCGGTGGCCGCCATCGTCGGCAAGCGGGACGAAGAGTTTCTTCCGGTGGAACAGGCCGAGGCGCTGCGCGCCAACGATCGTCGCGCCATCGAGGAGAACCGCATCCACACCTGCGAGGAACGCGTGGTCACGGTCGACGGCGAGCGCCTCTTCGTCGCGACCAAGGGGCCGCTGCGCGACGGCGACGGGACGGTCATCGGCTCGTTCGGCATCTCGCTCGACGTCACCGAGAGCAAACACGCCGAACAGAAGATCACGCGCCTCGGCCAGCTCTACGCCGCGCTCTCGGAGTGCAACCAGGCGATCGTCCGCTGCAAGTCCGAGGCTGAGCTCTTTCCGTTGATTTGTCGCTCGGCGGTGCGCTTTGGCCGACTGAAGATGGCCGCCATCTGTATCGCCGACACAGCAAACGGCACCTTCCGACCCGTTGCCAGTTGCGGCGACGAAGCCGGCTACCTGGCGGATATTGCGGCCCTACCCGGCCCGCAAGTCGCGTTCGGCAACGGCGCCGCCGGCGAATCGATGCGGCGACGGCAAGCGGTCTGGGTCCAGGACTTCATGCACGACCCGCTTACCGAACCCTGGCGCGACCAGGCCGTGCGCGCCGGCTGGGCGTCGTCGGCCGCGCTGCCGCTGATCCGGCACGGCGTTGCCGTCGGCGTCTTCGTGCTCTACTCGGGCGAAAAGAACGCGTTTGACGACGACACGCGCAGGCTGCTCGTCGAAATGGCCGCCGACATCGGCTTCGCGCTCGAGAACTTCTCGCGCGAAGCCGAGCGCAAGGCCGGCGAAGACGAGCTGCGCAAGCTGTCGCAAGCGCTCGAACAGAGCCCGGAGAGCATCGTCATCACCGATACCGCGGCGCACATCGAGTACGTCAACCAGTCCTTCCTGGACAACTCCGGCTACGCGCGCGAGGAACTGATCGGGCAGAATCCGCGCATCCTGAATTCGGGCCGCACGCCGAACGCCACCTACACCGCCATGTGGGCGGCGCTTTCCCTGGGCCAGCCGTGGAAGGGCGAGTTCATCAATCGGCGCAAGGACGGCAGTGAATACGTCGAGTTCGCCATCGTCACGCCGCTACGCCAAGCCGACGGCCGCATCTCGCACTACGTGGCGGTCAAGGAAGACATCAGCGAAAAGAAACGCATCGGCGAGGAACTCGACCGCTACCGGCATCACCTCGAAGAGGTGGTCAAGAGCCGCACCGAGGAGCTGTCGCACGCGCGCCAGATCGCGGAGACGGCGAGCCTGGCGAAGAGCCGCTTCCTCGCCAACATGAGCCACGAGATCCGCACGCCGATCAACGCCATCATCGGCCTGAACTACCTTCTGCGGCGCAAGGGCGCGACGCCGGAACAGATCGAGCGCCTGGACAAGATCGACAGTTCGAGCCGCCACCTGCTGTCGATCATCAACGATATCCTCGACCTGTCGAAGATCGAGGCCAACCGCCTGCATCTCGAGCACACCGACTTCCCGCTCTCGGCGATCCTCGACAGCATCGGCTCGATCATCGGCCAGTCGGCGCGCGACAAGGGTTTGCGCGTCGAGCTCGATCGGGACTCGGTCCCGCTCTGGCTGCGCGGCGACCCGACGCGCCTGCGCCAGGCCCTGCTCAACTACGCCGGCAACGCCGTCAAGTTTACCGAGCACGGCCGCATCGCCATCCGCGCCAGGCTGCTGGAGGAATCCGGCGGCGACGGCAATGAGCTGCTCGTGCGCTTCGAAGTCGAGGACAGCGGTCACGGCATCCCGCCGGGAGAGGTCGACCGCCTGTTCGAGGACTTCGAACAGGCCGACGCCTCGACCACGCGCCAGCACGGCGGTACCGGCCTCGGGCTGGCGATCACCCGGCGCCTGGCGCAGCTGATGGGGGGCGAAGCCGGCGCCGAGAGCGCGCTCGGCAGCGGCAGCACCTTCTGGTTTACGGCGCGCTTGCAGCGCGGGCACGGCGTCATGCTGACGTCTCCCGAAACAAGCGCCGTCAAATCCGAAACCCGCCTGCGCCGCGACCACGCCGGCGCGCGGTTGCTGCTGGCGGAAGACCATTCGGTCAATCGGGAAGTCATCCTCGAATTGCTGCACGCCGTCGGTCTCCTTGTCGAAACGGCCGAGGACGGCCTGCAGGCGGTCGAGAAGGCGCGTACCCAGTCGATCGACCTCATCCTCATGGACATGCAGATGCCGAATATGGACGGTCTGGAAGCGACGCGCACGATACGCCAGCTTCCCGGCTGGGAGCGGAAGCCGATCGTCGCGATCACGGCCAACGCCTTCGACGAGGACCGCATGGCCTGCGAGGAAGCCGGCATGAACGACTTCCTGACCAAGCCGGTGAAGCCCGAGGCGCTGTACCAGACGATCCAGCTCTGGCTCGCCACGGTGTGCGCCAGCAATGTGGCCGGGCACGCGACGGACACCCCGATTGTCGATTCGGCGCCGCAGCGCAGGCACGCGGAATACCCCGAGGAAACGCTCGAGAGGCTTGCCGCGCTGCCCGGCATGAACATCAAGCGCGGCCTGTCGACGCTGCGCGGCAACGCGGTCAAGTACCTCGAGTTGCTCAGCCGGCTGGTCGAGGCGCACGCGGACGATATGAACAAACTCGGCGCCCTGCTCAAGGCCGACGACCTGGGCGCGGCGCGCAACCTCGTCCATACGCTCAAGGGCACGAGCGCCAACCTCGGCGTCGAGGAAGTCGCGCGCTGTGCCGAACACCTCGAAAACATGATCCGCGCGTGGAAGGGTGGAGCGCTCGACGTCAGCCTCTTCCACCCCGGCATCGCAGCGATCGAGGCGCAACTCGTACGGATCGGCGACGCGCTGCCGCCCGCCGTCGAAGTGCTCCCGGCAACGGCCGAGCTGCCGGAACCGGCGACGCTGCGCGCACTGCTCGACGAACTCGACGCACTGCTCAACAAGAACGATACGGACGCCATCGATGTCTTCGCGCGCAACGCCCGGACGCTGCACGCCGCGCTCGGCCCGGCAACGGCCGAACTCGGCCGCCTGATCCAGCAGTTCGCCTTCGAATCGGCGCACATGAAGCTGCGCGAGCTGCGCATCAGGAGCGGACGATAGGCCCGTCGTTCGCTTGCCGCGTCGCCCGTGCGGCGATTTCGGTTAGGCTGTGCACATGGATTTTCTCGACCTCATTGGGCTTCTCCTGCTCGGCGGCGGCGCCTGGCTCTGGCTCGACAGCCTCGGCGTGCGCCAGATGGCGATCTCGGCGACGCGCGCCGCGTGCCACGCGGAAGGCCTGCAACTGCTCGACGAGACGGTCGCCATCCACCGCCTCAGCCTGCGCCGCGACGGCAACGGCGTCCTGCGCCTCAGCCGCATCTACGACTTTGAATACAGCGACACCGGCAACGACCGCACTTCGGGCAGCATCGTCCTGCTCGGCAAGCGCGTGCTGGTGATCAACCTGAACCTGAAGCGCACCCCGAACCTGCAACTCCTGCATTGACGCCTGCACGGCGCCCGCACCATGACCCAACACCAAGACGCCGACCGGCAGATTCCGGTCACCATCCTCACCGGCTTTCTCGGTGCGGGCAAAACCACGCTGCTCAACCACCTGCTGCGCCAGCCCGAGATGGCCGACGCCGCCGTGCTGATCAACGAATTCGGCTCGGTCGCCGTCGATCACCATCTCGTCGCCAAGCTCGACGAGGATGTGATCATGCTCGACTCCGGCTGCATCTGCTGCACGGTGCGCGACGACCTGACGCGCAGCCTGACCGACCTCTTCATGCGCTGCATGCGGCGCGAACTGAAACCGATCAGGCGCGTCGTCATCGAAACGACCGGGCTCGCCGACCCGGCGCCGGTGATCTACACGCTGATGGACGACTTCTTCGTCAGCGAGCGCTATCGCATGGACGGCGTGGTGACCGTGGTCGATGCCACGCACGCCGAAGGCCAGCTCGCGCAGCACGCCGAGGCGGTGAAGCAGGTCGCGATGGCCGACCGCCTGCTGCTCACGAAGTGCGATCTCGCTTCCGACGAGCAGTTGCAGGCGATCAAACCGCTCCTCGCGCGCCTCAACCCGGCGGCGTCGATCGTCGAAGTCCGCAAGGGCGAAGTCGCGCTGGCGGCGATCACCGGCTGCGGGTTGTACGAGCCCGAGGGCAAGTCGCCCGACGTCGCCGGCTGGCTGGCCGAGGAGAAGGTGCGTGCCGAACGGCGCAAGGCGAGCGGCCATCACCACCATCACGACGTCGACCGTCACGACGCGCATGTCTACAGCTTCTCGCTTACGTTCGACGAGCCGCTGCAGTGGGGGGCTTTCGTCGAGGCCATCGACATGCTGCTGCGCACTGCCGGTGACCGAATCCTGCGCGTCAAAGGTCTACTCAACGTCGTCGGTGACTACAAGCCGCGCGTCGTCCAGTGCGTGCAGCACGTGAACTACCCCTACACGCGGCTCGATGACTGGCCGAAGGAAGCGCCCTACAACGACCGCAAGAGTCGTCTCGTCTTCATCGTCCGCGACCTCGAACGCTCGCTGGTGGATACGGCGTTCTCGATGTTCTGCGGCGTACGCGACAAGACGCCGGAAGCCTAGACGAAGGCGAAGTTGCGCATCGCCACGTAGGCCGCCGTGCCGACGAGGATGCTCAGCAGCGCGTTGCGCGTGCGCCATTGCAGGACGGCGACCAGCGCAATCGCGATCAGTTCGGGGAATGGGCCGGCCGCGTGCTCGCGTGCCGAGCCGGCGGCGGAATGGATGGTCAGCAGCGTCATGATCGCCAGCGGCAGGAACTGCCCGAGGCGCTGCACGAGCGGGTGCTTGTTCAGCCACTGCGCGCCGACGAAGGGCAGGGCGCGCAGCGCAAAGGTGACGAGGCCCATCGCGGCGATGACGCCGATCACATAGCGCGTCTCGATCATGCGTGTTCTCCCGCGGCTGCCGATTTCGGTTTCCACATCATGCCGGCCGCAATGCTCAAGGCGATGGCGATGACCAGCGCGTGTCTGGCCGCCAGCGGATAGGCGACGGCGTAGGCGGCGAGCGCCACCCACAAGGGTGCCGGGCTCTTCCTGGTGCGCCATTGTTCGACGGTGAGCACGGCGAAGAGTGAAGCGAGCACGAAGTCGAGACCGGCCAGCGTGATCTGCGCCTGCGCGCCGACGACAGCGCCGATCAGCGTGCCGAGCACCCACCACGACTGGTTGAGCAGCGCGACGAGCGCCATCTTCTTGTGGCTGGTATTGGCCGGCACCGTCGTCAGCACCGAATACGTCTCGTCGGTCAGCGCGAAGACCATGTACCAGCGCAAGAGGCCGTGCGGCGGAAACTTGTTGAGCAGCGACAGGCCGTAGAAGACATGGCGCAGATTGACGATCAGCGTCGCCAGCGCGATCGCGCCGACCGGCAGCCCGGCGACGAGCATCGGGATCATCATGTACTGCGCTGCGCCGGCGAAGACGATGACGCTCGACAGCACGGCCAGCCACCACTCGGCGCCGGCCTGCACGAAGAGGAAGCCGAACACGGTGCCGAGCGGGATGTAGCCCATGGCGACGGGCGTGGTCAGCGCGAGGACGGAGAAGCGGTCTGTGCCCGCTTGTGGGGCGGCAATGTCTGGTGGCGTCATGGCGGGAGCGATGCGGTGGAACGAGCAGCGGAGCATTGTAGCGGATGCCGACGCCGGCTGCCGGATGCCGCGCGTGTAAGATAGACGGATTTCGTGGGCCGGCCGACGTGTCGTCCGCCGCGCCGTCAAAGGAGGTCGTATGCGTCGCTTGTCCGTGTTTTTCTCCCTCTTTGTCGCGCTGCTCTTGTCCGGCTGCGGCTACAACGCCATGCAGGCGCAGGACGAACAGATCAAGGCCGCCTGGGCCGAGGTGCTCAATCAATACCAGCGGCGCGCCGACCTGGTGCCGAATCTCGTGAACGTGGTGAAGGGCTACGCGGCGCACGAGAAGGAGGTGCTGACGCAGGTGACCGAGGCGCGCGCGCAGGTCGGCTCGATCAAGGCGACGCCGGAACTGATCAACGATCCCGCCGCCTTTGCGCAGTTCCAGCAGGCGCAGGCGCAGATGACTTCGGCGCTGTCGCGTCTCCTCGCCGTCTCCGAGAACTACCCGACGCTGAAGGCCGACGGCGCCTTCCGCGATCTGCAGGCGCAGCTCGAAGGTACGGAAAACCGTGTCACCGTTGCGCGCAACCGCTTCATCAAGGCGGTGCAGGAATACAACACGACGGTGCGCTCCTTCCCGTCGAACCTGACGGCGATGGTGATGGGCTACCAGACGAAGCCAAGTTTCGCGGTCGAGAACGAGAAGGCGATCTCGACCGCGCCCAAGGTCGATTTCGGCAACCCGGCGCCGGCTGCGCAGTAAACGATGCCTCGACGCTTCATATTCTGGCTCGTCGGCCTTGCCTGCTGGCTGTCGGTCTCCGCCTGGGCCGAAGTGCCGGTGCCGCCGCTGACCGCGCGTGTTGCCGACCTGACGGCGACGCTTTCGCCCGAGCAGGTCGGCGCGCTGGAAGCACGCCTGCAACGCCTCGAGGCGAACAGTGCGGCGCAGATGGCCGTGCTGCTCGTGCCCACCACTCAGCCCGAGAGCATCGAGCAGTATTCGCTGCGCGTCGTCGAGGCCTGGAAGCTCGGGCGCAAGGCCGGCGCCGGGCTCGACCAGAACGCGGCCGATCAGGGCCTGCTGCTCCTGGTGGCAAAGAACGACCGCAAGGTGCGTATCGAAGTCGGCTACGGCCTCGAGGGCACGATCCCCGACGCGATCGCCCGGCGCATCATCGACGAGGCGATCACGCCGCGCTTCAAGCGCTCGGATTTTGCCGGCGGGTTGCAGGAGGGCGTACAGCGCATCGAGGCGCTCGTGCTTGGCGGCGCGGAGGTCCGGGATTTAGCGGTGACGAAGGCAACAGCCGATGTCGGCGATGTGGTCGATGACGCTTTCGAAGCTTTCTTCGACATCCCGCCCTGGCTCGTCTTCGTGCTCTTCCTGAGCGGCCCGCTGTTGCGCTCGCTGCTCGGTCGCCTGTTCGGCGGCCTGGCCTTGGGCGGTGTTGTCGGAACCGCCGCCTGGCTGGTTTCGGGGCGAGTCGCGGCCTCCGTCATCTTCGGTCTCGCCGCCTTCTTCTTTGTCGCCATGACTTCGTCGCGACGCATCGGTACCGGTATCGGCGGCGCGCCGGGCGGTTCTCGCGGCGGCTGGGGCGGTGGCAGCGGCGGTGGGGGATTCTCCGGCGGTGGTGGCGGCTTTGGCGGCGGTGGCGCGTCCGGGAGTTGGTGACATGGCAGGCACGATGAAACGCATTCTGGATCACCTGATCTACCCGCCGTGGCGCGTTCGGCGCGCCTTCCCGGCCGCGACGCTGAAGGCCATCGAGGACGCCGTCGCGGCGTCCGAGAGGCTGCATCGCGGCGAACTACGCTTCGTCGTCGAAGCCGGCCTTTCGTCCTCCGAACTGTGGCACGGAACGACGGCGCGGCAGCGCGCGCTCGAAGTCTTCTCCGACCTGCACGTCTGGGATACGGAGGACAACAGCGGCGTGCTGATCTACGTGCTGCTCGCCGACCGCCAGGTCGAGATCCTCGCCGATCGCGGCATCAACCGGCGAGTCGGCGAGGCGACCTGGCAGGCGATCTGCCGCGATATGGAAACCGCCTTCCGCGATGGCCGCTTCCACGCCGGCGCGCTCGCCGGCGTGCAGGCCATCAGCCAGGTGTTGACCACCCACTTCCCGGCGCACGGAGCCAATCCGGACGAACTGCCGAACGCCGCCATCATCCTCTGACGAGAGAATTTCATGCGCAACGCACCGACGATCAACTCCTTTGCCTTCGCCCGTATGCCCGAAATCCACTTTGGCGCGGGGATGCTGGTCAAATTGCCTGCGTTGATCGGGGGGCGCGGCAAGCGGATTCTGCTGGTCACCGGCTCATCGTCGTTCCGGCGCTCGGCGCACTACGAGCGCTTGATGGCCGCGCTCGGCGAGGCGGGAATCACGAGCTTTCAGGTGTCGGTGAGCGGCGAGCCGTCGCCGGCCTTTGTCGACGAAACGGTTGCCCGTTATCGCGCCGAAAACGTGGATTGGGTCGTCAGCATCGGCGGCGGCAGCGCGGTCGACGCCGGCAAGGCGATCTCGGCGATGCTGCCGTCAGGCGACTCGGTCGTCGAGTATCTCGAATGCAAGGACACGAAGAAGCACGACGGGCGCAAGGTGCCGTTCATCGCCATCCCCACGTCTTCCGGGACCGGGGCCGAGGCGACGAAGAACGCCGTCCTGAGTGACGTCGGCCGTGCCGGCTACAAGAGCTCGCTGCGCCACGACCGTTTCGTGCCGGATATCGCGCTCGTCGATCCCGAACTGACGCTGTCCTGTCCGCCCGACGTCACCGCCGCCTGCGGCATGGACGCGTTGACCCAGTTGCTCGAATCCTGCGTGTCGACCAAGGCCTCGCCGATGAGCGACGCGCTGGCCTTGAGCGGCCTCGAGCACGTCGCCGCCGGCCTGCTGCCGTCAGTCGAGAACGGCGCCGCCGACATCGAAGCGCGCAGCCACATGGCCTACGGCGCGTTGCTCTCCGGCATCACGCTGGCCAACGCCGGGCTCGGCGTCGTGCATGGCTACGCCGGCCCGCTCGGCGGCTTCCATCCGATTCCGCACGGCGTCGTCTGCGGCACGCTGATCGGCGAAGCGACGCGGGTGACGATCGAGGAGCTGTTCAAGGACGCGGACAAAAACCGCGTTGCGCTGAGGAAGTACGCCAGGGCTGGCTCCATCCTCGCGTGCAAGCACCCGGTTTCGGTCGAGCACGATTGTGATTTGCTCGTGCGTACGTTGAGCGACTGGATAGCACGCACCGGCATCCCTCGGCTCGGCCACTATGGGCTTCGGGAAGCAGATTTCGCCGCCATCCTCGACAAGACCAACGGCAAGAACAGCCCGGCGACCCTGAGCCGGGAGCAAATGGCCGCGATCCTGAAAGCACGTCTATGAGTTGGTCGTTGGCTTATGTCGCGCTCGGGCTGTTCACCGGGTTTTCGGCCGGCATGCTCGGTATCGGCGGCGGGTTGGTGATGGTTCCCGTGCTGACCATGCTCTTCTCAGCCCAAGGCCACTTCCCGGTCGGCGAGACGCTGCATATCGCACTGGGCACTTCGGCTGCGGCCATCGTCTTTACCTCGCTGTCGAGCCTGCGCGCCCATCATCAGCACCAGGCCGTCCTGTGGAAGATCGTGCTGCAGATCACCCCGGGCATTCTCTTCGGCACCCTGCTCGGCACCCTGTTTGCGTCGAGCATCGACGCGCGGCCGCTGGCGGTCTTCTTCACCTGCTTCGTCTGCTTCGTCGCCTTGCAGATGGTCCTCGACATCAAGCCGAAAGCGACGCGCGAGTTGCCCGGCGCTTTGGGCATCGTCGCCACCGGTACGGGTATCGGCGCCGTCTCCTCGCTCGTCGCCATCGGCGGCGGAGCGTTTACCGTGCCTTTCCTGAGTTGGTGCAACGTCCCGGTGCGCAAGGCGATCGGCACCTCGGCGGCGGTCGGTTTCCCGATCGCCCTGGGCAGCGCCCTTGGCTATGCCTTCAATGGCTATCAGCATGACGGTCTGCCGCCGTTCAGCCTGGGATTCATCTATCTGCCGGCACTCGCCTGGCTTGTTCCGCCGAGCATGCTGATTGCTCCGCTCGGCGCGCGCATGGCGCACCGGCTACCGGTTGCGACGCTGAAGCGAGTCTTCTCCGGCTTGCTCATCGTCCTTGCCGGACGCATGTTGTGGAAGCTGCTTCACTGACCGGCCGGGTGTCGGCGAAGCCGCTGAAAGCCTTGAAACACCGTGCGCGGACGGACTTGAAAGCCTGCTTTCCCTTGCCTTTGACAGAGGGATAAGAGTAGCATTACGGCCTCGTGGCGAGTAAGTGCCGCAGGTTCGCGCGGTGCATTGACCGGTTTCCGGTTTGAAAAGTTTCCGGTTGAAAAAACGCCCCCAAGTTTTTACTTCCTGAAAGGTATAGTCATGTCCTCCGAGAACAAGCCAGTATTTGCCGACTCGTCGAATCTGGATGCCTGGAAAAAAGCCGCTTCGAAGACCGCCCCCGGCGGTGACGTCGACAACATCAAGTGGGTCACCTCCGAAGGCATCACCGTCAAGCCGCTGTACACCAAGGCTGACGTCGCCGACCTGCCCTACACCGACACGCTGCCCGGCCTCGCTCCGTACATCCGCGGCCCGCAAGCGACCATGTACGCCGGCCGTCCGTGGACGATCCGCCAGTACGCCGGCTTCTCGACCGCCACCGAATCCAACGCGTTCTACCGCAAGGCGCTGGCCGCCGGCGGCCAAGGCGTTTCCGTCGCCTTCGACCTGGCGACGCACCGCGGCTATGACTCGGACAATCCTCGCGTCGTCGGCGACGTCGGCAAGGCCGGCGTGGCGATCGACTCGGTCGAGGACATGAAGGTGCTGTTCGACGGCATCCCGCTCGACAAGGTCTCCGTCTCGATGACCATGAACGGCGCCGTTCTGCCGGTTCTGGCCGGTTATGTCGTCGCCGCCGAAGAGCAAGGCGTTTCGCAGGACAAGCTGACCGGCACCATTCAGAACGACATTCTGAAGGAGTTCATGGTCCGCAACACCTACATCTACCCGC
>RRZU011147049.1_pt1 | contig 13160 bp, 11 predicted proteins | sample 2165561 | NCBI WGS metagenome assembly RRZU01 (sample SAMN10456909, study PRJNA506462) | wastewater metagenome | isolation source: wastewater sludge | place: USA: Moscow, Idaho
AATTCTTCAGCAAAATGCATTGCATCACAATTACTTCCACCATTACCTGCAATAAGAGACTTATTGCCATTTTTATATGCATTTGCTAGAATTTCTGATATTTCTACTGTTTTTGATATGTTTCTTTCATCTTCAATAAAATTTTTAACAGTTTCATATGCGGTTAAATAAGATTTTTTTATATCTTCTTTTATAGACATTATTCTTACCTCCTTTTATAAAAATTTATATTCTATTATTTTGATTTTTTTGATTTAGAAGCTGATGGAGTACTATCCCTATTTATTTTATAATTCTCTAGAAATTCAACAAATTTGCTAATTCCTTCCTTATCCTCATTTTCTCTAATTAGCACTATCTGAAATCTATCTTCAGATTTCTCAAATTTGTGAACCAATTTCAATGTTCCTCTCTCAACTTCCTCATGAACACTATAATAAGGTAATATAGCAAAACCAAGACCATCTTTTATTAAATTTTTCATAGTTTCTATACTTCCATTTACTGATATTCTCTTATCTAGATTGAATCCAATAATCTTTTCAAATAAATCCAAATATTTATTTGTTAAGATTGTATCTCTTTTAAGTAAAGGTATATTTTGTAGCTTGTTTAGATCCACTATTTCTTCTCCAGCTACTACTACAAACGGATAATCTTCTGTTTCAATAACTTTAATTTCTTTATCTTCTATAAAGTATTCTTCCATTAAAGCAATATCAACTGTTCCTTCTTTTAGATGTTTTACTAATGATTCTTTATTTTTAATATATAAATCAAACTCAATTTCTGGATATTGTTTTCTAAATTCAACCATTATTCTAGGAAGTACCGGTTCACCTATATTATGAGTAGCCCCTATAGATATCTTACCTTTTTTATATTGTAAAATTTTCTTCATTTCTTTTTCCATTCTTGAGATTTTCTCAAAAACATCTTGTGACATCTTAAATAATTCTTTCCCTGCGAATGTTAATTTAAACTTTTTAGAGTTTCTTTCTATTAATTGTAATCCCAGAGTTGATTCTAATTTTTTTATCTGAATTGAGACAGCAGATTGACTTATGTATAATTTTCTTGCCGCCTTTGTAAAACTCTTTTCATTGCATGCTTCAAAAAATATTTTTAAATGATGAATATCCATAATTCCCTCTTTCTATTTAACCATATATAAATTATATGTTATTATATAACTTTTTAAATCATTTGTCTAGTTTATTATTTATCCATAAAAACCTTTAAATTTAAAATACAAAAAGTATAACTTTTACTTTGACAAAAATTCAAAATAAGATATAATTATAAAAATAATCTAATTTTTTAGATTATAAATAATAATAAAATATAGAGGTGTTTTATGAAAATAAATCTTAATAAACAAATATCAGTCGCTATGCAAAGAGAAAAAGCTGATTTAATTTTGAAGAATGGTAAAATTATAGATGTAATAAACCTTAAAATAATTGAGAAAGATATTGCTATCGTTGATGGAGTAATTGTTGGAATAGGAAAATATGATAATTCAGATAATATCATCGATCTTAATGGTAAATATATTTCACCAGGTCTTATTGATGGCCATGTTCATATTGAATCCTCATTATTACCACCAAAAAGTTTTGCACGAGTATCTCTTAGAAACGGTGTTACAACAGTAATTGCAGATCCACATGAAATTGCAAATGTATCAGGTGTTGATGGAATTAAATTTATGTTGGATGAGTCTAAGAATATTGATCTAGATATTTTCTATATGTTACCATCATGTGTCCCATCTACTAATTTTGAAAATGCTGGTGCTATAATATTAAATGATGATTTAAAACAATTTTATTCACACAGAAATGTTTTAGGACTTGCTGAAATGATGGATTTTAATGGTGTCTTAAATCTTAATCCTAATGTTATAGATAAATTAAATTATGCTAATTCATTAAATAAAATAATCGATGGCCATGCTCCAGGAATAGATGAAACTTCACTAAATGCATATATTGTAGCTGGAATATCCACTGATCATGAATGTGAAAATCTTGAAGATATGCAAAATAGATTGGATAGGGGTATGTTTGTTTTAATTCGTGAAGGTACAGCTGCAAGAAACTTATCTTCTTTAATTAAATATGTTAATATTGAGAATAATTCTTTAGTTGGCCTATGTACTGATGATAAGCATCTTGATGATTTGATTAATGAGGGTGGCGTAGATTTCTCTATTAGAAAAGCTGTTACTTTAGGAATTAATCCATTATTGGCAATTAAACTAGCAACTTATAACACTGCCATTGCATATAATTTGAAAGATAGAGGCTCTATAACACCAAATAAAATTGCTGATTTTATAATTTTGGATGATTTAGAAACATTTAAAATAAACAGTGTATACAAACTTGGTAAGAAAATAGATATTTCTTTAGAAGATATTCTTGAAACTGCCTCTAAAACTTCTGTTGATAAATCTAGCATATCAATTTCTAATGAAATTAATTGGGATATAACTTTGAAATCCAATAAAGTTAGGACGATTCAAATAAGTCCTAATAACCTTTATACAGCTGAATGTATTATTGATGTTAATATTGATAAAACTGGTAACTTTATTCCAGAGCCAGAAATAAATGGTACTGCAAAAATGTTTGTTATACAAAGACATGATAAAATAAAAAATAATGTTGGTAAGGCAATTGTTAAAGATTTAGGAATTAAAAAGGGTGCTATTGCAACGACTATTGCACATGATTCTCATAATCTTATCGTTATAGGTACAAACGATGCTGATATTGAATTAGCTGTAAGAACTATTGAAAAGATTGGTGGTGGATTAGTTTCAGTGGTTGATGGTGAAGTTGTTGGAGAAACTATATTAGAAATTGGTGGCCTTATGACTGGAAGACCTATAAAAAGTATTCTTGAAGATTTAAAAAAATTACATATTTCGCTTAACAAGCTAGGATTTAACGATAATTTTAATCCATTTCTAACATTATCATTTTTATCTTTACCAGTTATTCCAAAATTGAAATTAACAGATAAAGGATTATTCGATGTTAATTTATTTGAATTTGTAGACATTGAAGTTTAATATTACTTGTAAAAAAGTCAGAATAAGTTTCTATTCTGACTTTTTTTAAAATTCTATTCCTATGAATTTTTTTAGTAATATTCCTATAATAAATGATACGAATGCTACTCCCAAACTAATTGAAGCCATCTCAAAAAATCTTTTTCTAAATATTCCACCTTTTGCTATGGTTATATAATAATTAAAAATACCTATGATAGATATAACTATTATTAACATTATAAATAATGCTAATAAAACCGATTCTTTAGGTAAAAGTGCATATGGTGCAATCAATGCTAAAACTGTAATGAAATAGGCTATTCCAGTATAAGAAGCTGCCTCAAATGGATTCTTATCACCCTCATGTTTTGTAGACAAATATTCAGATGATGCCATAGATAAAGTTGCTGATATTCCAGTTATAAGTCCAATTAATGTGATCAGTCTATTATCTTTTAATGCAAACGAGTATCCTGCTAACGCACCAGTAAATTCAACTATTGCATCATTCATACCTAAAACCATTGAACTAACATACTGCAATCTTTTTTCATCTATCAATTCTAACATTTCCTTCTCATGTTGAACTTCATCATCATATATTTCACTTATTTCAGGAATTTCCTTTATCATATCAGAATTTTTTGTATATACTTCTATAACACCATTAGCCTTACTTTCCATTAACTTTAAAATAAAAGTGTACCCTAATATTCTAGCTAACAATGTATAAGTAAAAACTTTTATTTTTGAAGGTTCCAGTTGTTTATTTGTATATTTTTCCCATATGTAATAATGTTTCATTTCTTCATCTGCTATTTTTTCTAAAATTTCTTTATCTTCCTTATTTTTTAACAATTTAGAAATATTTGTATATATGTAATATTCAGTAATTTCAGACAATTGAAATTTCTCTATTATTTTACTTATATTTGAATCCATATTGCTCCCCTCTGATGTTGGTAAAACAAAATTTTTACAATAACATATCTACTGTTTCATATTCTTCATCTTTACTTATAGGTGTTTCATTTATTTTATCAAAATCGACAGCTATTATTTTGTTATCACGAAGTCCTATGGCTTTGCCAGAAATTCCATTTTTCAATAATTCTATAGATTTTATTGCCATTTTGCCAGCAAACATTCTATCAAATCCAGATGGTCTTCCACCTCTTTGAATGAATCCTAAAACTGTTGTTCTTATACCTATATTTAATTTTTCTTCTATATATTTTTTTAAATCTTCTATTTCGTACATTCTTTCTGTTATTATTATTACATTATCATTTTTCCCATTAAGAATATTTTTATTTAATCTTTTACAAATCTCATCAAAACTAAGCTTTTTTTCAGGAGTTGATATGATTTCACCTGCTCCTGATATTGCTGCATATAGTGCTAGATCACCACAATATCTTCCCATAACTTCAACTATTGTTCCTTTTTCATGTGAAGATCCAGTATCCTTTATTCTTCCAATACTATCTAATACAGTATTTAACGCTGTATCAAATCCTATACAATAATTTGTATAAGACAAATCATTATCTATTGTTCCAGGTAATCCTATTACATTCACACCAAGAGCATTTAATTTTGCTGCTCCTTGAAATGAACCATCTCCACCAATCACAACTAAATTTTCAATTCCATATTTTCTTAAAACTTCAACTGCCTTTAATCTACCTTTTTCTTCCATAAATTCCATACTTCTTGCTGTCTTTAGTATTGTACCTCCTAATTCAGCAATATTATCAACATCTACGTATGTTAATTTTTTAATTTCACCATCGATTAATCCTTGATAACCCCTTTTAATTCCATATACTTCTATTCCATGATATTCTGCTGCTCTTACAATTCCTCTTATTGCAGCATTCATTCCAGGTGCATCTCCACCACTTGTTAATACCCCTATTTTCATAAAGTCATATCCTTTCATTATTAATTTTAACCGAATATTTCAACTATCTTTTTTGCAACTCCATCTTCATTATTATTTTCAATAACTTCATTACGTGGAAGCGCCTCTTTTAATTTATAATGTGCATTCCCCATTACATAACCCTTTCCAACACTTTGAAGCATTTCATAATCATTAAATCCATCACCAAAAGCAACGACATCTTTAATATCAAATTGTTCCAAAACTGATAGTTTTTTTATTGCATTTGCCTTAGTAACTTCGATATCAAATATTTCTAAACATTCAGGATCTGTAAATGCTATATTTATTTTATCTTCTAATTTATCCAGTACGACTCTCTCTAATTTTAGGAGATCCTTATGATGACCTATAAAAAAAAACTTTGTGATACTTATTTTTTCAATTTCATTTCTTTTTAGTACTTCAAATCTATAATGTGGCTCCTCTTCAAATGGATTTACACGCCTAATTGGATCTTCAACATACCATTTATTTGCAGAATAAATATTCATATGTATATCATCAGAAATTCTAAGATAATCTACTCCTAAAACAACATCTGATATTTCTTTTGAGAGATCATTCCTATATATTTCTTCACCTTTTTCATTATTAATTACTGCTCCATTTGCAGTTATAATTGGTACTTCTATTCCCAATTCATTAGTAATTCTTTTTGCATCTGGATATGCTCTTCCAGTTGCAATATAGAATTTACCACCATTTTGTATAAATTTTCGTATTACTTCTTTTGAAAATTTTGATACTTCAGATTTTTGATTTAGTAATGTTCCATCCAAATCACTTACAACTATTTTTTTATTCATTTTAAAACCTCCCTACTAGTTTTAATAGTATAGCATATTTTTCTTTGAATTTCATTCATAAATAAAGTATAATAAAATAAAAAGAATGGTGTTGATTAAAATATGAAAAAAGCATTATTAGTTTATAACTCAAAATCTGGAAATAGTTCTCAAATAACTGAAAATATTGATTTTATAACAACTTCTTTACTTAAAAAAAATATTTCTTTAACTTTATATAGTATTAGTAAAGAATATAATTTATTAATTGATTTGATGCAAGAGAATAAATATGATATTTTAATTTTATCCGGTGGTGATGGAACTTTAAGCCGTTGTTTAAGTGATATTTACAATGCCAATATTCAATTTCCAAAAGTTGCAATATTCCCTACAGGAACATCTAATGACCTTGGAAATTCATTGAATCTTGGAACAACAATAAATGACTGGGTTTCAAATATAGTTGATGGTTCTCCTAAAAATGTTGATTTTGGTCTTATTAATAATCATGATATTTTCCTTTCATCTTATGCTGGTGGACTTTTTACTCAAATATCATATAACACTGACAAAAACCTTAAAAAAAGTTTTGGAAAAATAGCATATTATCTTAATGGTTTAGTTGAACTATCAAATATAAAAAAATTCAATTTACACATCACTTTAGATAATGGAGAAGTAATAGAAGAAGAAAGTATTCTGTTCCTAATATTAAATGGTAAAAGTGTTGGTGGCTTTGAAACTATAATTGATAGCGCAGATATAAGTGATGGTGTCATGAATATTCTTATTGTTAAGAATGTTAGCAACCCACTGGAGATTCCTAATATGTTAGTTGATTTAGTTAACAGTAATTTAGTTAATAATAATAATATTAGAACTTTAACAACTAAAACTTGTAAAATAAAAAAAATATCTGAAGATATTTCTATTAGTGTTGATGGCGAGGAAGGTTTTAATGATGAAATAGATATTGAATTTATTTCTGGAAAGCTTGAAATTTTTAATAAATAAATTAAAATAACACTTAATCAAAAGTGTTATTTTAATTTATTATTTATTTTATATAAATGCATTATGCTTTCAATTGCTTTATTAATTTCTAAATTAAAATCCAACCTATCTAAAACAACAAAACCTTCTATAATTACTAAAATTAGACTCTCTAAATTTTTAACTCTTCCATCTTCATTTATGTATATCTTATTTATCCATTCAAAAAATACAATACATATTTCTCTTGCTGTATTATAATACAGTTTATTATTTGATGAGGATAAATCTATTAACTCAAACCATAACCTCATATATACATCTATATCTGGTTCTTTGAGTAAGTCTGAAATATAGAGTATTATTTCATCAAAATGCATTTTTTGGGGTATTTTATTTTCCAATATTAAAATAAGACTATTATTAATATATAAAAGGGCTTCTTTTAAAATTTCTTCCTTATCTTTGAAATAATGTAATAACATTCTATCACTTGTACTACAAGCAATTGCCATTTTCTTCAAACTTGCATTTTTAATTCCAAAATCTAAAATATATTTTGATATACTTATTTTTAACATCTCTCTTTTTAAATCAAAACTACTCATACCATTTCTCCTTCTAATTATGTTGACTTATTAATTTAAAAGTGTTAATATAATTATGTAGCGACCACTACATAATTTATTAAGGAGGTTTTTTATGTATTTAAACAAATTTTCAAAATCATTAATTTCTATAGTAATTATAGTATTTTCAATAGTAACTGCTGTCGCTGTTAGTAAATTTGGATTCTCAGGGATTCTCAAAGAAGCATTTAAAAATTTTGCATCATTTCAAGTTTTTATGGACTTATTTATTGCTTCTATTTTAATCTTAATCTGGATGTACAATGATGCTAAAAAAAATAATCGTAACTTTATATTTTGGTGTATTATAACGCTACTTGTTGGATCTTTTGGCCCACTTTTTTATCTATTATTTAGTAAAGATCAAAAAAAATAAATTTCTTTAATTAGATGAATCCATTTATATTTTTGGATTCATTTTTTTTGTTCGGAATATATGCTAACTTCTCCACTAAATAAATATGATATTGCACACCCTAAAAATAAGAATGGTGCCATTTTATATCCAAAAACTTCTATTCCTATTAAAAATGATGCTAAAAATGTATTTGTTGCAGCACCAAATACTGCTGAATAACCTATAGCTGCCAAAAACATTACTGGTAATCCAATAAACCCTGCTATAAAAACTCCAAATGATGCACCAATTGCAAATAATGGTGTCACTTCTCCACCTTGAAATCCTATCGATAATGTCAATACTGTTAATAATAACTTTAAAATCCAATCATAATAGTATATTTTCCCATCTGTGATTCCAAATGATTGGTTAATCAAATTAGTTCCAAGTCCACTATATCTCCCATTCCAAAATAATATAATAAGAACTGAAACTATAATGCCCCCATAAAATATTCTTTTTACAGGTGAGCTAAATAATTTTTGACTCTTCACCTTGAATAATTTTAATAAAATTGCAAAGCTCATACCAACAATACTAAAAAATAAAGAAGCTATCACAACTAAAACAATATTTTTAAAATTTATCTCTGGAATAGATCTTATATCAATATGAAAATGAGGTAATCCTAAAAAAGTAGATGTTCCATAGGCTGTAAAAGATGCAACTAATGCTGGAAACAATGCTGTGTAATCTAATAATCCAAGTGTTAAAACTTCCAATGCAAATATTGTTGCTGCCATAGGTGTTCCAAATAATCCTGCAAATCCAGCCGCCATTCCAGTTGATATAATTATTTTTTTTTCTTTTGACCAGTCAAGATCAATATACTTTAATAAAATTTTTCCAAAACTATTTGAAAATGTAGCACCTATTTGAACTGCAACACCCTCTCGACCAGCTGATCCACCAAACAAATGAGTTAACCATGTACTTATTACAACAAAAGGTATCAATCTTCTAGGTATTTCCTCTTTTTTATTATCATTTGCCACTGAAAAAACTAAATTCATGCCTTTAATAGAATTTTTTCCGAAATTTTTATACATTAAAGTAATAAATATACCTATAAATGGTAAAAAAAGAGCAATTAATGGCATTAATTTATCTCTTATTTCTGATATTTGTATAAGAACTATTCCAAATATTGTATCTAATCCACCTACGACAAGTCCAACCAATATACCAAATATAGTATAAAATAGGTATTTTTTTATAAATAATTTATTCATATCACTCCCAATGATAGTAAAAACATATTAACTAATCACAATAATCAATATCTCATTTTTATATTAAGAAAAAAGTTTTGCCATATTAAATTGACAAAACTTTTATAATTTAATATTATCTAACTTTTACCCATAAGATAGATAATTTTTCCATATAAATATATCCATCTCTTATATCTAAAGCCTCACCTGTCAAATAATCATAATACCCATTATGTGCAACTCCTAATCTATCTAGTACATTAATTGATATTATTTCTGTATTTTCACTAAAATTAATAAGAACTACTGTTTTATTGTATCCTTTTTGTCTTAAAAAACTAAATATTTTATCATGAGAATAATCTAAAATTTCAAAATCATTTTCATTTGTAAATTCTGGTAATTCACTTCTTTTCTTTATTGCATTTTTTAAACTATGATATATTTCATATTCAACTGTACCTTGTTTGTCTTTTTTAGACATTTTCTCCCAATCAATTACAGGTCTATGAATCCATCTGCTATCCATTTGTTCAGTTGGTACATTTTTATAACCATAATTATTGAAATGTCCTACCTCATCTCCATAATAAATTAATGGTATTCCACCTAAACACATTATAGCAGTATGTAATAATTTAATTCTTGATAACCCATCTTTTATAAGTTCTGGATTATTATCATGTACTCCTTTTTCTAATCCTGTTAATGCTGCTAATGTACCAGAAATTCTGGCATCTCCCGTTTTAGGATTCTCCATAAACGTCACACCTTGTGCAAATGTGTTAGGAAATCTATTTACAAAGAAATCAATTAAATATCTTCTATGTTCTTGTGGCGTATAACCAACTTGATAGATATCATTATTGTCATGACCCAGTCCAATATCATCATGACATCTAACATAATTAATCCAAGTTGTCCCTTTAGGTAGTCGCGCCATATTATTCAAACCAGTTCTTACTATTCTTGCATTTCTAGTTGCTATTGCATCCCATAAAAATACCATGAAAGAAGCATTATAAGCTATTTCACATTCATCATATTTCCCTTCTCCAAGATATCTAACTATTTCATATGGCTCCACTATTGCTTCTGCTTTAAATAGAACTCCTGGAGCTATCATTCTCATAGCTGCTTTCATTGCTCTTAATATAATATGAGCTTCTTCTTCATTTCTACTTATTGTTCCCATTTTTTTCCATAAAAATGGTACTGCATCCAATCTTAATATATCCATTCCAAAATTTGCTATCCCAGAAATAATATCAATCATATCTACAAAAACTTCTGGATTTGTATAATTAAGATCCCATTGATATCTATAGAACATGGTCATAACCCATTTATCTAATTCCGGAACATATGTAAAGTTTCCAGGTGCAGTATCAGGGAATACTTCTGGTAATGTCTTTTCAAACTCATCTGGTATCTCTCTATTATCATAGAAATAATAATAATTTATATATTTAGGATCTCCTTGCTTTGCCTTCATTGCCCATTCATGAATATCAGCAGTGTGATTTAGAACTATATCTAATTCCATTAACATATCACGTTTGTGTAATTCATTAGCTACTTCTATTAAATCTTCTGTAGTTCCGAATTTATGATATACTTTCTTGAAATCTTTAACTGCATATCCTCCATCATTCTCATCATCTGACATATCCAAAAGAGGCATTAAATGCACATAATTAATACCTAACTCTTTCAAATGATCAATTTTATTAATAAACCCTTTTAAATCTTTGTTATATCTGTCAGTATATATCATAGTTCCAACAATATCATTCCCCATATACCAAGATGGATTATCTTCTCTTTTTCTGTCAATTTTTTTAAGTTCTTCTTTTCTAGTTTTGTAAGAATTATAAATTTGATTAATTAGTTGATAAACATGTTCTTCAAATCCAAGTTTATCACCATATAGCTTCTCAAAATTATCATATAAGTTTCCAAAATTTTTACCAAATCTGTACAAAAACTCACCTTCATATCCTTTGTTTAGGATTTCTCTAATAATTTTTTCTTTTAACATTAAACCACTCTCCTAATTTTATTATTATATATTCTATTTGATAATATACTTCAATACATTATATAACATTTTTTTAATTTGTCCAATTTTTAATATTTTTTTTCATATATATAAAACATATCAAAAATCTGAAATTATAATATATATAACTTATATTTCGATGCAATTTCATTACTAATAATTACTTTAATTTTTGTTCCATTTTCTAAATGACTAGTTTCTAATACTTGAGCATTTTTATATAAATTTGATACTATCATACTTTTATCATATGGTATTAACATTTCAACTTCTTGTTCCTCTTGTGGTAAAAATTCTATAATTGTATTTAATAATAAATCTATGTTAGTTTGTTTTATTGCACTTACTTCTATAATTTTATAATGACTAAATGTTTTTTTTAACTTTTCTAACTGATCTATACTTGCTAAATCAGATTTATTTAACAATAAAAACATTGGTTTATCCATACATCCAAGTTCTCCAAGAACACGCTCAACTGCCACTATTTGACTTATTGCAGAGTCACTAGAAGCATCTACAACATGTATTATTAGATCTGAATATATTACTTCATCCAAAGTTGATTTAAATGACTCAACTAAATCATGTGGGAGTTTTCTTATAAATCCAACAGTATCTGTTAATGAAACTATTCGTTTATCTGGTAATTGAAATGTCCTAACAGTAGTATCCAATGTTGCAAATAGCATATCTTGTGATAATACATGTTCTTTTTGTATTGATTTATCATCAGAATATAAATCAACTAACAAATTTCTTAATGTAGATTTTCCTACATTTGTATATCCAACTAAAGAAACTTTTGGTATTCCAGATTTATTTCTTTGAGTTCTTTGAATATCTTTACCTTTTTGTATTTTTTCTAACTCTTCTTTTAAAACATGTATTGTTTCTCTTATCTTCCTTTTATCTAACTCTAACTTTTGTTCTCCAGAACCTCTTGTGTTTCCACTACCACCTTGCCGCGATAATGTTGTTCCATAACCTATTAATCTAGTACTTTGATATTTAAGTCTTGCCAATGTTACTTGTATTTTAGCTTCCCTTGTCCTAGCTCTTCTTGCAAATATTTCTAATATCAAAATAGTTCTATCTATTACTCTACAACCTAATGAGTCTTCTAAATTTTTTGCTTGTAATCCTGTTAATTCTTCATCAAATATAATAATATTCGCATTTTTTATTTGCCTTAAAAGTCCTAATTCTTTTACTTTTCCACTACCTATTAAGTAAGCATTATCAGTCTGATTTTTTTTTTGTAATACTTTTTCTACAACCATAATATCACATGCACTTGCCAATTCTTTCAATTCTTCTAAACTTTCATCAGTATCTATTCCAACAATTATAGCCCTTTCAATATTATCCTCTATAATTTCATTTTCCCTAAATTCTTTTTCTATTTGATTAAATTTTTGCGTTAAATCATAATCCAATGCATCATCTATATCCAAAGGTGGTGTAATTTCATATGTTAATTCTTTATCTATAAATTTGCAAAATCCAAATGAAATTCCATTTATTTTTTCATTTTCTATTCCTATTGCTGCCATTACATCTAATTTTAAAGTTAATAATGCTGATATATCAACGTTTGATAATTTAGAAGATGAATTAGGGTGTGTGTGTATTATTCTTACACCACACAATTTATTTTTAAATTCACCAACATTAGGAAGTGTTGCTGTATTGCTATCTCCTATTGAAATATCAATTACCTTACCCTTCCTATTTATAGCTACACTTATTTCTCTATTAATTTTACTAGTTGTTCTTACAATTAATTCCATTATTTCTGGATGTGCTATAACTCCCTTATCTGTTACTATATCATAAATTTTTACTAATTCATCAAGAATATGTTCCTTTATTCCCTGAGTATTACCTTTTATCATTGTTTCACCTCTTTATCTATTAAGGTTGTGTAAACTACACACCTTTTTTTCTATTTATTTTGTTACATTATTACCTGTTTTTATTGACTTAAATATGTTTTTGTAAAAAAAATTGTGATACCCCTCTATTTATTGTATAATTATTTACTCAAATAACCAAA
>RRZU012484818.1_pt1 | contig 13159 bp, 10 predicted proteins | sample 2165561 | NCBI WGS metagenome assembly RRZU01 (sample SAMN10456909, study PRJNA506462) | wastewater metagenome | isolation source: wastewater sludge | place: USA: Moscow, Idaho
CACCGGACGCAGCTGGTGCGGCCTGCTGTGCCCGATGGGCGCCGCCTCGGAATGGGCCAGTGCACGCGGCCTCAAGCGCTCGACGCCGTGGTGGCTGCGTTCGGAGTGGACCCCGCACGTGAGCTTCCTGATCATCACCGTGCTCGGCCAGACGATCGGCGTGCGCGAGCACCCGGAGGGTCTGGCCATCGTCTTCGGCACGACGCTCGGCTGCGCCATCCTCTTCGGTTTCCTCTACGGCAACAGCGCGCTGCACCACGGCAAGCGCGCCTGGTGCCGCCACACCTGCCCGATCGGCCTCCTGCTCGGCCTCTTCTCGCGCATGGGCATCGTGCAATTCACCCCGAAGCGCAAGGTGATCAACATCGCCCGCTACACCGAGCGCGGCGTCTGCCCGACGATGATCAACATCAACGGCAAAGACGAATCACGCCACTGCATCGAGTGCTTCAAGTGCGTCTATCCCGACAAGCCGACCGCCGGCCTGACGCTGGAATTCCGCAAGCCCGGCATCGAGATCGAAAAGATCCGCCAGCACAACCCGAACATCATGGAAGTGATGTTCTTCTTCATCGGCATCGGCACGGCGCTCGGCGGTTTCCTCTGGCTGTTCCTCGAGCAATACCAGGTGATGCGCCAGTTCTTCGGCGAGACGATGCTGTCCTGGGGCTGGACGTGGATCGGCGAACCCGCCCCCGGCTGGCTGGTCAGCGCGCACCCGCAGCGCGGCGAGGTGTTCAACTGGCTCGACTTCATCTGCATCTGGATCTACATGGTCGGCTGGGCGCTCGGCACCTGCGTCGTCCTCTCGCTCACCACGCTGGCTTCCGCCTTCCTCGCCGGCGAGGCCAAGGCCGACGGCACGCTCTACTCGCGTTACCTCGAACTCGGCTACCAGTACGCGCCGGTCTGCCTCGTCTCGCTGGTCATCGGGCTGGGTTCCAAGCTCTTCCCGCCGTTCGACGTATTCGGCCCGAACGCGCCGGACATCGCCAAGGAAGTGCTCTTCTCGATCGGCTTTGTGTGGAGCATCTGGCTCGGCTGGAAGCTGCTCGCCGAACAGGGCCTGCCGCCGGCCAATCGCCTGCTGCCGCTCTTCCCCGGCGTACTCGGCAGCGTCATCGCCGGCATCTCGTGGTGGGTCGCCATCTTCGGCCCGCTCGTCATTGAATAGTCTTCAGGAGTCGTCCGTGTTCGCTCGTTTCAGCCGTACCGCCGTTTGCACCCTTGGCATTCTTGCCTTCGGCGCGCACTTCTCTCCCAGCCCGGCCGAGGCCGCCGAGTTCAAGCTCGCCAACAAGCCGGGCGAGCGCATCGTGCGCCAGCAGATGACGATCGAAGGCAGCTACATGCAGCCGATCGAACTCGAGGCGCATCTGGAGAACCTGCCGCGTGAGCAATCCGACGCCTACTTCGTCGCGCACATCAAGGCCGCTTCCGCGCATCCGCACGGTTACTCCAAGTTCGCCTGGATTCCCTTCCTCAACGTTTCGTACAAGCTCGAGAAGCTCGATTCGAACTGGAAGCAGGAAGGCAGGCTCAACGCCGCGATCGCCAAGTTCGGTCCGCATTACGGCGCCAACGTGAAGCTCGACGGCGTCGGCAAGTATCGCTACACGGTGCACGTCGAGCCGCCGAAAAACGCCAATGAAGGCGGAATCAATCGCCTGGTCGACCGCGAAAACGGCATCAGCTGGTGGGCGCCGTTCGACGTGAGCTGGAACTTCACCTACCTCGGCATCGGCAAGATCGGCACGATCGGCGCCAAGGGCGGCTACTGAGCGCGAACGGTGACGATGTCCGGCCGTCTTCCCCATCCATCAGTACATCCGGCGCGCGGCTTCACGCTCGTCGAGCTGCTCGTTGTGTGCAGCATTCTCGCTGCGCTCTCGGTCACTGCCTGGGGCGCCTATAACGGCGTGCAGGAAGCGAACGAGGATGCGATCGGGCGCAGCGATCTCACGCGCCTCGCCAACGCACTGCGCCGCTTCAAGCAGGACACCGGCTACTACCCGGGCCAGGGGCCGTTCGTCCTCGCCGCGACGGCGCAGGTCGAGGCCGACTGCAACGCTGCCGACGGCATCCTGCGCCGCTGGGCCGAGCCCGAAGACGACACGCGACGCAACGACTGGTTCAATTCACCGGCCAACATCGCGCTGCTGCTCAGCGCGCCTTCGATCTGCCTCAAGCATCCGCAGGCGCATCTGCGGCGCTGGAACCCGGATACGCAGCGCGGCTGGCATGGGCCGTACCTGGACACGAATCGACGTCACTGGGTCGATCACGGACGTGACCTGAATTTTCCTTACGTCAGCGGCGTAAACGACGATTGGCCGGATGGCAACGGCAAGACACAGGCTGGCGAAAAGATCCTCGATGTGCCGGCCTACGGCAACGGCTCGCGCTTCCGTGCCGGTGGGCCGGAGTACGGCACGTGCCCAAGCCCCCAGTCGATGACCGAGAACAACTGCATGCTCGGCTGGCGCAGCGCTCAACGCGAGCGGGCCGACTACGACGCCGACGAACACGAGTTCGACTACCACGCCCGCCCCTTCCTGATGTTCGGACTGGCCGATGGCGACCATCCGCGCGTCGTCTATTTCGGCAGCGACGGCAAGTACGGCGGCCGCAACACGATCGACGGCTGTCGTCCCAACACGAGCGATGACGACGGCGCCGACGACGTTGTTCTTTGCCTCGAGAACAGCTGACGCCGAAGCCCACCCATTCACTGACTGACAGAAAACGCCAATGAGTCCGAACCTTTCCGCCCGCACCAGCCGTCCGCTCCGCCACCTGCTCGCCGGTCTCGCGCTCTGCCTCACCTTTGGCGCCCACGCCAAGGCAGCTGATACGGGTGAACCAGCACCCGCACAGGCCGATGCCGCGGCCGCGCCGGCCGATCCGCTGGCCGCCTACAAGACAGTTGACCTCAAGACGCTGGTCGGCAGTTCGCGCACCGAAGTGCCGGGGCAGCGCGTCATCTTCGTGCCATCCCCGGTGAGGTTCCTGGCCCGACTCGCCGCGCTGCCGGCGCCGCAGAAGACCGAATATCTCAAGAAAGCGCTCGGCATGATGGGCGCCGGCAACAAGATCCAGGTGAGCCAGCGCATCGGGCTCGACTACGGCGGTGAAAAGGCGCTCGTCGCCTACATCGACGACACGGCCGCCGCGCAATTGACCAAGGACGGCAAGGTCGGCCAGTCGCTCGACTTCTACGCCTACCACGTCTACAACCACTCGCGCGGCCCGGCGCTCGTCGTCGTCGCCATCGGGCGGTAGGAAGCTCGCGCGAATGAGCGACAACGCTCAACCACCGTTCGCCCAGAGCCTGTCGAAGGGCGCAATGCTTGCGCCTCGCGCCTGTTCATGGCTCGATGCCCCGCAGGAAATCCCCTTGGGAGACAACCGCGCGCGCGGCTTCACGCTGATCGAACTGCTCGTCGTCGTCGCCATCCTCTCGGCGGCGGCGCTGCTGGCGCTCGGCAGCGTCGATACCGATCGCGCGCAGCAGCGCTACGGGGAGACGCGCAACCGCCTCGCGTTGCTCGAACGCGCCGTGCTTGGCCGCCTCGGCCCGCCCGACACGACGCTGCTCGGCGGTTTCGTCGCCGACAACGGCGCCCTGCCGACCGACGTCGCGACGCTGCTCGACGCCGGTTCCTTCGCCTCGCAGGCGGTCCTTGCGCCCGTCTTCGACCCGCAGCCGGACACGGCGACCTGCGCTAACAACGGCGGCGGCGAAACGACGCTTTCCGACGCCGGCGCCGCGCTCGTCAAGGGCCACCGCGGCAACTACCTGGGCGGCGCCGCCGGCAACGGCGTTTTTCGCGACGGCTGGGGCAACGAGAACTCGGATGCGGACGCCGATGCGCTCAACTTCGGCTGGGCCGTCGCCTACAACGCCAGCCAGGAAAGCCTGACGCTCGCCAGCCTCGGCGCCGACAACCAGTCCGGCGGTGACGACTACGCCGCCGATCAGGTGACGACGCTGCTCGCCACCGACTGGCTGCTGCCGATCGGCGGCTGGACGGTGCGCGTCTTCAACTACACCGGCGCCGACATCGCGGCGCGAAAGGTGCACGCCAGCCTGCTTGTCTACGCCAACGACGCCGCCGGCGGCCGCTGGCGGCGCTATTCGACGGCAGCGGCAACACTGTGCCTAGACGGCACCGGCGACGGTTTGGTCGGCGGCGCGCCGTGCGCGCAGTCGGCGACGCTCAGCTTCAGCGCCGGCTGCCATCCCGGCGATACAAGCACCGGCCATCACCGCATCCCGCACGGCCGCCACCTGCTCGTGCTGGTCGACGACAACGACGCAACCCCATGGACGGCGGATGACGCGGTCGTCTTCGCCAGTTCGCCCGCGACCCGCCCGATCGCCGCGCAGGTCAATGCCATCGCCGGATTCGCCCTGCCGGAAGCACGCCTGGAGATGCGATGAACTGGTTCAAGCGATCGCCGCGCATCAAGACACCGGACAGGCCTCGCCGAAAGAGGTTTTCGTTCTCGCTCTCGGCGGCCACCGGCACGCCCTGGCTGCTGCTCGCGTGGGACATCACCGGCATGACGGCGCGCCTCGTGCCGCGCCTGGCCGACGCGGACAAGCCGCTCGCCACGGCGCATTCCCGAGAAGCGACCTTCCCCGCTGCACTGGCCGAAGTCGTCGAACGGCTGCGCGCCGACGGCCACAAGCTGCCGAAGAAGGCCGCCGTCGCCGCGCGCGCGATGCGCCCGGCCGTGCTCGACCTGCCGGTCAATCCGGAGAAACCGCGTCCGGCTGCCCAGATGCGCGAACTCCTGCGCGGCGAACTGGAGCCGGTGCTCGCCGAGTTCGCCGGGCTATGGACGATGGGCGCGCTGCTGCACGCGCGCAAGCACCTCTCGGCGGCCGACCGCGACCGCGTGGTCGTCGAGGAAGCGTTGCGCCGCGAAGACCGGCGCGCGCCGCTGCGTTACGGCGAAACGGCGCTCGAACTGGCGCTGATCGACCGTGCGACGCTGAACGAATGCCTGGAGCTGCAAGAGAGCCTGCAACTCCTCGACTCCGACATCCTGAGCGCGTGGATCGGCTGGGTCGCGCACGGCGCACGCCACTGGCTGGGCGGCGCGCTCAACGGCACCTTCTACCAGCAATGGAAGGACAGTCTCTCCCGCCACGGCCTGCAGCTCGACACGCTGTTACCGCTGGCCTGGCTGTGCAGCGAAGCCGTTCCGGGCGAAGAACACGAAACAACGCAGGCGATCACCCTTGAGCTGCACTCGGAGGAAGTCGTCGCCGTCCGGCGCGCGCAGGGGCGCGTCACCGGCGCACGCACCGACGGGCGCATGGAGCGTCCGCTGCAGGCCGACTGGCTGCTGCGCCTCGTTGAGGACTGGCTGAACGAAGCGCGTGCCTCGCTTACCCTGGTTTGCCTGGCGGCGGAGGACGAAGACGCGGCCGCGCGTGTCGCCGGTGACCTCGAACTGACGACCGGACACGCCGTGCGCGTGATCGGTGCCGCCGACAGCGATCGATCGATCTGGCGCGCGCTGGCGCGCGAAACGGCGGCCACCAGCGAGCTGCGCCTGCCGCGCCTCGCGCTGCGCGACCTGCGCGGCAAGCCGTGGAAGAACCCGGACAACCTGCGCGTCGCGGCGCTCGCCGCCGTGCTGCTCGCGCTCGTCGGCGTCGAGGTGACGCAGCGCTACCGCGTGCATGCGCTCGAATCGACGATGGCCGAGCGATCCAGGGCCGAGAGCGAAACGAAACAGCGCACGCAGATGGTGCTCAAGATGAGCGGCGAGATGCTGGCCGTGGCCAAGGATCTCGAGAAGGCGCGCAATGAGCTGCAACCGCTGGTGAACACGCAGACGCGCCTCGAAGCGATCGCGCACATGCGCCAGTATCTGCCCGACCTGATCGGCATGCTCGCCGAGTCGGTCGGCGAGGACGCTGTGCTCGACCGGATCAGCAGCAGCCGCTACGGACAGGACGCCACCAGCATCCAGGTTGAAGCCTGGAGCACGACCTACACGGGCGCGCAGGCCTTCGTCAATCGCGTTGCCGCGCGCACGCAGCATCTCAACTACGGCGTCTCGCAAACGGAGATCAACGAGAGCGTCGGGCGCAACGCCAAACCCGGCTATCGCGTCGGTTTCTGGCTGGTCCAGGAGGCCGATGATCTTGAAGCCGACGGTGCGCCAGCGAACGCCCCGCCGCCATCGCCGCCAACGCCCGGCGGCGTCTCTTCGCAGGGAGGCAAGCCATGAGCACACGTCCGGGCAGCCGCGCCCAGGCCGCAGCCATCTCCTTCAAGCCGGCCGACCTGTGGAAGACGTGGGCGGCAAAAAAGCCGGGCGAGAAGAACCTGCACATCGTGATTGCCGGCGTGATCCTCTGCGCCGTCTATTTCGTTCTCGTCCATCCGCTCTCGGCCAAACAGATCGACAAGGTCAGCTACGACATGCAGAAGCAGAAAGCGCGCGAGAAGACGATGGCGAAGGCGCCGGAAGTCAGCGCGCCGCCGCCCGACATTTTCGGCGGCAAGAGCCTGCCGGAGGCGCAGCAGGATCTCACCGACCTGCAACAACGCCTGGAAGACGCCCGCGTGGCGGTGCAGCAGCTCGAGCGCGCCTTCGTCTCGATGGACGACACGCTGGCGATGAACGCCTTGAAGACCGGCCTTACCTCGCTCGCCGAATCGGGCGACATGGAGGTGCTGGCCGTCGAGCACATCTACCTCAAGCAGGAAGACAAGGAGAAGCCGCCGTCAGCGCAGTTGCTGCGCGAAGCGGCCGCCGCCAACCCGTACAAGCGCCCCCTGTTGAGGATGCGCGCTCGCGCCAGCTATCGCGGCCTGATGCAGTTCCTCAACGGCCTGACCGCCCTGCCATACATCGCCGCACCGGTGTGGAGCAACGTCTCGGTCGGCATGGAGCGCCACCCGGAAACCAAACTGCCGACCCGCCAGTGGCTGGAAGTCGAAATCCGCTTCGCGGTCTAGGAGAAAACATGCGCAGCCCGATCCCGACCCGCAACCTCGCCAGCACGCGTTTCGACGAATTCCTCTCGCGCATCGTCCTCGAACGCGCCTCGGACCTGCACCTCGGTTGCAACCGCGTGCCGAGCTGGCGCCTGCACGGGCGGCTGGTGCCCATGTCCACGACGACCTGGAGCGGCGACGACATGCAGGAGCTGCTCGACCAGTTGCTCGCGCCCGGCCAGCGTGCCGATTTTGAGAGCCGCGGCACCGTCGACCTCGGCCACACGTCGAGCCAGGGCGAACGCTTCCGCGTCAACGTCTTCCGCGCGCTCGGCCAGCCGGCGCTGGTCGCCCGCCACCTGCCGTCGCGCTTCGCCTCGTTCGCTGAGCTGCGTCTGCCCGATTCGCTGCAGGAACTCGCGCACCTGCCGTCCGGCCTCGTGCTCGTCACCGGCATTACCGGCAGCGGCAAGAGCACGACGCTGGCGACGATCATCAACGAGATCAACAGCACGACGCCGGCGCACATCCTGACCATCGAAGATCCGGTCGAGTTCGTCCATACGCCGCGCCAGGCGATCGTCACGCATCGCGAGCTGCACACCGACGTCGCCGACTTCGCCAGCGCCGTGAAATCGTCGCTGCGCGAAGATCCGGACGTGATCCTCGTCGGCGAGTTGCGCGATACCGAGACGATGCGCGCTGCGCTGACCGCCGCCGAAACCGGCCACCTCGTGCTGTCGACACTGCACACCGCCGACGCAACGGGCGCCGTCGAACGCTTCGTCGGCGCCTTCCCCGGCGGCGAACAGGGCGTCGTCCGCCACCGGCTGTCGCTTGTGCTGAAAGCCGTCGTCGCGCAACAACTGCTGCCCTCGGCCGACGGGACCGGGCGCATCGCGGTGGTCGAGATCATGCGCGTGACGCCGGCCATCGCCAACCTGGTGGCCTCCGGCCGCACGGCGCAGATCTACTCGGCGATCGAATCCGGGCGCGAGATCGGCATGCAGACCTTCGATCAGGCGCTCGCCCACCTGGCGCGCGAACGCCTGATCCAGACCGACGACGGCCGCCGCCTGGCGCGCGACCCGATCAACTTCGACCGCCTGATGCGCCAGCCGATGCGGCCGGTAACTCGCCATGAACGGGGTGAGAACGCGTGATCCAGAACGAAGCCGCCCTGATCAACGCCGGCCTGCAGATCGGCCTCTACGACCGCGAGCTGGTCAATCGGCTGCGCGGCATGGCGCGCGTGAACCGCGTGCCGCTGATCGACGTCATCTCGCGCGAGCTGGGGCTGCCGCGCACGGCCTTCTACCTGGCGCTGGCCGAGGCGCACGTGCTGCCCTTCGCCCGGCTCGACCAGTGGGCGATCGACACCAACCTGCTCTCGCGCCTTCCGCCGTCGCTACTGAAACGCCACCTGATGGCGCCAGTGCGCGACGGCGCGGGCACGCTCCATCTCGCGGTAAACGATCCGAGCGACCACACCAGCGTGGAAACAGCGCGGCGCGTCGTCGGCAACGAGGCGCCGCTCGCCGTGGCCGAACCCGATGCGCTGGCGCCGCTCGTCGCCCATCTGCTCGGCAGCGAAGTGCGCGAGTTGATCGCCGACGATCCGGTCGCCCTCTTCGACCGTTTCCTGCGCGACGCACTGCTGCGCCGCGCCTCCGACCTGCACGTCGAGAGCATCAAGGACGGCGTGCGCGTGCGCTTCCGCGTCGATGGCCGCATGCAGCTCTGCGGCGGTCTGCTGCCGAAGGCGCTCGGCGAAGGGCTGATCTCGCGCATCAAGGTGCTCTCCGGCATGGACATCGCCGAATCGCGCGCACCGCAGGACGGCGGCCTGATCTATCCGCTCGGTGACGGCATCGACCCGGTCGAAATGCGCGTCGCCTCGATCCCGGCCAAGTTCGGCGAACGCCTCACGTTGCGCGTGATGAAGAGCGACCCCGGCCGCCAGACGCTCGACTCGCTCGGCATGTCGGCGGCGATGGTAGACAAGCTGCGCGTGGCGCTGGCGCATCCACACGGCATCGTGCTGGTCACCGGGCCGACCGGCTCGGGCAAGAGCACGACGCTCTACAGCGTGCTGCGCGAGCTCGACTCGAACACGCTGAACATCCTGACCGCGGAAGACCCGGTCGAGCAGGTGATGCCCGGCATCACGCAGGTGCAGGTGAGCGGCAAGGTCGGCTTCGCCGGCGCGCTGCGCAGCTTCCTGCGCCACGACCCGGACGTCATCCTGGTCGGCGAAATCCGCGACTTCGACACCGCCGACGTCGCGTTGAAGGCGGCGACTACCGGCCACATGGTCCTGTCGACGCTGCACACCAACAACTCGGTGAGCGCGATCACGCGGCTGGCCGACATCGGCTGCGAGCGCTTCCTGATCGGCGCGACGCTGCACGGCGTGATCGCCCAGCGCCTGGTGCGCATGCTCTGTCCGCACTGCCGGGCGCCGCGCCCGGCCGACGCGACAGAACGAACACTGCTCGGTGCGGCGGAGGATGTGACGGCAACCGTCTTCGAACCGCGCGGCTGCGCCCGTTGCATCGGCACCGGCTACCGCGGGCGCATCGGCGTCTTCGAGGCGCTGTGGATGGATGCCGACCTCTCCGAACGCATCGCCGCCGGCGCCAATGAGCACGAGCTGACGCTCGCCGCCAAGCACTACACGCGGCTCAGCGACGACGCGCGCGTCAAGGTGCTGGCCGGCCTGACCAGCCTCGCCGAGGCGCGGCCCTTCCTGCACAGCGTCGGAGGAAAGTCCTAAACCATGGCGATCTACCGATACCTGGCGCTTGGCGCCAACGGTGCCGAGGTGAGCGGCAACGTCACCGCCGCCGACGCCGGCGTCGCGCGCAAGTCGCTGCAGGGCCAGGGGCTGCGCGTGCTCGAACTGGAGAGTGGAGAAACTCCTTCCGGCGGTGCCGGCTTCCTCAAGTCGCTCGTCTACACCTTCCGCCTCGGGCTGTCGGTACGCACCGGCGACCTGCAGATGTACTACCGCCAGATGCAGCTGATGCTGCGCGCCGGGCACACGCTGATCGAGGCGCTCGAAGCGTCGTCGCGGCTGGCGGCTCGCCCCCGGCTGGGCAAGATCCTCGAACGCTGCGCCGAGAAGATCAGCGCCGGCAGCACCTTCTCGGCCGCGATGGCCGCCGAATCGAAGATCTTTTCGCGCCTGACCGTCAAGTTGACCGAGGCCGGCGAAGCGACCGGCGAGCTCGACGCCGTCTTCGAACGCCTCGCCGTGCTCGCCGAGCGGCGCGCCGACGTGCGGCGCCAGATGGTCGCCGCGCTCACCTACCCGGCGATCGTCACGCTGGCGGCGATCGGCGTCGTCAGCTTCCTCGTCGTCACCGTCATCCCGCGTTTCGCGATCTTTCTCGAGTCGCGCGGCAAGGCGATCCCGTGGGCGGCGCAGACGATGATGGACACCGCCGACTGGCTGACGCGCTGGGGCTTCCTGCTCGTCGTCGGCATCATCGCGACGATCGCCGGCGTGCTCGTCGCCCGCCACCTGCTGCGGCCCTTCAAGCTGATCACCGACCGTCTCTTCCTCGGCGTGCCGGTGATCGGCGGCACCTTGATGTCGGCGGCGATGGCGCAGGCGTCGTGGACCTTCGGCCTCTTGCTGAAAAGTCGCCTGACCGTGCTCGACGCCTTGGGCTCGGTCGCCCAGGTGACGGTCAATACGGCGCTGGCGCGTGCTTTCGACCAGGCCGCCGAGAACGTGCTCGAAGGCCGCCCGCTCGCCGTCTCGCTCGACCGCGACCCGATCCCCGATCTCCTGCGCCATATGGCGGCGATCGGTGAGCGCAGCGGCGAGATGGAAACCGTGATGGAAACGCTGGGCAATCACTACCAGAAGGACCTGGATGCGCGCGTGAAATTCCTCTCCTCGATGATCGAACCGGTGCTCACGCTGCTCATCGGCGGCGTCGTCGGCTTTGTCTATTTCGCCTTCTTCCAGGCCGTGCTGACCGTATCAACCGGGGGCTGAGAATTCGCATGAATCCTGAAAACACCGTTCCGACGCCGCGCCATCCGACCGCCCGCTGGCTGCTGACACTGGCGCTCGCCGCCTTGCCCTGGCCCGCCGCGGCGCAAAACCCGGCCGAGAAACTCGCCGCCGACCCGAACACTTCGCTGACGCAGGACATGCGCGCCGATCTGCAGACGATCGGCCGGTATGCGCAGGAAGTTTCGCGCCGCGCCGGCGCGCCCGCTCTTCCGCCGACCGGAACTACGGCCCCGGCGGCCGCGGCACCGACGCCGGCGCCCGTGGCACGCGATCCCTTCGAGGTCTCGCCGCAGCTGCGCGAGGGGCGCAGCTACCGCTACTCCGGCCTGCCCGGCGCCAACGTGCTCGAGGTGCAACGGCGGGTACAGGTGCGCGCCGTCATCCGTTCCGGCCAGAACACGCTGGCGCAACTCTTCATCAATAACAAGGACGCGATCACCGTCATGGACAAGGAATTGATCGACCTCGCCGACTTCGGCACCTTTCAGGTGAACATCAGCGGCGGCACGGTCGCGCTGACCGACCCGAGCTCGCCGCAAGGCAAGAAGGTGGTGCTGCGATGAGGGCGCGCCATTTCCTGCAGATGTGCGGCCGGATACTGATCGTCTCGCTGCTGCTCCTGATGCTGATCCACAACTTGGCGCATTCGGCGCCGGCCGCGCGCAAAGCCGCCGCCCCGGCGTCGGAGAGCAATGCCGCCTCGCCCGGCGACATCATGCTCACCCAAGTACGCCTCGACGAGGCGGTGCGCCTGCTGGCGCAGATCGGCAAGGCCAACATCGTCGTCACCGGCAAGGTCTCGGAGCAGATCGTCTCGCTCTACCTGCGCAACACGTCGGTCGACGACATGATCCGCAACCTGTGCCGCGCCGCCGGCGTCTGGTACCGCTACGACACGCCGTCGAAAACCTACATCATCATGAGCGGCGACGAGTACCAGAAGGATCTCGCCATCGTGCGCGACGAGCAGACGCAGGTGTTCACGCTGCGTCACCACAACGTCGTATCCACGGCCAACGCGATCAAGGGTCTCTTTGGATCGCGCGTGCAGCTCTCCGCTCCGGTCGAGGAAGCGCCGCCGCAATCGCTGGGCAGCGGGATGCGGACGACGACGTCCAGCGGATCGCGGAGTTCAAGCTCGGGCAACGGCGCGACGACGCGCAGCTCGGGCGGATTCCAGTCATCAGGCACGTCAGGTGTGAGCGGCGAACAGTCTGCATCATCGGGCAGCGCGCGCGGCGGCGCCGGCAGCGTCTACGACCCGTCGGCCGACCTCGGCCGCATGAGCCTCGACCGGATGAGCGGCCAGATCAGCACCGACGCCAACGGCCAGCCGGTTGCGCAACTCTCGGCCATCCAGGACATGGCCGCGCGCCAGGCGCCGTCGATCTTCGTCACCTACAACAAGCTGAACAACCTCTTGCTCGTACGCACCGGCGACGACGCGGCACTCAGGCAGATCAGCAAGCTCGTGGCCGACATGGACAAGCCGCCCAAACAGGTACTGCTCGAAATGCAGATCCTCGAAGTCTCGCTCGACAACGGCTTCAAGTCGGTCTTCGACATCGCCTACGCCAGCGGTACGCCGAGTTCCTCTGCGCCCATCCTCAGTGGAGCCGACTCGACGCGGAAGACCTCGATCGGCTCGGGCAACTTCGATACCGAAGCCGACTCAACCTTCACCTGGCAGATCCTCGGCAGCAAGCTGAGCGCACGCCTGCAGCTGATGGCCGAGGAAAACAAGCTGCGCGTGCTTTCCTCGCCGATGCTCGTCGCCTCGAACAACCAGCCGGCGCACCTCTTCATCGGCGACGAACGCGTGCTGGTGGTGGGTGCCTCGTCGGAAAGCACGACCGGCACAACCGGCGCGACGAACACGACGATCACCGTCGAGACCGAGAAGCGCGACGTCGGCCAGACGCGCTCGATCCTGCCGCGCATCAACGGCGACCGCTCGGTCTCGCTGACCATCGATCAGGACAGCTCGACGGTGAAGGTGGGCGACACGACGCTGCCGATCTCCACCGCCGACGGCGACATCATCTACTACCCGATCGACACGGTGAATACGGCGACGCTGCAGGTCACCGCGCACGCCAAGGACGGCATGACCGTCGCCGTCGGCGGCATGATCCGCAACAGCACCCAGTTCGACGAACAGAAG
>RRZU012202896.1_pt1 | contig 13158 bp, 12 predicted proteins | sample 2165561 | NCBI WGS metagenome assembly RRZU01 (sample SAMN10456909, study PRJNA506462) | wastewater metagenome | isolation source: wastewater sludge | place: USA: Moscow, Idaho
AATAATGCTGTTGGCTCATAAACACCTTTTCCAGCTGCTTTATCATATGGTATAGATGCTTGAGCAAAATTATTTTGTGTCATCATAACAATTATAAGCCCTGACACAATAAATAGAACTAATGCTGACACCTTACCTATAGTTGATAAATTATTTATTTTTTCAAATACCTTATTACCAAAAAAATTTATTATTAATAGAATTCCAATTAAAGAAATTAATCCTACTAAATAATATGTATTTTTATCTGGATTATCTTTTATACCTTTTACGAAAATATCAAGTATTGTTTTGGTAACCGCCGTTGCCAGTATCCCCCAAGCAATTGCAGCCCCTAATGCTCTTGTTATACCAACATAAATACCTGCATTTTTTCCAAATGCAGCTGTTACATAAGCATATCCTGCTCCATTTGTCTTAACATATTTAGCTGCTGTCGCAAACACTGTTGCTAAAATAATTGCAAATATCGCAGCTATTAAATAAGATATTGGTGCATAAGTCCCAGACATTTTAATAACCCCACCTGGAGTTAAAAATATACCCATTCCAATTATAGAATTTATTCCATATAATACGACACTCCAAAATCCAATTTTTTTTACTAAATTCGCCATAAACCCTCCTCTTAATATTTTATTTATTGCTTTCTATTAATGCTTTAAAAATTTTCAGCATATCTTCATTGTTTTGTGCTGCCATCATTTCTGGATGCCATTGAACTGCTAAAAAGAATGTGTCATTATCTAAAAATTCTATTGCTTCTATCACACCATCACTTGCTTTTGCTACTACCTTCATATCTTTTGCTACATCCTTTGCTGCCTGGTGATGAAATGAATTTATAAGAACTTCTTTTTTATCAAATATATTATGTAGTAATGATCCTTCTTCTATAGTTATTTTTTGTGTTCCAATATTGGATAAACTCCATTGATCATGTTTTAATTTTGCATTGTCTATATAACTCATATCTTGATACAACGTTCCTCCAAATGCCACATTTGTTATTTGAAATCCTCTACAAATAGCTAATGTCGGTATTTTCATTTCTCGTGCTAATTTTACTAAATTAAGATCATAAAAATCACGTTTTAAATTTGGTGTACCTGTTTTTGGTAGATGTTCTTCTCCATATTCTAATGGATTTACATCATCTCCTCCAGACATTATTAAAACATCTATTGATTTAAGTTGTTCTTTTATAATTTCAATATTCGAAACTACAGGTAAAACAATAGGTATACCTCCAGCTTTAACAACAGAGGACACATAATCATCATTAACTGCTACTTTCCAATAATCTTGAAACCTTCCCGATCCATCAAGTATTAATCCTGCACTTATTCCTACTTTTACCATCTTTTTCAACCTTTCTATAAAACAAATTTATTATCCGCCTAAATATGCTTTTTTTATATCAGGGTCATTTAATAATTCTTTTCCTTTACCTTCTTTTATTATTTCTCCTGTTTCTAAAACATACGCTCTATCTGCTACTGATAATGCCATATGTGCATTTTGTTCAACTAATAATATTGTAACTCCTTCTTCTTTATTAATTCTCTCTATTATTCTAAATATTTCTTGTACTAACAATGGTGCTAACCCCATTGATGGCTCATCCATCAATAATAAAGTTGGTCGTGACATAAGTGCTCTTGCTATTGCCAACATTTGTTGTTCTCCACCACTCATTGTTCCCGCAAGTTGCTTTTTTCTTTCCGCTAATCTAGGAAATAAATTAAACATTTTTTCTAAATCTTCTTTTATTTCTGCTTTATCATTTCTTATATAGGCACCCATTTCAAGATTTTCTAATACAGTTAAATCTGTAAATATTCTTCTTCCTTCTGGAACATGTGCCATTCCTTGACTAACTAATTTATGCGCTTCTATATTGGATATATTAATACCATTTAATGAAACTTCACCACTTTTAATTTGTAGCAAACCAGAAACAGCATGTAGTGTAGATGTCTTTCCTGCTCCATTTGCACCAATTAATGTTACTATTTCTCCCTTTTTTATTTCAAATGATATATTTTTTATGGCATGAATAGCACCATAATAAACATTCAAATCATTAACTTCTAATATATGCATTTTTTCTCCTTCTAGTTTAAGAATATATTATATGTGTTATATTATACCTCGATTTTCATTATTCTCCAAGATATGCTGCAATAACTTCTGGATTATTTTGTATTTCTTTTGGTGTTCCTACTGCTATTAATTGACCAAAATTCAATACATATAGCTTCTCACATATTCCCATAACTAATTCCATATCATGTTCAATCAACAATATTGTCATTTTAAATTTTTCTCTTATAAAACTAATTGTTTCCATCAAATCTTTAGTTTCTTGAGGATTCATCCCTGCGGCTGGTTCATCTAGTAATAAAAGTTTGGGATTAGTTGCAAGTGCTCTTGCTATTTCTAACCTTCTCTGTTGTCCATATGACAAATTACCAGCTGTTATATTAGACATGTTTGTCATATCAAATATATCTAATATTTCTAATGCTTTTTCTGTTATCTTTTCTTCCTCTTGTCTATACTTAGGTGTTCTGAATATAGAGGCAATTGTTGAATAAGTCATTTCATTATTTAATGCTAATTTGACATTATCTAAAACAGAAAGTTCTTTAAATAATCTAATATTTTGAAATGTTCTTGCTAATCCTAATCCTACTATCTCTGGTGTTGATTTCTTATTAACATTTGCACCTGTTACTTCTATATCTCCATCTGTTGGTTTATATACACCTGTTAACAGATTGAATATCGTTGTTTTCCCTGCTCCATTAGGACCTATCAATCCTACTAATTCTCCTTCTTTTATATCCAATTCAACATTATTTACTGCTCTTAATCCACCAAATGATATTCCTAAATTATTAGTTTTTAGTAGAGACATACATACACCTACTTCCCTTTTTTATTCAATTTTCTATTTATTTTTTTTCTTAAAAATTTTAATTTACTAAATGTAAATTCTGTTGTTCCAAATATTCCTTTAGGTCTAAATATCATCAATAATATTAATATTATTGCATATATTAAAAATCTAAACTGTGATGCATCTCTAAGAATTTCATTCAAAACACCTAAGAATACTGCAGAAATAATAGATCCTGTTATACTCCCTAGTCCTCCAAATACAACTATTACAAGTATTTGTATTGAAAATAAAAATCCGTAATCATTTGGTATCAATATTCCTAAATTATGAGCTAGTAATGAACCCCCAACTCCAGCAAAGAAAGATGATAGTGCAAATCCATATATCTTTACTTTATTTATATTTATACCTATATTCTCTGCTGCTATTTCATTCTCTCTTATTGATAATATAACTCTACCATGTCTTGATGTCATTATCATTGTCATTATTACTATTGATACTATTGCTATAAAAAATACACTAGTAAATGAAGCTATTTGTGGTATGTTCTTTAATCCTGCTGCTCCTCCTAGAAACTCCATTTTTGTTCCCATGATAGAAAATTTAAAGTCAATATTTTGAATCACATATTTTATAATTTCCCCAAATGCTAATGTTATTATTGCTAAATAGTCACCTTTTAATCTCAACATTGGTATTGCAATCAGTGCACCAAATACTGCTGCTACTATTCCTCCAATTATTGTTGATATTATCAATTGTAGTACCTCTGGCAATGCCATTGATACCATTACTTTAGAAACTTCAGCTGCTGTGTAAGCTCCTATTGCAATAAATCCTGCATGACCTAAACTTAATTGTCCCATTATTCCAACAACTATATTTAAACTTATTGCAAATACTATTGATATTAGTAAATTTATATATATTTGTGTTGTATAACTAAATGGGTCATTCATTATTGGTATATATAATATCAAGTATAAAACAGCGATTAATATTGCTGTAGTTGTATAGTTAAATTTATTTATTTTACCAAATATATTTATTTCAGGCCATTTACTCTGAAATTTATCAAGTAATTTTTCAGATTTTCTACTCATCTCCTACTCACCTTACACTTTCTCTTTTATATTTTTACCAAATAATCCACTTGGCTTGAACAATAATATTACTATTAATGTTCCAAATACAATTGGATTTGCCCATGTTGATGATACATATGCTTTAATATATGCTTCTATCATTCCCATTATATATCCACCAACCATAGCTCCTGGTATACTTCCTATTCCACCAAATACAGCTGCTATAAACGCTTTCAATCCTGGTAAAACTCCCATATATGGCTCTATTCCTGGATAAGATATAGCATACATTATTCCACCTAATCCACCTAATGCTGAACCTATTGCAAATGTAACAGCTATTGTTAAATTTACATTTATTCCCATCAATCTAGCTGCTGATGTATCTTGTGATACTGCACGTGTTGCTTTTCCCAATTTAGTACTTTTTATAAAAAAACTTAACCCTAACATACATAGAAGTGTTATAACTATTACAAATAATGTTAATCTACTTACACTGATAGTACCCAATTTGATAGCATCACTAGATAAAAATGCCGGTATGTATTTTGTATTTATTACTCTTGTATCAGCTTTAAATACTATTAATGCCAGACTTTCTAATAAAAAACTAACTCCTATTGCTGTTATTAATGCTGATATTTTAGGAGAATTTCTAATTGGTCTATATGCGAAATAATCTATTGTAACTCCTAAAATAGCACATGCTATCATTGATATTATTATTGCAACTGGTAATGGTATCCCACTATTTACTAAAACAAATGATAAATATGCTCCTACCATAAGTATGTCTCCGTGTGCAAAGTTTATTAATTTTACAATTCCATAAACCATTGTATATCCAAGAGCAATAAGCGCATATATACTCCCTGATTGTATTCCATTTATTGTTTGTTCTATAAATGTTTTTAACATAATTCACCTCATTTTATTTTCTTCTTTTATAAGTAGAAAAGAAGATAGCACCTGCTATCTTCCAAACTATTATTATAGTTTAATTTTATACATTTCTATTCAATAATTTATATTAATTATTGAACTTTTTCTTTAAGAACTACTTTTCCACCTTTTACTTCTACGAATGTAACTGCTTTTTGTGGATTTCTATCTGCATCAAATACTAATTTACCTGTTACTAAATCTAAACTTAAAGCTTTCAATGCATCTCTTATAGACTCTTGTTTTAAATCTTTAGTTGCTTTCAATGTTGCTTCAATTAAATTTCCTGTATCATATCCTAATGCTGCAAACACATCTGCATCTTTTCCAGTTTTAGCTCTATAATTTGCCATAAATTTTTGTAACATTTCTGTTTTATCATCTGGAGCGAATTGACTTGCAAATATTGCACCTTCTGCTATAGATGCAAAATCTTTTTGAACTCCATCCCATCCATCTCCACCTAAATATTTAGTATTTATTCCTAATTGCTTTGCTTGAGTTAAGATTAATCCTACTACATTGTAATAATCTGGTATAAATATTGCATCTGGATTTTGATTTTTAATATTTGTTAATACTGCTTTAAAATCTTTATCATCTTTAGTATATTTTTCTTCTACTACTGAAACTCCTTGTTTTGCTGCTTCTTCTTTAAATGCTGCAGCTAACCCTACAGAATAATCACTAGATGAATTTGTTAAAAGTGCTACTTTTTTCATATTGTTTTTCTTAGCATATTTAGCAATTGTCACACCTTGATAAGGATCTGTAAATGTTGTTCTAAATACATAATCTTTTCCTTTAGTAATTTCAATATTTGTTCCAGTTGGATCTATCATAACTGATTTTGTTTTTTGAGCTAATGGAGCAACTGCATTTGAATTTCCTGATAAAATATTTCCAACATAAATATCTACTTTATCTTGTCCTTTTAATTTTTTAAATACATTAATTGATTCATTAACGTCACCTTTAGTATCTTGGCTAATTAATTCTAGTTTCTTACCATTAATTCCACCTGCTGTATTAATTTCATCAATTTTCAATCTTAATCCTGCTTCTGTTGCTGTTCCATATTGAGCTGTATCTCCTGTCAATGGTCCAGCAAACCCTATTTTAATAGTTGATGAATCTCCTGATTTTTTTGAACCACAGCTTACTAAGAACATTGATGATACTGCTAATAGTAATAATAATTTTTTCATCTTTCCTCCTAAAATTTTGATTGTGTTTTAAACAATCATTTATCTATTGTATTATAAACTTGTGTTACTATATCATTTTTTTATCATTCATAAAAATATTTCATATTTATTTTTGCATTCATTATATATATATTTACTTAGACGCTAATTCTGAAAGATTTATCTCTTCTAGACTATTTACAATGACATCTGCTCCATCTAATGGCTCTCCTACTGAAACTCCTACTGCAAACATATTAGCTCCCTTTATTCCTTCTATTCCTGCTTGTGCATCTTCAAATCCAATAGCTTCTTCTGGTTTTATTCCAATTGCTTCTGCAGCTTTTATAAATATTTCTGGATCTGGTTTTCCTTTTGTTAATAAATCTGGATTTACTATATGTGAAAATCTATCTTTTATTCCTAATTTCTCTAATATTTGTGGTGCATTTTTAGATGCTGATGCTATTGATGACTTCATAGATAATGCATCTGCTTGGTCTAATAGAGAAACTAATCCTGGTAATATGTCATCTGGTGTTAATTGCTCTAATAATTCTACATATTCTATATTTTTATCATTTGCCAATTTTTCTTTTTCTATTTGTGTATAATTATTTTCTTTTCCACCGTGTACTAATATTCTTTCCAATGATTCTATTCTACTTATTCCTTTTAATTGCTCATTAAATTTCTCATCTATTTCTATTCCTAATTTATCTGCCATATTTTTCCAAGCTATATAATGAAATTTTGCTGTATCAGTTATCACTCCATCCAAATCAAATACTAGTCCTTTTTTCATTTTTCCTCCAATTATTTTATTTATTAATAATTTATTATTATTTCTTTATTTTCTTCTAATTTAATATCTTTTCCTTTTATTAATATTTTAGTATCTTTATTTGATTTTACTTTAATCTCACTATGTGATATATAAAATTTAAAATCTATTCCTCTAAACATTACATTAAATGATATATCCTTCCAAGCATCCGGCATTTTAGGATTTACTTCTAATGTTTTAGCTCTTAAATCTATTCCTGCATACGTTGACAATGCTACTACTAATGTTGCTGCCATCACTCCTGTATGTATTCCTTCTGCTGTTGTTCCACCTTGTATATCATTATAATCTGAACCAACAGCATCTAAAAATAATTCCCACGAAAGATTTTTATTGTTCACTATTTGTGCTAATTGTGCATGAACAACTCTTGATAACGTAGAACCGTGTGATGTTCTCGCTAAATAATATTCTAAATTCTTCTCCAAATAATTTTCTGGTAATTTATAATTTAAATCATTCAATATATCATCAATTGTTTCTTTATTCAGATTATAGAATGTCATTAGTGTATCCGCCTGCTTCGCAACCTTATAGTAATCCGCTGATTCTCCCTCAGCTTTTAAAAGTCTATCCATTCTATATATATTTCCATATTTTTCTTTATAATAGTCCCAATCAAGCTCTTTCAATTTAAAATATCCTTCATATTGAGCAATTATTCCTTCATCATTTATTTCTAATGACAATTTATGTTTTATATCATCTAATCTTTCTAATTCTTCATCTGTAAATTTGATTTTATTTCTAATTTCAGTTGATAATTCTCCTAAACTTGATAATATCCCTGGTATTTGTTCAAACAACCAAACAACCATCATATTTGTGTATGCATTATTTCTAAGACCACCTTCATGTGTTCCAGGATATGAATCATGCAATTCATCTGGCCCCATTACTTTATCGATTGTATATCTTCCTGTTTTATCATCTTTTTTTGCTTTACTTGACCAAAAACGTGCTACTTCTAGTATCATCTCTAACCCGTATTTTTTCATAAAGTCAACATCATTTGTCACATTTACATATTGAAATACATTATATGCTACAGCTAATGAAACATGTCTTTGGAAACAGCTATAGTCATCTCCCCATTCTCCTGATATTGGATTCAAATGAACTGTTTGTGTCTCCTCTGATCCATCAGACCCAGATTGCCAAGGAAACATAGCTCCTTTATATCCATTTTCTTTTGCATATATTCTTGCTGCATCAAGTCTTTTATATCTATACATAAGTATTTGACGAGCTGTTTTTGGAAAATGAACAAAATAAAATGGTAATATAAATATTTCATCCCAGAATATATGTCCTCTATACGCTTCTCCATGTAATCCTCTAGCTGTAATTGATGCATCTAATAAATTATTATTTTCTGATCCTGACACTAACAAATGAAATGTATGTATTCTTATGAGTTTTTGTGATAACATATCTCCACTTACTTTTATATCAACTTTGTTCCATAATTTTTTCCATTCATTTTCTGAATCTAATAAAACATCTCCATATTTTCTATTTTTATTTATATTTAGTTTTGATTTTTCTAATACATCTCCTTCTGTTTCTAGTGATGTATAGACTGATACAATTTTTTCAATTTCTATTATTTTATTCTCTTTCCCTTCAAATAATATTTTAGTATTTACTTTTCCTTTTTCACTACTGTTTGTTAGGTTTAGTTGATTTCCTTCTATACTATTTATTATTGATGTTTGGGCAATTTTTATTTTTGATTGATTTGTTTCAACTAGTAAAGATGATATGTTTTCATTCGTTTCCTCTAATATGTGAGTTAAATGATTTGAAGATAAACTTCTATATCTCTCTACTCCATAATTTATAATTTGTCCATCAATTTCTGATATTATTTCTATATTTTTTGAGAAATTTAATGGTTTTACTGAATATGAAATGGCATATTCATGAGAATTAAACATATTTACAATTTTTTTAGTAGTTATTTCAAATTGATTCCCTTCATTATCTTCACCTATTAATTTTGTTACAAGCTCACTTGTTTTCAAATTTAATACTCTTTTCAACTCTATTACTTTATCTTTATTTGGTTCATATATTTCTGCACCATCCACTTTTATAGTCAAGAATTGTGCATTTGGTAAATTTACAAAATCTTCATTTACTACATCTCTTCCTGCAACATTTGTCGTAAGTTTATTATACATACCGGCTACATACGTTCCTGGGTAGTTATTATTAGAAGCTTTAGTTTCTGTCAATGCACCTCTAATCCCTAAATACCCATTCCCAACTGTTAAAAGAGATTCTTTGGATCTTTCTCTTTTTCCTCCAGTATATCCATAATATTCAATATTCCAAACATTATATTTTTCTTGTTCTTCAAATGATTTTTTTATTTCATCATAACTTTTAATTGAGTATGTATTATAATCACTTATTACTGGAATATTTAAAACATCAGAAAATAATAATTTGGCATCACATTTTACTCCGCTTATATCAACTATTGAATTACTATAATTACTATTAATATTTCCCACTACAGTAGCTCCAATATAATTTTTAAAGTTACTTTTTATTTCCATAGCTAAATCTCTTAAAATTTTATCGCTTTCTTTTTCGGTATCGTTCCCGAAAATTGATAAATTTTTATTAGCTACTATTCCTCCTGTAACATCAATTTGATCAACACTAATATTTTCAGCTGAAAATTGAATTTTCAAATAACTCATATAATCAAATCCTCTCATTTTTATTTACAAATAAATTATATCTCACGTTCTATTTTCTGTCAATGATGTGAGATATAATTATTTCTATATTTTATTATAAATTTAAATATATAAACTGAAGTTCATATGGTGTTTCTTGATATACATAGTAATTTAACCAATTTGAATATATTAAATGTGCATGTGCTTTCCATTTTACTACAGGATCATTATTTGGATTGTCATTTTTGAAATAGTTTTTTGGTATAGCTATTTCTAATCCTTTATTAACATCTCTCATATACTCATTTTTTAATGTATCTTTATCGTATTCCGAATGTCCTGTTACAAAAAATTGCTTCATGTCTTTTGAAGCCACAATATATACTCCTGCTTCATCTGATTCTGAAAGTATTACTAAATCATCACTTCTTTCAATATCTTCTCTTAAAATAGTCGTATGTCTTGAATGTGGCGCATAATAAACTTCATCAAATCCTCTAAACAACTGATTAGTCGGATCTATTACATTATGCTCAAATATTCCAAATATTTTTTTATCAACTGCATGTTTATTTATACCATAATGATAATATAATCCTGCTTGTGCACCCCAACATATATGAAATGTAGATGTTACATTTGTTTTTGAAAATTTCATAATTTTTTCTAATTCTTGCCAATATTCTACATCTTCAAACTCTATATGTTCAACTGGTGCTCCAGTTATTATCATTCCATCAAATTTTTTATCTTTTATTTCTTCAAATACATTATAAAAACTAACTAAATGTTCTTCTGATACATTTTTTGATTTGTATGTATTTGTCTTTAACAATGTTATATTTACTTGTAATGGACTATTTCCTAATAGTCTTAATAATTGCGTTTCTGTTTCAATCTTTGTAGGCATTAGATTCAATATTACTATTTCTAATGGTCTAATATCTTGTTGTGCAGATCTTTCTTCATTCATAATAAATATATTTTCATTTTTCAATGTATCAAATGCAGGTAATCTTTCGGGTATTATTATTGGCATAGCACATTCTCCTTTATACTATTATGTTAATTTTTCTATTTCAATATATTTTATTTGCATTTTATGTTTCGATAAAAATAGCTGCTCAAATTCTGTTTGAATATTTTCTTGAACTTTTTCAGTTGAATACAAGTCAGCTGTATTATATAAAACTTTATAATCATCTCTACTATTTATTAATTCTAGTATATCTTCATAATATTGCATATGATCTGTTTTAAAAAATATTTTACTATTTTTTTTCATTACTATGTTCAATTTATTTAATAATTCATCACTAAATACTCTATTTTTAATTTCTTTTTCCCATGGATCTGGAAAGTTTATATACACTCCATTTATTTCGTTTTCACCTAAAAAATCTAATACTTTTTCTGCTCTTTTTCGTATAAATATTATATTTTTTAATTCTCTTTTTTCTGATTTTTTGGCACACATAACTAATCTTTTAAGTCTTAATTCAACACCAATATAATTTCTATTTTTAAATTTATTAGCATTTCCAACCGTAAAATTTCCACTACCGCATCCTATTTCTAAATATATGTCGTTGTCATTTTTAAACATTACATTCCATTTATTTTTTAAAGCATCTATTTGTTCATCATCATATAATAAATAATCTGGGTAGTTTACCATTTCAAACATATATTTATTATAATTTTTCTTTGGTTTTGAAAAAAAGTATTCCCAAAGTTCTTTTTTTGTCTTATTTTCTTCCATTTTATCCTCTTTCTCAATCATATAATTCGTCTATTATTTTATTTATTTCATTTTTATTTTTGAATTCTTCTTTTATTATACTTCTATAATCTCTTTCATTTTCGTTTATATTGTTAATTATAGCATATATTGCTTCTTCTTCCCTAATTATATTTACCATTTTTTTATCTTTAAAATCATTTACTATATCTTCTATATTTTTATAATTAGGTCCTATTATTGGTTTTTTACCATAGAACAGTGGTTCAAGTATAGAATGTCCTCCTATATTAGCTATTGTTCCACCAACAAACACATGATCTGATAACTCGTAAAAATCTCTTAATATCCCCATTTTATCAACAATAATTATATTAGATTTCTTATTTTCTGTAAACAATGAATATTCATTGCAATTTGCAATTTTAAGTTCAGCTATTATTTTATCCACTCGCTCTAAATGTCTAGGAACTATTACAAGTTGCCATTTATAAGATTTATAATTTCTGACTAATTTATTATAGATATTTATCCAAAATCTTTCTTCTGTTTCTCTTGTACTTCCACATACTATTAATTGTCTATCTTTATACAAAGTCTTTTCATAATATTCATTTTTTTGATTTTCATCTAATAAATTATAGTTAATCGTATATTTTAAATTTGAATATACTGATATGTTCTTAAATTGCTTTATTTTAAGATATCGTTTTTTATCTTCTTCACTTTGTACCATTATTTTAGAAGCATAAGATAATATTTTAGATATGAAATATTTTATTTTTAAGTATTTATTCAATCCTTTTTCTGTTAATCTTCCATTCACTATATAAAGTTTTGAATATTTATTTGATAAATAAAATAAATTTGGCCATATTTCTGTTTCAATTACTATAACCTTACTGATTTTATTTTTTTTGAATATTTTTTTTAAACTACAATAGTCATCCAATGGGAAATATATCGAATTTATATTCTTATTATTCTTATACCGTTTTGTTAATTCTGACATACCAGTAGAAGTCATTACTGAAATTATTATTTCTTCTTTTTTTTCTATTAATTTATTTATCAATTCATCACATAAATTCAATTCTCCTACTGAAGATACATGTATTAAAATTTTACTTTTACTACTATTTTCTATACTCTTCCTATTTTTCAAAGAATTAAATATAACATTTCTAATTTTTTTATTAAAAAATGAAAGTAATAAAATTAATGGATAAATCAATATTCTAGTTACATTATATATTAGTATCATATTTACCTCTAAAAACAAAAAAATACCCGCCTAAGGCGGGGTTACTATTTAGCTACTTTATCTGCTAATTTTTTACCAACTTTAAATTTAACTACTTTTTTAGCTGCTATTTTTATTTCTTTTCCTGTTTGTGGATTTCTTCCTTTTCTAGCTTCTCTTTTTTGAACTGCAAATGTTCCCCATCCAACAAATTGCACAGAATCTCCTTTTACTAACACTTTTTCTACTGTACCTAAAAACTCATTTACTAATTCTTCAGATCTCTTTTTAGTTTCACCTGTAGCTTTTGCATAAGCTTCTACGAATTCTTTTTTAGACATAAAATTACCTCCTACATATATTAGGTTGTGTAAACTACACACCTTTTTTTCTATTTATTTTGTTACATTATTACCTGTTTTTATTGACTTAAATATGTTTTTGTAAAAAAAATTGTGATACCCCTCTATTTATTGTATAATTATTTACTCAAATAACCA
>RRZU010765979.1_pt1 | contig 13157 bp, 9 predicted proteins | sample 2165561 | NCBI WGS metagenome assembly RRZU01 (sample SAMN10456909, study PRJNA506462) | wastewater metagenome | isolation source: wastewater sludge | place: USA: Moscow, Idaho
CCTGCGCCACATGCACAGCGCAGCGATGAAGTGGGCTTACTGGCTCGCCAACTCAACCAATACTTTATTGACGACACGCAAAGCAGCAGTGAACCTGAGCCCAAAGCAAAACACGCGCCCGAGCCTATCGTGAACCTTACTAAAACAGAGACAGTGGCTGAACCGGTCATTAGCGTGTTGCCTACAGCCAAAACATTCAGTGACGCGCCCGTGATAGAAAAAAACCAGCCAAAAGCTACACCTCAGCTTGATTCTTTTAATCTGTCGCCCTTTGCTGAGCGCACAGCAGTCTTGGCAGTGGAACTGCACAGCATGGAGCAGTTACGCAAACTGCCAAGCGAAACCTTGATCGAACTACTAAAAAAATACCGTGATGCAGTGAAACAAGCAGCGCAATTGTATAACGGCCAACTGCACTCGCTTGCCGATGGTCGCAGCTTAATTACCTTTAATAACGATAATGACGAATATCCACGCAATGCCGTCTGTTGTGGTGAGTTATTACGCGCCTTTGGCCATGCCTTGCAGTTGAGCATGTCAGGCAATGGCATCCCTTTGCATATTCAACTGGGTTTAAGCGAGGGGCACACCATTGCCGATGCATCTTTGGGTGAGTTACTCCTGAGTAGCAGTACACAAAATGCCATGGCTCTCAGTCAACACAGTCGCAACTCGCTGCTGATGGGCAATAGCTTAGCGCATAACACTCGCCTAGCAGTGTGTGCACGTATTCGTCCGGTCACCCAGCCTGATAACAGCAGTTGCTTAGAAACACTCTTGGCGCCTTACTCAGCCGTCTTGCAAAAGCAATTACAAAGTTTGAAAAACTCAAACGCAATTTAACCGAGCAGCACCAGCTAAGCAGATACAGCCCTGACGCACAATTAATATGCCCTTGCAGTGACACATACAAAAATGCCGCCTATCAGGCAACTGATACGCGGCATTTTTAGATTAAGCCACAGACTTAAAAACGATACACTTCTTGCTCACGCACCGGCTCAACCACAGGTATCTTTAACGGTACCATAGAACCTTGTGATGGCTTGTGCGTATGAGTTTCTGTGCTGGCTGCACGCTTAGTCGGTTTCAGCGTTTGCTCGGGCAAGGTCTTTTCTAGCGCGCTGGCCAGTTGTGCAGCCAACTGAATCAACAAGTCACTTTGCGCTCGCACTTGATCACCCAACTCACCGTTGTGCTCTTGCGTTAGGCTCACAACGCGACTGTCAGTCAGCACACCGTTCTCATCGAGTAGGCGCCACTGCGCTTCTAGGACAGCAGGCTGCTGCTCACCTGAGTCTAAACGGTTAATACTCAACACCACTTGCGCCTGGGCCACCATGCCAATGCGATCGGGATACAATGAAATGCGGCTGGTGCCTAACTTGTGTGACACTTGGCGCAGTAGTAATTGCCCGATGTCATTGTCAATACTGCCAGCCCAGCGAGCTTGCGAACTGATACTTAGGCTGTCATCGACTTGGCGCTGGATAATACTTTCGCGCTGCAAATAATCGGCAATGGTTAAGGGTCCAAGTAAAACAGTCGCTGTATTTTTTTGGTTTTCAACGTCTGCGACTGGCTTTTGCAGCTGATAAAACTGCGATGGTGGTGCCACAGTACACCCCGCAGTAATGGCTGCTAAAAACCCTAACATCGCGATACTCAATGGTAAGCGCATTAAATAGTTCATCTGTTCACCGTTTCTTACCAAATATAATCGATTGTGGCTGTTGCTCTAAGCTTTCAGCAGTACGTTGCAATGCTTTACTGGCTTGCCCTAAATTTTGCAGGGACTGCAATAGTTCATATTGTAACTCGGATTGCGGCCCTAAACTGCGGCGACCATCACTGACCATCGCTTCCATTTGTTGCAAAGCGTCTCGGGCACTCTGCGCTGCGTGACGAACATCACCTAAAGCATCTTTAAGCTCCACACTACCACGGTGCACATTATCTATCATTCCAGGTAAGCGCTGCTGCAGTTCTTGGGTGATTTTTTCAAAACTGGCCAATGAACTGCTTAAGCTTTGGATACCTGCTTGTGTCTCAGGTGCAGAGGCGAGGCGCTCAAAGGCTAGGAGGGTTTTATTAACCGCCTCGAGCGTGTCCTTTAACGGCATTTCTTTAAGCCCTTCGACTAAGTCACGCAATACATCAGCAGCCTGATCAATGCGCGATGGTACGGTTGGAATCACTGGCAAATCAATCAAATGCGGCTCACGCACATAGGTCTTTTGCCCTGGAAAAAAGTCCAGCGCGACAATAGCCTTACCTGTTAGCAAACTAGGCGTTTGCAACTGCGCACCTAAACCACGTTCAATTAAACGCTCAATCGAGTTTTCAAACCCCCTATCTTTGTTTTTATTAGGCCCACTTTCGGCATTAATGCGAATGGTCACCGGCATCACCACATCATTGAGGTTGCGATCATAGGTCAAGGTAATTTGCCGTACGCTACCGACCTTTACACCGCGGTAAGTCACATCAGCACCTATATCCAAACCATCCAAAGCACCGGTAAAGTACACCACATACTCAACAGGCTTACTCAGCAAGCTATCACGACTGAGCAACAATAACGCTGCAGCGAGCAAGGCGATGCCGCCTAATAAAAAAGCACCAATAAAAAATGGCTTGCGCGACTCAGTCATTGTTTCACCTCGTGGGTTGGCCGCTCACCACGGCGTAAAAAGCGCTGTACGACCTCAGGGCCATGCTCAAGTAACTCAGACAAAGGCCCCAGCGCAATTTGCGTACGGGTTTGATTATCTAAAAACAAACAGGTGTCAGCCACCGCATAAATACTGGGTAGCTCATGCGTCACCAGCACGATACTGGCACCTAAGCTATCGCGCAGTTGCAAAATCAACTCATCCAACGCCATCGAACTGAGCGGATCTAAACCGGCCGAAGGCTCATCAAAAAACAATACTTGTGGATCAAGGGCTAAGGCTCGCGCCAGCGCTGCACGTTTGCGCATCCCACCAGAAATCTCTGCTGGATACAGCTCATCACAGCCCGACAAACCGACCCATGCCAGCTTAATCGCCGCCAGCTCATGTAAATCTGCGGTGCTCAGCTCGGGTCGCCACGCACTCAAGGGTAAGCAAATATTCTCCCTTAAAGTCATGCCACCCCATAGCGCAACGTTTTGATAGAGCACGCCAAAGTGCTGCTGCAAGTTAGCGCGACTATTGGCATCTTGCGCCCAAAAGTCTTCACCTTGAAACAATACACGTCCCGCCAAGGGCGCATGCAAACCTATCAGGTGACGCAGTACAGTACTTTTACCGCAACCACTGCCACCCATAATGACAAAAACTTCACCCTTCTTAATACTGAAGTTCAGATCACGCTGAATCACCAACGAGCCATAACCCGCACTGAGATTGTCGGCAACTAATATGTTCTCACTCATGCTTAGATCCCCAACTGCGTACAAATAAGGGTAATCAAGGCATCGCTGACCACTAAAGCAACTATTATACTCACCACCGCATTGGTGGTTGCCTGACCCACTGCTTGCGCGTTACGCCCACAAGATAAGCCGTAGTAACAACCAATTAAACCAATAAGTATGGCAAATACCAGACTCTTAAATAGACCGATTAAAAAATCAGTTAAGGTCAGCATTGCTAAACTTTGATTAATATATTGCGTAGCAGAAATATCAAATAAGCCTGAACCAATCACAAAGCCGCCGAAGATACCTAAGAGGTCGGCAAAGACGGTTAAGATCGGCATGCTGACCAACAACGCCAAGACGCGTGGCAAAACCAAAAACTCTAAAGTTGGAAAACCAAAGGTTTTTAACGCATCAATTTCTTCGTTGGCTTGCATACTACCCAACTCCGCAGCATAGGCGGCACCGGTGCGACCCGCCATAATCACCGCGGTCATCAGCGCCCCCATTTCACGGGTCATACCAATGGCTACCATATTGGCAATATAAATTTGTGCGCCAAAGGCTTCCAGCTGGATGGCGCCCACAAAGGCTAAGATCAAACCGATGAGGCTGGCAATCAAGGCCACAATCGGTAGCGCTCCAGGACCGCACTGTTGTAAAGCGATCCAGAAATCGCTCATACGCATGCGCGCTTGGCCGGTGAATAGGCGACCCATGGCCTGCATGACTTCACCGACAAAGGTGCAAGTATTTACCAGCGCCGTCACAGCGCTTTGTACACCTAAGCCGACACGCGACACCCAGCCATACTCAGGCTTATCAGCTTTTTGAGCCTGCGTAGATAGACTGTCAGCCATTTCCAAGAGACGCGCCACACCATCAGGTAAACCTTGCAGGTCCAGCACTACGTCTTGCTCATTGGCCAAGCGCTGCAAACGCCGTAACAAAGCCAGCAAACTACTGTCCCAAGCGGCCACAGCCACCTGCACTGTGATGCGTTCAGGTAAGCGGCCGCCTGCACGCCAGATATCGTTCAGCTCAGGTTTGTGTTGGTCTAAGGTCCAACAGCCCTGCACTTGTAAGATAGGTGCAGGGCTGTTGCGATCCCATTTTAATGATGGTGCTGTGTTCATCGAGTCATCCTTTAACAGCCGCTAAGCAACGCCGTGTGCGCTGTCTACTCAACTGATGGACACTACTTTAAGGCTCAACTCGCAGCGCGTCCACCCGCTGAAAGCCCCTTGGCAACTTATTACCACGTCGCCCACGCTCACCTTGGTAATGCTCAAGATCACTAAACTTAAGTGATAAAGTGCGCTTGCCCGCGACCAAAACCAAGGTCGCTTGCTCGCTCAGTATCGCAAAATCAATCAACAACTCTTCACGCTTGGCCGCGCGATCAGTTGCAATACCAATCAATTTATTGCCCTTACCTTTACTGAGTTGCGGTAAATCAGAGACTTTAAACACCAGCAAGCGACCTTCGTTAGTCACAGCTGCCAGCCAGTCTTCCTCAAAGTTATTCAGCAGTTTTGGCGGTAAAACGCGCGCCGCTTTAGGCAAGGTAATTAAGGCTTTACCGGCTTTATTTTTCGCCTGCATATCCTCGCCCTTAACCACAAAACCATAGCCAGCATCCGAGGCCACCACCATCAGTTGCTCATCGCTCGGCATTAACATGCATTCAAAGGTTGCACCCGGCGGTGTAGTTAAACGCCCAGACAATGGCTCACCTTGGCCACGCGCCGCAGGTAAAGTATGCGCAGGTAACGAATAACTGCGTCCCGTGCTGTCGAGCAGCACGACAAACTGATTGGAGCGCCCTTGCACAGCTTGTTTAAAACCATCGCCGGCTTTGTAGGACAAGCCGGTTGGGTCAATATCATGGCCTTTAGCACTGCGCACCCAACCTTGCTCACTCATCACCACGGTAACCGGCTCAGTCGGCAATAAATCAGTTTCCGATAAAGCTTTAGCTTCACCGCGCTCCACCAGTGGCGAGCGACGCTCATCACCGTAGGTTTTCGCATCAGCAATCAGCTCTTTACGCACCAAGCTTTTCAACTTAGTTTCACTGCCGAGCAAGCCTTGCAGCTGTGCTTGTTCTTTGGCCAACTCATCTTGCTCGCCACGGATTTTCATTTCTTCGAGACGCGCTAATTGACGTAAGCGCGTATCCAGAATGTAATCCGCTTGAGTCTCGGTGATGCCAAAGCGCTGCATCAGCACCGGCTTGGGGTGGTCTTCACTGCGGATGATTTCAATCACTTCATCCATATTTAAAAAGGCAATTAACAAGCCTTCTAAGAGATGCAGACGCTTTTCCACCCGATCCAAACGAAACTGCAAACGCTTGCGCACGGTTTCCACGCGGAACACCAACCACTCGACCAACATGCTGCGCAAGTCTTTCACTTGCGGGCGGCCATCCAGACCAATCACGTTGGTATTGACGCGGTAGCTGGATTCTAAATCTGTAGTGGCAAACAGGTGTTGCATCAACTCAGTCGTTGACACCCGATTAGAGCGCGGAATAATCACAATCCGGCAGGAGTTTTCATGGTCGGACTCATCACGCAAATCGGCCACCATCGGCAGCTTTTTCGCCTGCATCTGCGCGGCAATTTGCTCAATCACCTTAGCGCCAGACACTTGGTACGGCAGTGCGGTCACCACCACATCACCGTCGTCCACGTGGTAGATAGCGCGCATGCGTACTGAACCACGGCCGGTCTGATAGATTTTGAGAATATCAGCACGCGGAGTAATGATTTCCGCATCGGTTGGGTAATCGGGGCCTTGGATATGCTCACAGATATCTTCTAGCGTGGATTTAGGCTTATCCAATAACAGCACACAGGCGGCGGCGACTTCACGCAAGTTATGCGGCGGCACATCGGTGGCCATACCCACGGCAATACCAGTGGTACCGTTGAGTAATAAGTTCGGTAAACGCGCGGGCAACACAGCCGGCTCATTCATGGTGCCGTCAAAGTTGGGAATCCAATCCACTGTGCCTTGGCCTAACTCAGTCAACAGCACTTCCGAATAACGCGCTAAACGCGCTTCGGTATAACGCATCGCAGCAAAGGACTTGGGGTCATCTGGCGCACCCCAGTTACCCTGTCCGTCAACTAATGGATAGCGGTAGCTAAAGGGCTGCGCCATCAGCACCATGGCTTCGTAACAAGCGCTGTCGCCGTGCGGGTGGAATTTACCCAACACGTCACCCACGGTACGTGCGGATTTTTTATACTTGGAGTCAGCGTCTAAACCCAGCTCACTCATGGCATACACAATACGGCGCTGTACCGGTTTAAGACCATCGCCAATATGTGGCAAGGCCCGATCCATAATCACGTACATGGAATAGTTTAAATAGGCTTGTTCGGTAAACTCGGCCATCGAGCGGCGTTCAACGCCCTCAAGGCTTAAATCAACAGGCTGGGTCATACGTGGCCTCTATCAAATCGGTTGGCAGTCAAAACACAATCAATCAGGTGTAATAGGTGCATTAAACTTGTACCTCAGCTAAGTCACCTTTGCTTTCCAACCAGGCTTTACGGTCGCTGGCACGTTTTTTCGCCAACAGCATATCCATCATCTCGACGGTGCCGCTGTAGTCATCCAGCGTCAGTTGCACTAAGCGGCGCGTATTGGGATCCATGGTGGTTTCGCGTAATTGTGGCGGGTTCATTTCACCCAGACCTTTAAAGCGCGTGACCTGTGGCTTGCCACGTTTTTTCTCAGTTTGGATACGATGCATAATGCTGTCCAACTCATCGTCATCCAGTGCGTAATGCACTTCTTTACCGATATCGACACGGTAGAGCGGTGGCATCGCTACATAAATATGCCCAGCTTCCACTAGCGGTCTAAAATGGCGCATAAACAAGGCGCAGAGCAGCGTGGCAATATGCAGACCATCGGAGTCCGCATCCGCAAGAATACAAATCTTGCCGTAACGCAACTGACTGATATCTTCGGAGCCGGGATCCACACCCATCGCCACAGCAATATCGTGTACTTCTTGTGAGCCAAGGACGACGCTGCCATCTACTTCCCAGGTATTTAGAATCTTTCCGCGCAGCGGCATAATGGCTTGGAATTCTTTATCGCGCGCTTGCTTGGCACTACCGCCAGCCGAGTCCCCTTCCACTAAAAATAGCTCGCCGCGCATCGGGTCTTGCCCGGCACAGTCAGCCAATTTACCCGGCAGAGCGGGACCTTGGGTAATACGTTTGCGCTCAACCTTACGCCCAGCTTTGAGGCGACGGCCGGCATGACTGATGGCCAACTCGGCTAACTGTAAGCCCAACTCTGAGTTGGCATTCAGCCACAAACTAAAGGCATCTTTAACCACACTAGCGACAAAACCTGCCGCGGTACGTGAGGATAAACGCTCTTTGGTTTGTCCAGAAAACTGCGGCTCTTGCATCTTCATCGACAGCACAAAGCTGATGCGTTCCCAGATATCATCCGGCGCCAGCTTGACGCCGCGCGGCAGCAAGTTACGGAACTCACAGAACTCACGCAGCGCATCCAGCAGGCCTTGGCGAAAGCCATTCACATGAGTACCGCCTTGCGCAGTGGGAATCAAATTGACGTAACTTTCTTGCACCAACTCACCGCCTTCCGGCAACCACAATACCGCCCACTCAACGCGCTCGGTCTCGGCAGCAAACTGCCCACAAAATGGCTCTTGCGGCAGGCTAATAAACTCGGCTACAGCATCGGTTAAGTACGAACGCAGGCCATCTTCGTAAAACCAGGTGATCAGCTCTTTAGTATTTTTATCTTCAAACTTAACCGTAAGTCCTGGGCACAACACCGCCTTAGCTTTTAAAATATGCTTCAGACGGCTGATGGAAAACTTGCCGGTATCAAAATACTTCGCATCCGGCCAAAAGCGAATACTGGTACCGGTATTGCGTTTGCCCACCGTGCCGATCACTTCTAAATCCGTGGCTTTAAAACCATCGCGGAAGGTCATCTGGTGCTCTTCACCATCCCGACGCACGCGCACCTCTTTTTTTTTTAATATCACAGCGACCACCGAGATACCCACACCGTGCAAGCCACCAGAAAACTCATAGTTTTTGCTGGAAAACTTACCCCCAGCGTGCAAGCGAGTAAAGATCAGCTCAACGCCCGGAATGCCTTCTTCAGGGTGAATATCCACCGGCATACCGCGCCCATCATCCACCACTTCAAGAGATTGATCGGTGTGTAAAATCACCTGTAAATTGCGCGCGTGGCCAGCTAGAGCCTCATCCACACTGTTATCAATCACTTCTTGGGCGAGATGATTGGGGCGTGTTGTATCGGTGTACATACCGGGGCGCTTACGCACCGGATCTAATCCAGATAAAACCTCAATGGCATCAGCGGTATAGGTCGAATTCGTCATGGATAATATGGTTACTCAAAAGCAGAAAGATCGAGTGTGTGCAAAACTGCAGGCGCAACGCCGACAAAATCAAGAAAGATAGGTAAATGCTCAGCAAAACGCTGGAAACTGTGATCACCGCCCTGTTGAATATGGACAGCGCAGCCATAATAGTACTGTTCAGCTAAACAGTAGTTTAACGTTTCATCACCAGTTTGCAACCACACACTAAAACGCTCGGCATCCTGTGGTGGCGCAACTTCAAGTGCAGCTAAGGCGTGTACATGCGCGTCCGTCAGCAACCAACGCTCACCGGTATACAGATTTTCTTGCTCGGCGGTGAAGTCATCAAATAAAAGATGGGGACGCACCGCTGGATTCATCAACAGCGCTTTTAAATGATACTGCTGGGCCAAATAGGTCGCATAATAACCACCGAGCGAGCTACCGACCAAAACCGGCTGCTCCAGCTGCTCAATCGCCTCTTGCAATTGTTTAATCGCGCGCTCTGGATCATGGTGTAGTTCAGGGATTAACAATTGCTCTGCAGGCAAGCCTAACTGCAACCAGGCCTGACGAAACTGCTGCGCTTTAAATGACGCAGGCGCGCTATTAAAACCATGGATATAAACAACACTGGGACTCTTATACATAGATCACTACACAGCTAAGACAGGAGCTTAGAATACCACCATGCTGCAATGGCTGCGCAGTCGATCCACGCTGACACACAACAGCGGATCGCTGCACCAACATTGGGTTTAATAACCGCCGCTGTTGATATCCAAAGCAAACTTAACGCCCTGTACCCGTGACACGCCGGTTTCCAATTGCCCATCAGCGTATAAACGTAACCAGCGATAACCTGGGGCTTTTTCTTCAACGGCAAAGTCAGCGCTCCGCGGGGTAAATTGAATACAAGTTGAGGGTGTGGCCAGCCAACGAATGCCAGCGGCCTGCTGATCAAACTCTTGATGCACATGCCCCCACAACACTGCTTTGACTTGAGGGTAACGCGCCAGCACAGCATGCAGTGCTTCAGGGTAATGCAAGCCAATGTTATCAATCCAAGCGCTACCCACAGGAATGGGATGATGATGCAAAGCCACCAGCACATAACGTTCACCTGCACTACTTAACGCCTGCGCTAACATCTGCAACTGCGCTGGCGTCAATTCACCATGCACTTTGCCCGCCACAGAGGAGTCGAGCATGACAATGCGCCACGCCCCAACATCATAGACCGGCTCAAGATAGTCGGTATTGGCGCAGGCTTGCTGCAGGGCCAGTCGCTCATCATGGTTACCGGCAAACCAACGCATCGGCGCGCCTAGACTGCCGGTCATCTGTGCAAAACGCTGGTAGGCAAGCGCAGATGAATCTTGCGACAGATCACCGGTGCACAGCAGCACATCAATCTGCGGCTGCTGTGCTTGTACGAGCTCAATCACATGCTGCAAACTGTGCTGTGTATCCATGCCCAGCAAGCGCGTGTCTGCGCTGGCAAATAAATGGCTGTCAGTTAACTGCACAGCTGTGACATAAGGTGTTGGTGTTACGGCAACCATCTGCTACCTCAATCAAATTCATATAATGATGTGTACAGTTACTGCATCAGTCAAAGTAGCACAGAGTTAAAATCACGCTAAATATTTTCTGCAGCTCTTGGGTCTTTTAATAATTTGAGCAGCCCGCTTCTAACACTCTCCTACCGAGCAACTTTTATTCAATCCAGCGATACAACGTACGCCGCGTAATACCTAAAATATCCGCGGCATGGCGCTTATTGCCTGCAGTGGCAGCCAGCACCTGATGAATATATTGGCGCTGGACTGTTTCCAAGCTCGGCATGGCATCAACATTCAGCGGCGACTGAGGCAGTTGTGCTGGGGTGAACTGATTGCTCGGCTGCTCTAAGCTCTGAGTCGAGTCACGAATACGTTGCGGTAAGTGCTGCGTATCAATAAAGGCTGCGTCACAAAAAGTCGCCGCACGCTCAACCGCGTTTTGCAGTTCACGCACATTACCGGGGAAATTGTAGTGTTGCAGCATACTCAGCGCAGCATCACTAAAACCTTTGATACTTTGTTTTTGCCGCGCATTAAAACGCGTTAAAAAGAAATCCGTCAGTAACTGAATATCTTCACCACGAGCGCGCAATGGTGGTACCTGTAGAGCAAAGGTTTCTAAGCGATAAAACAAGTCCTCGCGAAAGCTACCATCGGCCACCGCCTCAGTTAGATTGCGGTTAGTGGCAGCAATAATACGCACATCCAGCTGAATCTCATGATCACTACCCACGGGGCGCACTTTGCCATCTTGCAAGACGCGCAGCAGCTTAGCCTGCAAAGCCAAAGGCATTTCACCCAACTCATCGAGTAATAAACTACCGCCATTGGCCTGCTGAAATAACCCGGCACGCTGCGTACGCGCGCCAGTAAAAGCACCAGCGGCATGGCCAAAAAACTCACTTTCCATAAGCTCGCTGGGAATACCACCGCAGTTGACCACCATATACGGACCATTGCGACGGCTACTTTGATCATGCAACGCACGCGCTACTAACTCTTTACCGGTACCACTTTCACCTTGAACTAACACCGGTCCATCGGCATCAGCAATTTGTTTAATCTGATGAAACAAATGCTGCATCGCAGGGCTTTGCCCAATCATGCCATTGAACTGTTCCACCGCCAGCAAGCTGCGGTAATGCTGCACTTCGTTACGCAGCTTTCTATTGTCCAGTAAGCGGCTCACGGTCAATAAAAAATGATCCATCTCCAATGGCTTAGTTAAGAAATCATCCGCCCCCGCCTGCAAGGCTTTAACAGCTTGCTGTACCGAGCCAAACGCGGTGATGATCAGCACGGCTGGCGGCGAACTGGCAAGGCTCAAGTTAGGCAATAAACTTAAACCATCGGCACCGGGCAAACGTAAATCACTGATCAGTAAATCAGGTGTCTGGCTTGCTAGAAAAGCCTTACCCTGCTCGGCATCGCCGCACGCAGTCACTTGATAACCTTCAGCCTCCAACTCCTCTTGCAGCAGCTCGCGTAAACCGCTGTCATCTTCTACCAATAATATTGTGTCGACTTGGCTCATGCGTATTGCTCCTATGCCTTGCGCTGCAAGGGTAAAACAAGACGCACTTCACAGCCGCCTTGCGCGCGATTACTGATACTGAGTTGACCCTGATGCTCTTCACAGACGCTACGCACAATGGCCAAGCCCAAGCCGGTCCCTTCACCGGGTGACTTGGTGGTGAAAAACGGTTCAACTAATTTATCCAACGAAAAATCAGGCGGCAAACCCGCACCATCATCCGTCACGCTGATAGTCAACTGCGCAGTATCCGCACTGACAGTGATAGCGATCTGACTCCGAGCAGCTTGTAACGCATTACGGATCAGATTCAGCAAAGCCAATTCCAAGCGGCCCGCATCGCCGTGCACTGTGGGTAAGTGATCTGGAATATCGGCATGCAAGCGGCGCTGTTTGGCTTCGAGTTCTGGCTCAATAGCGGCAATCACATCAGCTATAAGTTGGGCTGGCGCGACGGTACGGGCTTGGATTGCAGCTGGGCGACAATAATCCAACAGCTGGCGCACCGTGCGCGTCAGGCGATCCACTTGGTGGCGAATACCCAGCACATGGCGCAAAGCGTGTTCATCGAGCAAACCGGAGCGCTCTAAGCGTCGAGCGCGGCCATCAATCACACTTAATGGCGCGCCCAGCTCATGGGCAATACCTTGCGCCATACTACCAATAGCCACCATTTTCTCAGTGTCTTTGAGCTGTTCTGCCAATTGTGCTTCAGCCGCTCGATGGGCATCCAGCTCACGGTTGGCCTGCTCAATACTGTCGAGCATGTGGTTTAAACCTTGCGCAATATTGGCTACTTCACTGGGACCTTCAAGCACCGCCCGATAAGCTAAATCACCTTCAGCCACGCGCTGCATATGCGCCAACAACTTATCCACATAGCGGCCAATCCCACCGTAATGCCCCAGCAGTACTGCCGCTAGAATCGCCAAGCTAAAGACACCCCATACCAGCCAAGCAATCACCGTCAACTGGTGCAGCGCGCGACCAAAATCACTGGCCTTGCGAGTGATTTGAATTAAGCCTTGAATTTGCCCAGCCGCATTAAATAACGGTAAAAAGTGAGAAAACAAACTGCGGCCTTTAACACGGCTAAACGCTTCATGGCCTTGACCGGTACTGCGAATACGAGCGGGAATCTGCGTGCCACTTAAGTCAGATTCAGTCACACCTGCCGAAGCAATTAAGTTGCCGTCCACATCAAAGACTGAAGCGCCATACACCTCTCCCAGCACAAACACAGAGTCAAGCGCTAAG
>RRZU010360951.1_pt1 | contig 13156 bp, 9 predicted proteins | sample 2165561 | NCBI WGS metagenome assembly RRZU01 (sample SAMN10456909, study PRJNA506462) | wastewater metagenome | isolation source: wastewater sludge | place: USA: Moscow, Idaho
CATGTTTCGGGCCAATGCGATCTACGAGGGTGAATATCTGCTCGGTACTTCCATCGCCCGGCCGCTGATCGCCAAGCGCCAGATCGAAATCGCCGTCCAGACCGGCGCCGACGCCGTCTCGCACGGCGCCACCGGCAAGGGCAACGATCAGGTTCGCTTCGAGCTGGGCGCCTACGCGCTCAAGCCGGATATCAAGATCATCGCGCCGTGGCGGGAGTGGGATTTGCTGTCGCGCGAGAAGTTGCTGGCCTACGCCGAGAAGCACGGCATCCCGGTCGAGATGAAGCGCGGCACCAAATCGCCGTACTCGATGGACGCCAATCTGCTGCACATCTCCTACGAAGGCGGCGTGCTGGAAGACCCGTGGAACGAGCCGGAAGAAGCGATGTGGCGCTGGTCGGTGTCGCCGGAGAAAGCGCCCGATCAGCCGCGCCATATCGAGTTGGACTATCGCAACGGCGACATCGTGGCCATCGACGGCGAGGCGCTGACGCCCGCCGCCGTGCTGGCTCGGTTGAATCAGTTGGGCGGCGAGCATGGCATCGGCCGGCTCGATCTGGTGGAAAACCGCTACGTCGGCATGAAATCGCGCGGTTGCTATGAAACGCCCGGCGGCACCATCATGCTCAAGGCGCACCGGGCGATGGAGTCGCTGACGCTGGATCGGGAAGTGGCCCATCTCAAGGATGAACTGATGCCGCGCTACGCCAGTCTGGTTTATAACGGCTATTGGTGGAGCCCCGAGCGCAAATTGTTGCAGACCCTGATCGACGCCTCGCAAGCTCATGTGAACGGTACGGTGCGAGTGAAGCTGTACAAGGGCAACGTGATCGTGGCGGGCCGCAAGTCGGACGATAGCCTGTTCGACATGAACATCGCCACGTTCGAGGATGATGCCGGCGCCTACGATCAAAAGGATGCCGGCGGCTTCATCAAGCTGAACGCCTTGCGGATGCGCATCGCGGCGCTGAAAGGGCGGCGGTAATTACATTGGGTAAACCCCCGGCTCTGCCGGGAGCTATTTACTTGGGAAGCCGGCGCGTTTCGGAAAGCGCATCGGTTTTCCCGCTATCTGTTTCGGGAGGAACGTCATGCGCATTCTGCACACCATGCTGAGAACCGGCGATCTTGATCGCTCGATCAAGTTTTATACCGAAATACTGGGAATGAAGTTGCTGCGCCGAAAAGATTACCCCGCCGGTGAATTTACTCTGGCTTTTCTGGGTTATGGCGACGAGTCCGATCATACGGTTATCGAACTGACCTACAACTGGGGCGTGGATCGCTATGAGATGGGAACCGCCTACGGTCATACCGCTATCGAAGTCGATGATGTGTATCGGGCAACAGCGGAAGTCAAGAATCGCGGCGGTAAAATTCTGCGCGAAGCGGGTCCCATGAACGCGGGAACCACGATCATCTCCTTTATCGAAGACCCCGACGGTTATCAAATTGAGTTGATTGGAAAAAGCTAGCAGACAGAACCCGAAATTGAATCCCGATTAACCTTCTTTTTGACATCACTACCCACCGAAAGGAGCTACCTTGGCCAAGCCCAACTACCAGTACGAAAAGCGCCAGAAAGATCTGGCCAAGAAAAAGAAACAAGAAGAGAAGCAGGAAGAGAAACGCCAAAGGAAATTGGATAAAGGCACCACGCCGCCGCCGGAGACGCCAGACCCGCAATCGTGACCGAGTTGAAGCGCGGCGCGCTCGGACTAGAATCCCGCAGTCTTATTGATCGCCGACCACTCTGAAGGGATTGAAGCCAATTTGCGCTCGGCCGATTTTTTCTCGACAGTTGAGGAGCTTTTATGGCAATGCTCGGAAAGGAATTCAATAAGATTCAGATTAGCACGAGCGGGGCCGCCATTTTCATGGAGCACGGCGGTTCCGGCAGCCCGCTGCTGTTTTTGCACGGCTATCCGCAAACCCATGCCATGTGGCACCAAGTCGCGCCCCGATTCACGAGCGAGTTTCGCGTGATATGCCCGGATTTGCGCGGTTACGGCGACAGTTCCAAACCGAAAAGCACCGCCGATCACGGCACTTACTCCAAGCGGGCGATGGCGCGGGACATGGTGGAGGTGATGGAGTATTTCGGCTACCGGGAATTTATCGTGGTCGGCCATGATCGCGGCGCCAGGGTCGCGCACCGCATGGCGCTCGATTATCCCGATCGGGTCAAGAAAGCGTGCGTCATGGATATCGTTCCCACCTATCACATGTTCGCGCACACCGATCAACATTTTGCCACCGGGTACTACCATTGGTTCTTTTTGATCCAGCCCGATGGGTTGCCGGAACGGCTGATCGGAGCCAGCCCCGCCTACTATCTCGCCGAAAAACTGAAACGGTGGAGCGCCCCCGAGGCCCAATTCGCGCCCGAGCTTGTCTCTGAATACATTCGCTGTTTCAGCAACCCGGAAACCATTCGGGCATCCTGCGAGGATTACCGAGCGGCGGCAAGCATCGATTTGCGGGATGATGAAACGGACTCCGGCAAGAAAATTCGGTGCCCCCTGCTCGTGTTGTGGGGCGCGAAAGGATTTGTCCAGCGGACCTACGACGTGCTGGAGATTTGGCGGCAATACGCCGACCGGGTGGAAGGGAAGGCGCTGGACTGCGGGCATTTTCTCCCGGAGGAGAAACCCGAGGATGTCGTCGGGGAACTCCGCGAGTTTTTTGTGGAGGATCAGACCGGTGGATCGGGCCAAGCTGAATGAGCTGTCGCGGATGCGGAAGTGGGCGCATGGGGCGCTGATCGACAGGAAGTCCAAAGTTTACCGAGCGTTTTTGACGATGGAGAGCGCGGCATACGCAGACGGTGCGCTGCCGAAAAAAACCAAGGAACTCATCGCGATCGGTATCTCGGTACGCATCGACTGCGAATCCTGCATGCAATGGCACATCGAGCGAGCGGCCCAGGCGGGCGCGACCTGTGAGGAGATTCTCGAAGCGGTCGAGGTCGGCATCGAAATGGGCGGCGGTCCCGCCACGGTTTCCGCGCGATTCGCGCTTGCGGTGATGGAAGAACTCTTTGGGACCGCGCCCTGACTCAAGGTTCGGCGCCGGGGTTTAGCGCGCAGCCCGCACGCCAAAAAAGCCGGCTCGCGCCGGCTTTTTGATCGAAACACCCTTATAAGCGAGGAGATTGAATATCCTCGCTGATCTGGGGCTTAGGCCGCATCGACCACACGCCAGACCTCGGGCGCCTTTTCGACGCGCTTCCCGAACTCCTGGCGCTGGCTTTCGAGTTCCGGCGGCAGCTTCTCGCCAAACTTCTCGAAGAAGCCCTTGATCTCCTCGATCTCACTGGCCGCTTCGGCGCGGTTGATGTTAGTGATCGCTTCGAACTGCTCCTTGGTGAAAGCCAGACCTTCCAGATCCAAATCTTCGTAGCGCGGCATCAAGCCGAACGAGCTTTCCACGGCGCCGACCTGACCGTTGACGCGCTCCACGATCCATTTGAGAACCCGCATGTTCTGGCCGTAGCCCGGCCACGCGAATTTGCCGTTGGCGTCTTTGCGGAACCAGTTGGTGCGGAAGATCATGGGCAGCTTGAGGCCGGCTTTCTTGCCCATGTTGATCCAGTGACCCCAATACGCTGCCATGTTGTAGCCGCAGAACGGCAGCATGGCGAACGGATCGCGCCGGATGCCGGTCACGCCGATGGCCGCCGCCGTGGCTTCCGAACCCATGGTGGCCGCCATAAACACGCCGTGGTTCCAATCGTAGGCCTGGTAGACCAGCGGGAAGGTCTTGGACAGACGCCCGCCGAAGATGAAGGCGGAAATCGGTACGCCGGCGGGATCTTCCCAGGCCGGGTCGATAGTCGGGCATTGCCCGGCGGGCGCCGTAAAGCGCGAATTGGCGTGCGCGCCGACCCGGCCGCAGTCCGGCGTCCAGTCGTTGCCCTGCCAGTCGATGCCGTGCGCCGGGGGCTCCACGCCCATGCCTTCCCACCACACATCGCCGTCGTCGGTCAGCACGACATTGGTGAAGATCGCGTTGGCCTTGATCGACTCCATCGCCATGGGGTTGGAATCGTAGGAGGTGCCGGGAGCGACGCCGAAGAAGCCGGCTTCCGGGTTGATGGCGCGCAGCGAGCCGTCGGCCGTGGGCTTGATCCAGGCGATGTCGTCGCCGACGGTCAGCGCCTTCCAGTTGCCGAAGCCCTTGGGCGGGACGATCATGGCCAAGTTGGTCTTGCCGCAGGCGCTGGGGAAGGCGGCCGCGACATAGGTCTTGTCGCCCTTGGGCGATTCGAGACCCAGGATCAGCATGTGCTCGGCCAGCCAGCCTTCGTCGCGCGCCATCGCCGAGGCGATGCGCAAGGCCAAGCACTTCTTGCCGAGCAGGGCGTTGCCGCCGTAACCGGAACCGTAGGACCAGATTTCGCGGGTTTCGGGGAAATGCACGATGGCTTTGCGGCCGATGTCCGGCTCGCACGGCCACGCCACATCTTTCTGACCGGGAGCCAGCGGGGCGCCAACCGAATGGACGCACGGGATAAAGAACCCGTCGCTACCCAACGTGTCGAGCACCTTCTGGCCCATGCGGGTCATGATCCGCATGTTGGTCACGACATAGGCCGAATCGGTGATCTCGATGCCGATCTGGGCGATCGGGCTGCCGATGGGACCCATGCTGAAGGGGATGACATACAGGGTGCGGCCCTTCATGCAGCCGTCCATCAGCCCTTTCAACTGCGCCCGCATTTCATCCGGTGGCGCCCAGTTGTTGGTCGGGCCGGCATCTTCTTTGTTCAGGCTGCAAATGAAGGTGCGGTCTTCGACCCGCGCCACGTCGGACGGATGCGACCGAGCGAGAAAAGAGTTGGGCCGCTTTTCCGGGTTCAGCCGGGTGAAGGTTCCAGAAGCGACCATTTCGGCGCACAACCGGTCGTATTCCTCCTGCGAGCCATCGCACCAGACGATGCGATCCGGTTGGGTCAATGCGGCTATTTCGTCTACCCAGCTTAACAACTTGGCGTTGCTGGTCCGGTTTTTGCCATCATGAGCGATTGCCATCGATTAAATCCCCTCTAGTGTTGAATGCGTTGGGGTTGGGAAGCCATCAAGCGGGCCGGTTCACCATCGTCCGCGCTGGATTTGACCGGGCGCGACCCTTCCGGAGCCGGTTACACCATGCGGCGGTAAGGTTATCATCAAGCCGGTTTGGATGCCACCCAGGCGATGTGGTCGAGCCGGCCGACAGGGGGATAGGACCGTCGGGCGGACGATCCGCCCTCGGCGTATCTGGCCGCGCCCGGGAGCGCGGCCGACGAACGGGGAACGGTGTCGCTCGATCGGTCAGCTTCCCTTGGACGGATCGAGCCGCGCGGTCGCTTCGGCGGCGGTTTCGTAGAGGTGGGGAGCGAGGTCGCGCTCGCGCAGCGCGTCGCCCAGCCGGGCGCGCAGGAAGGCGCTGGTGGTGTAGCGGGTCACCCCGACGTAATAGCGTTGCACGACATCGCTGACCATGTCCATGTAGGTTTGCAACAGTTCCGGCGTGATCGAGAAATTGTCGTAGTTGACGATGGCGAACACCTTCTTGCCCAGCGGTTCGACTTTGCCGGCGACCGCCGCCCGGATGCGCTCGATATCCTCCCGGCTGCGCACGGCCAAGCCCTCGAAATTGAGGAAGAACAGGTTTTTGGCCGGATCGTAGGACAAGCGTTCGTCGAGCGGTCGCAGCAACAGCATATCGCGCAGCCCCATCGGCCCATCGCCGAAGATGCGGCCGTCCATCGCGCGCAACTGGGGGCTGACGCGGGGCTGGAAGGTCATGCGCGCCAGCACGTCCCGTTCCAGATCGACGCCCGGCGCGATCTCGATCAACTCCGGTCCGTCGGCGGTCAGGCGGAATACCGCTCGCTCGGTGATGTACAGCACCGGCTGATTCCGTTGGCTGGCCACCACGCCGCTGAAGGTGCGCTGCTCGACCTCCTCGACGAACTTGGGCGTCTCGCCCTCGCGCAAGATGCGCAGTTGCCCCTGTTCCACCGCGATTTCCAGATTGCCGGCCGTGAAGGTGCCGGTAAAGACCACCTTCCGGGAATTTTGGCTGATGTTGATGAAACCGCCGGCGCCAGCGATGCGCGTCCCGAATTTGGAGACGTTCAGATTGCCTTGCCGGTCCACTTGCGCCAGCCCGAGAAACGCCAGATCCAAACCGCCGCCGTCGTAAAAATCGAACTGGTTGGGCTGGTCGATGATCGCCTGCACGTTGGTGGACGCGCCGAAATCCAAGCCCCCGGCCGGGATGCCGCCCACCACGCCCGGCTCGGCGGTGAGGGTCAGCAGGTCGATGATCTTCTCCTCGGCGGCGATGTTGGCGATGCTTTCCGGCATCCCGATCCCCAAGTTCACGATAGCGTTCGGGGTCAGTTCCATGGCCGCTCGCCGGGCGATGATTTTGCGCTCGCTCATCGGGATCGGCGGGATCGAGGCCAGCGGCACCTTGATTTCGCCGGAAAACGCCGGGTTGTATTGGGTGGCGAAAGTCTGCCAGTGGTGTTCGGGCGGCGAAACCACGATGCAGTCCACCAGAATGCCGGGCACGCGCACGTCTTTCGGTCGCAGGATGCCGCGCTCGGCCACCCGTTCCACCTGGGCGATCACGATGCCGCCGGAGTTGCGCACCGCCATGGCGATGGCCAGCGATTCCAGCGTCAGCGCCTCTTTTTCCATGGTCAGGTTGCCGTCGATGTCGGCGGTGGTGGCGCGGATGATGCCGACCTGAATCGGAAACGCCTTGTAGAGCAAATAGTCGTGGCCGCCGACGACCATCACCTCCACCAGATCTTCGCGGGTGACGGCGTTGAGCTTGCCGCCGCCGTGGCGCGGATCGACGAAGGTGCCCAGCCCGACGCGGGTCAGCGTGCCCGGCTTGCCGGCTGCGATGTCGCGGTACAGGTGGGTGATGACGCCTTGCGGCAAGTTGTAGGCTTCGATTTTGTTGGCTACCGCCAGCGCTTGCAGTTTCGGCACCAGCCCCCAGTGGCCGCCGATGACCCGTTTGACCAGGCCCTCGTGCCCCAGATGGTTGAGCCCGCGCTGTTTGCCGTCGCCCTGGCCGGCGGCGTAGACCAGCGTCAGGTCGCGCGGTCTGTCGAGTCCGGGCGCGTTCGGATCGTCTTCCGGCGCGAGGTACAGTTCCTCCAACGCGCAAGCGATGTCCTCGGCGAAGCCGGTGCCGACAAAGCCGCTGGTGGCGACCGTGTCGCCGGCGCGGATCAAACTCACCGCCTCGCGAGCGCTGACGACCTTGCCGCGCTCGGGAATGCGGAGTGAAGCGAGCAGGGGATGCAGCATGTTGCGATCTCTCCTTTGGTGATGACGGGGCGCGGTGGATTCACCGCCCCCGAAGCGGGCCGGATCAGTAAATCCCGGTCAGGTAATAGAAAGCGATCACCACGAACACCGCGCTAGTTTTGATCACGGTGATCGCGAAGATGTCCTTGTAGGATTGCAAGTGGGTCAGGCCGGTCACCGCCAACAAGGTAATCACCGCGCCGTTGTGCGGCAGGGTGTCCATGCCGCCGCTGGCCATCGAGGCGACCCGGTGCAGCACCTCCAGCGGAATGCCGGAAGCGTTGGCGACCTCGATGAAATGGTTGGCCATGGTGGCGAGCGCGATGCTCATGCCGCCCGAAGCGGAACCGGTGATGCCCGCCAGAGTGGTGACGGTAATCGCTTCGTTGACCAGCGGATTGGGGATCGCCCGCAGCGCGTCGGCCACGACTAGAAAGCCTGGGAGCGAGGCGATGACGCCGCCGAAACCGTATTCCGAAGCGGTGTTCATCGCGGCCAGCAGCGATCCGGCCACCGCCGACTTGGCGCCTTCGGCGAATCTCTGTTTGATCGGCCCCCAGGCGGTGACCACCACAAATAGAATGCCCATGAGCAACGCCGCTTCCACCGCCCAGATCGCCGCGACCTTGGGGATTTCAAACGGCACTGGCTTGGCGCCGATCCCGGTCATGGTCAGCTCGTACTTGTCGCCGTACAGTTTCGGTATCAGTTGGGTGAAAACGTAATTGAGGATGCCTACCAGGAACAGCGGGGTAATGGCCAAGAGGGGATTGGGCAGGTTCTCGTGGGTGAAGGGTTCCGGTTCGTTGACCAGGTTGGTCCCGTAGTCTTCACCGGCAGTGTGAGCGCGGCGGCGGCACGATTCGAGATAGAGCATCCCGACGATGAAGATGAAAATCGCGCCGACCACGCCCAGCCAGGGCGCGGCCCAGGTGGTGGTTTTGAAAAAGGCGGTCGGAATAATGTTCTGGATCTGCGGGGTGCCGGGCAGCGAGTCCATGGTGAAAGTGAATGCGCCCAGCGCGATCGTGCCCGGAATCAGTCGCTTCGGGATATGGGTCTGCCGGAACAGCTCCGCCGCGAACGGATACACCGCGAACACGACCACGAACAGCGAAACGCCGCCGTAAGTCAGGATCGCGCATACCACGACGATGGACAGCATCGCCCGCTTATGGCCGATGGCGTCGACCACCGCCGAGACGATGGCTTTCGAGTAGCCGGATAATTCGACCACCTTGCCGAAGACCGCCCCCAGCATGAACACCGGGAAATACAGCTTCACGAAGTTGACCATCTTGTCCATGAAGACGCCGAGATACATCGGCGCCACCAGGGTCGGGTCGGTCAGCAGCACCGCCAGCAAGGCGGCGACAGGTGCGAACAGCACCACGCTGTGACCCTTGTAGGCCACGTACATCAACAGGACGAGCGCCCCGAGAACGATCAGGAAACTCATTTGGATTACCCTCTTGGTGGATATCGTTGTGGAGAGTGTCGAAATCTCAACCGGCTTATTGTGATGACCGGCCATACGGTCCCTGGAGCGGATTCCAAATTCGGAAGGATCGGGAAATCGCGAGCGACCGGCGAAACCTGACCCATGAACTATAGTTGCGGTTGATGGCTGTGAAAATTCGCAAAAAGAATGAAATACCTGTGCGGAAATGCACGGATGAAGAGAAGGCCGGGAGATGAAGCGCGAAATCGACTGGAACGATCTGCGCTATTTTTTGGCGGTGGCCCGCGTGGGCCGGCTCAGCCCGGCCGCCCGACGGCTGCAAGTCGAGCACAGCACGGTATCCCGTCGGATCGAGAGCCTGGAACGGGCGATGGGCACGCGGCTGTTCGACCGTCACCGCGATGGGCTGGTGTTGACCGAGGCCGGCCATGCCCTGTTGCCCATGGCCGAGCAGGTCGAAGCGACGGTTGCGGTCGTGTCCGAAAAGCTGTCGGGCCAGGATCTTTCGATCAGCGGGGAGGTCCGCCTGGGCACGCCCGAGGGGTTGGCGGTGTGTTTCCTGACGCCGAATCTCAAGCCGTTGCTCGACGAGTATCCCCGGTTAACCGTGGAGCTGCTGGCCCTGCCCCGGCTGGCGAATCTGGCGAGTCGCGAAGCGGATTTGGCCATCACGCTCGAACCGCCGCGCCGAGGTCCTTACGTGGTGACCCGCTGGACCGATTTCACCTACTTCCTTTACGGCGCCAGGGATTATCTGGAGGCGCGCGAGCCGATCACCGCTCGCGCCGATCTGGCCCGCCATCCGTTCATCGCCTACATCGACGATTACTTGCTGATTCCGGAGCTGCGCTTTCTCGAAAAGCTCTGCGATCGACCGGATCTGCGGTTTAGCAGCACCAGCATGTTGGCGCACAAGGAAGCGGTGCTGGCGGGCGTCGGGCTGGCGGTGCTGGTGTCCTATATCGGCGCCAGCGATCCGCGTTTGCTCAAGGTGTTGCCGGACGAAGCCTATTTCCGGCACACGTTTTGGCTGGCCGCGCACGCGGATCGCCTGCGGCTCAAGCGGGTGCGGGTGGTGTGGGATTATCTGGTCGGGTTGATCGGCGCCCACCGCAGGCTGTTTCTCGACGGCGAGCGCTGAACGGCGAAGGGTCGGTTTCGGCCGCTACTCTCCCGAATCCAGTTGCTCGACCAAGGCTTCGCGCAGCGCGGCGTATTTTTGCGGGTCTTGCAGCAGCCGGTTTTCGCGGTCGGTGACGAAGAACACGTCCTCCGCCCGAGCGCCGATGGTGGCGATCTTGGCGTTGTGCAACTGCACCCCGCACTTCATGAACGCCTGCCCGACCCGGCACAACAGGCCGGGACGGTCCCATGACACCAGTTCCACCACCGTGCGACCGTTGGCGGCATCCTCGCGGAACGCGACCCAGGTGGGAATCTGGAAGGCTTTTTGAATTCGCGAAATGTGCCGGCTGGGCAACAGCGGGGCGATTTCGGGCCGGTTGAGGTAATGCAGGAGGGCGGTGACGATTTCCTTGATGCGCGCCCGGTCCTGGATCAGCGCGCCGGAATCTTCCAGCACCGTGAAACTGTCGAGGGTGAACCCGCTGTGGCCGGTGATAATCCGGGCGTCCAGGATCGTCAGCCCCAGTTGATCGAGAATCGAGGTGATCAGGGCGAACAGATTGTCCTGGTCGCGGGTGTAGATGAAAACTTCGGTGCCGCCCCGGCCCGGATCGTCGCGGGCCATCACCAGCGGGCGCGGGTCGTGCCCTTTCTTGATGATCGCCCGGGTGTGCCAAGTGATTTCGTCGGCGGAATGGCGCAGGAAATAATCGTCGCCGAAGCCTTCCCACACCCGGTCGATGCGTTCTCCTTCGATTTTGGTGACGCCCAGCCGCTGGCGCGCTTGACCCTGGACCTCGCGGATGCGCTCTTCCTTGTCGATGGGATTGTCCAGGCCGCGCCGCAACGCCCGGCGCGTGGCCTCGTAAAGCTGCCAGAGCAGGGAGTCCCGCCAGGTGTTCCACAGCTTGGGGTTGGTGGCGCGAATGTCGGCGACCGTCAGCAGGTACAGATAGTCCAAGTGCATTTGATCGCCCATCCGCCGGGCGAATTCGTTGATCACGTCCGGGTCGTGGATATCCTTTTTCTGCGCGGTCAGCGACAGGGTCAGGTGATGGCGCACCAGCCAGGCCACCAGCCGGGTGTCGAAGGAACTCAAGCCGTGCTGGCGGCAAAACCGCTCGGCGTCCTGGGCGCCGAGCTCGGAGTGATCGCCGCCGCGCCCCTTGGCGATGTCGTGGTAAAGGCCGGCGATATACAGCAGTTCCGGCTTGGGCAAGCCTTCCATGATCGCGGTGCAGCGCGGCAGTTCCCGGGCGAACTGGGGCAGGAAGAAACGCCGCAGGTTGCGCACCACGAACAGGATGTGCTGGTCCACCGTGTAGGCGTGGAACAGGTCGTACTGCATCCGGCCGTTGATGTGGCCGAACTCCGGCAGATAAGCCGGCAGCACCCCGAAGGCGTTCATCAGCCGCAACTGCTGGGTCACGCCGTAAGGCTGGCGCATGATTTCCATGAACAGGCTGCGCGGCCGCACGTCGTTGCGGAATTTTTCGTCGATCAGCGGCCGATGGTCGCGGATCAGGCGGATCGTGCTGGCCCGGATGCCCTTGATCTCCGGATGTTGTTGCAGGATCAGGAAGATCTCCAACAGGGCGAACGGGTAGCGCAGAAACACGTTGGGCCGCACCACTTCCAGATAGCCGCGGCGAGACTGGAAGCGGCGGTTGATCGGCTGCGGCTCGTCGGAATCCTCGGCCAGCAGAATCGCTTCCCCGAACAGTTGCAGCAGCATTTCGTTCAGCCGGCTCAAGGCGTTGACGGTGCGGTAGTAGCGCTGCATGAACTGCTCGACCCCCAGGCTGTGTTCCCGGTCCTGGTAGCCGAACTGTTGGGCGATCCGCCGCTGGTGGTCGAACAGCAGGGTATCCTCCCGCCGGCCGGTGAGGATGTGCAGGGCGAACCGCAGCTGCCAGAGAAAATCGCGGCATTCGATCAGCTCGTCGTATTCGCTCGGGCTCAGAAAACCGTGGTTGACCAGCTCGTGCAAGGTGCTGGCCCCAAAATGCCGCTTGGCCACCCAGCCGATCATCTGCAAGTCGCGCAGGCCGCCGGGGCTGTCCTTGATGTTCGGCTCCAGGTTGAAAGCGGTTTCGTGGTATTTGTGGCAGCGCTCGCAGCGTTCCTGCTGCTTGGTTTCGAAGAACGCGCTGTCCGGCCAGATCCGGTCGGGGCCGGTAACGGCCCGCATCCGCTCGAACAGGTCCGGCGAGCCGGTCAGCAGGCGGGCTTCCATCAGGCTGGTGGCCACCGTGATGTCCGCCGCGCCCTCGCGGGCGCAATCCTCGACCGTGCGCACGCTGTGCCCGACATCCAGCCCGATATCCCAAAGGAAAGTCAGAAAACTCTCCAGGCCGGAACGGCGGGCGTCGAGCGCTTCGTCGCCCAGCAGGACCATGATGTCCACGTCCGATCCGGGATGCAGTTCGCCCCGGCCGTAGCCGCCCACCGCCACCAGGGCGAGATCGAGCGCGTCCGCCCCGAAATGCTGGCGCCAGACGTGCCGAAGCAGCTCGTCCATCAACCGGGCGCGGGCCGGCACCAGTTCGTGGGCGGGAGTTCCATCCTGAAACAACGCTTTAAGCCGGGCATCGCTTTGCTTGAGCAGGGTGCGAAACGAGATCAGCGGGTTGCTCGTCGCCGCCAGTTCGCGCTCGAAAGCCATCGGGTCGAACGCGTCGATCTCGCTCCACCGCACCTCGTCCCGCGAAAAGCTGGCGGGCAAGGGCGGGGTGGATGCGATGGGGGTCGCGATGTCGGAAGCGGCCATGCGGTTCTCCGGAGCGGGGAGTCGGCGCTAGAGCGCGGCGCCGGGGCTGAGGGTCAAAATCTCGTGGCCGGTGTCGGTGACCAGCACGGTGTGTTCCCACTGCGCGGAGATGGAATGGTCCTTGGTGACCACGGTCCAGCCGTCGGACAGGAGTTTGACGTGCCGCTTGCCGGCGTTGATCATCGGTTCGATGGTGAACGTCATGCCCGGTATCAGCTCGACGCCGGTGCCGGGGTCGCCGTAGTGCAGGACTTGCGGCTCCTCGTGAAATTCCCGGCCGATGCCGTGGCCGCAGTATTCGCGCACCACGGAGCAGTGCTGGGCTTCGGCGTGCTTCTGGATGGCGTGGCCGATGTCGCCGAGACGGATGCCGGGCCGCACCAGGCGAATGCCGGCGCACATGCATTCGTGCGCGATCCTGCTGACGCGCTGGGCGGCGATCGGCGGCGTGCCGACCTGAAACATCCGGCTGGTGTCGCC
>RRZU011265276.1_pt1 | contig 13155 bp, 9 predicted proteins | sample 2165561 | NCBI WGS metagenome assembly RRZU01 (sample SAMN10456909, study PRJNA506462) | wastewater metagenome | isolation source: wastewater sludge | place: USA: Moscow, Idaho
AGCCATTTTCGCGGCGGTCATGCGGCCCTTGTCGACGCGGCTGACCAGCAGCTTGGCGGCTTCGGCCAGGCCCTGCTCGATACCGTGCTCGTTGATGTCCTTCATCAGGATCGGCGTGCCTTTGGAGGCCGACTGATAGGCGATACCACCGCCCATGATGCCAGCGCCGAGTACGGCGGCCAGTTTCACGTCGCGGGCGATCTCGTCGTGGTGCTTGGCTTTCTTCTTCAGCTCCTGGTCATTGAGGAACAGACCGATCAGGCTCTCGGCAACCGAGGTCTTGGCCAGCTTGACGAAGCCGGCAGCCTCGACTTCCAGCGCCTTGTCACGACCGAGGTTGGCAGCTTTCTGAATGGTCTTGATGGCTTCGACCGGAGCCGGGTAGTTCGGGCCGGCCTGGCCAGCGACGAAACCCTTGGCGGTCTCGAAGCACATCATTTGCTCGATGGCGTTGAGCTTGAGCTTTTCCAGCTTGGGCTGACGCTTGGCCTTGTAGTCCAACTCGCCGGAGATGGCGCGTTTGACCAGATCCAGCGCGGCGGCCTGCAGTTTATCTGCGCTGACCACGGCATCGACGGCGCCCACTTTCAGGGCTTCATCGGCACGGTTTTCCTTGCCCGAAGCGATCCACTCGACGGCGTTATCGGTACCGATAACGCGCGGCAGGCGCACGGTACCGCCGAAGCCCGGGTAGATGCCCAGTTTGACTTCCGGCAGGCCGATCTTGGCGCTGTCGCTCATGACGCGATAGTCAGCGGCAAGGCACATCTCGAAACCGCCACCCAGGGCGATGCCGTTGATGGCGACGACGGTCGGCACGGCGAGGTCTTCGAAATCACTGAAGATCTTGTTGGCTTCCAGGTTGCCAGCCACCAGCTCTGCGTCGGGCAGCTTGAAGTTGTCGACGAACTCGGTGATATCGGCGCCGACGATGAACACGTCCTTGCCACTGGTTACAATCACGCCCTTGATCGAACCGTCAGCCTTGATCGCGTCGACGGAGGCGCGCAGCTCGTTGAGGGTAAGACGGTTGAATTTGTTGACGGACTCACCCTTGAGGTCGAATTTCAATTCGACGATGCCGCTCTCAAGAGCCTTAACCGTGATGGCTTTACCTTCGTAAATCATCAACTGATCTCCACGGTATGGAAGCTGAACAGTACACATCGGAGCCAACCGGCAGGCCAGCCCGCGGCAGCGCCGCACAAGCATAGCCCCAATCGGTACGACACACCCACCGACGCGATATTCGGGCTGTAATGGCGCGCCTAACAAGGCAAACGCTCAATTCATACGCCCGTTTGATTTGGGTGTGCACACCTTCAGGGAAAACCCTGCGCTTGTCAATTAGCCTCTTTTCGTCGATTTCCCGACTTTTTCTGCAGGCCCGGTCATTCGTGGCCTCCAGCAGGATCCGATAAACAGCGTCAATAACGCACCATTGCGAGGGTCTTCCTGCTTGGTATAGACACGCCAAGGCGCCTAGCCAAATCGCCCCGCTGCGGGTACAGTCGTCTCACTTTCAGCTGGCACAGCGCCACCTGAGGGCAACACAAAAACAAATCGAGCCCCACGATGGGCCACACGGAGTCGCCAATGTCGAGCCGCCGTTCGCTTGCATTTCCCCTGAGCGCCCTGCTCCTTTTCGTCTTCACGTCGCTCTCCTCCACCTTGCTCAGCGCTGCGCCAGCCGATGATCTGCTGCGTCTGCACCAACTGCGCCTGGCAACCCAGAAAAGCCTGGGCCACTTCTACATGTATAACGGCATGGAAGGCGATCAGCGCTACGCACGAATGATTAGCGAGTCCCTTCAGGAAGGCCAATCGCACCTGGACGGCCTGGGCGAAATGCCCGGCGATGCAAGCAAGGCGCTACGCGCGCAGCTGCAAACCAATTGGCAAAGTTATCGCAGCGGGCTCCAGGCACTGATGGAAGCCATGCGCAGCCAGGGCTTCACCGACCTGCAACCCGTCGCCGATCTGGCCGAGAACAACCAACGCATCATGGCCATTGGTCAGGAGCTGTATCAGAAGATTCAGCAAGAAAGCGGTTTCAGCGTACCGCAGCTGACGCAGAAGAGCCGTGAGCAGAGCCTGCTGATGCAGAATATCGCTCTGGACTACGCTTCACGCAGTGCCTCGGTCGGCGCCAGCTTCTTCGGCGGCGGTGAAGAACGCGCCATCGACGAGCTTGCCGGCGAATTCGCCAGCAAGCTGAACAACCTCAGCGCCGCCCAGCAGAACACCCCGGAGATCAATGCGGCCCTGAACTCCATCGGCACCAAATGGCGTTACATCGAGAAATCCCTGCGCAACTACAACGAAAACACCGTACCTTTCCTGATCAGCAAGTATTCCGACAGCATCATCGAAGGCCTGGAAGCCGTTGCCGCCCAGTACGCCACCAACCAACACTGATGCTCCATGTTTCCGGCCTGCCTGGCCCAACTCTTGCCCGGTGCTAGCACCGGGCTTTTCTTTGCCTTTTTCACGACCAGTCGCCCTATCCCACACAATGGGGCCATACTTGAGACAGAGCCATTTGCCCCCTTAAGGAGGAGTTCCCCATGCCCTACCAGCACATTCTGGTCGCCGTCGACCTGACCGAGGAATGCGACCCTGTCGTGACACGTGCGCAGAAGCTGGCGAAGGCCAGTGGCGCCAAGATGTCTCTGGTGCATATCGTCGAACCCATGGCCATGGCCTTCGGTGGTGACGTGCCGATGGATCTGTCGATGCTGCAGCAACAACAGTTCGAGCAGGCACGCGAGCGCCTGGACAGCTTTACCGACAAGTACCCGGAACTCACCGCTGATCAGCGTCACCTGGCCTACGGGCAACCGCGCCAGGAAATTCACCGACTGACCGAAGAACAGGGTTGCGACCTGATCGTGGTCGGCAGCCATGGCCGCCACGGCCTGGCGCTGTTGCTGGGCTCGACCGCCAATGACGTACTGCACGGCGCGCCCTGCGATGTACTCGCAGTGCGCCTGAAGAAAGGCGAAAAAGGCGTTTGAGATCGCGTCGCGGCTGAAGCCCCTCCCACAGTAGCCGCGTTGGCTCTGCCCGTGGGAGGCGCTTCAGCGGCGAGCTTTTTTGGCTTCGGCCTTAGAGGGTGTTTACAAGATAGGCGAACGAAGGCAAGACAATACCGATGGCGGCCCCGCAAAAACGATCGAGAAACGGTCGGAGTCGCGGTCGACTTTACGTGCTGTAAATGAGCATTTCGACTGGGCTCGCACGCGAGATCGTTTTCAACACAGTATTGCCAAGTGCAGCCATTTTGTAGACACCCTCTTACTCGAACGAATCGCCCGCGCTCATGACCAGCGGGCGAATCTTCTGCAGCTGGGTTTCCAGTGACACCGTCATGCTCGATGACATCGAGAAGAAGGTGAGGAAGGCCTTGAGGTTGGAGTCGCCTTCACAGGTGTCGTGAATGCGCTGCCAGAAAGCCTGATTGACCAGCTTCAGTTGCTGGAACAGGCGCACCAGTCCTTTCAGCTCCCAATCGGCCAGACGCCCCTCGCGCATGTTGAAATACTGCCGCGTCAGGTACAGCGATACCGCGCGCAGGATAAATTCCTGATTGTTGGCAAAGGGCAGATGGTGCTGCGCCATGGGTTTCAGGCGCGCCAGTACCGGACAGGCGCTGGTGGCCATGATGACCCCGAGCAGCGCACGCAGGCCCTCCTCCAGGCCGACCTGCTTGGTGTACTCACGCTCCGGTGTGCGCACCCAAACGCTGGCCTTCTTGAAGGCTGGCAGGCCACGAAAATCCTCGATCACCCGATGCAGATCGACCGCTGCCGGACAATGACTGAACTGCTCGCGACTCAGCGGACAATTGCTGCATTGCTGATGTTCAAGGCGCGTCCAGGCGGGGGCCTGTTGCGCCTGGACGGGGTCATATTCGCGGTTCAGCTCGATCCGGTAGCTGAACTGATGATTGTCGTCGAGAGTAATACGGTACTCGATGGCCATTGCCCGTTCGTTCCTTCATCAGCCTTCCAGCTCTGCCCAGCGCTCGAGCAACTCGTCCATTTCCTTCTGCAAGCCCTCGAGACGCGCCAATACTTCCGTGGTGACCTGCACCGGCTGCTGATAGAAGGCAGGATCGGATACCTGCTCCTGTACCGCGGCCATTTCCTGCTCCAGCGCATCGATTCGCCCGGGAATCGCTTCCAGCTCGCGCTGTAGCTTGTAGCTTAGTTTCTTCTTCGCCGGCTCGACGCTCTCTTGCACGGCAGTCACTGCGGCCGGGGCCGGCGCTTCGACGATGGCCGTGGCCAGTTCGGCCTTGCCGGACTTGCTTTCCCCCACACCGAGCAGACGCGGTGAGCCGCCCTGACGCAGCCAATCCTGATAGCCGCCGACGTACTCGCGCACCTTGCCTTCACCCTCGAACACCAGGGTGCTGGTCACCACGTTGTCGAGGAAAGCCCGGTCGTGGCTGACCATCAGCACGGTGCCAGGGAAGTTGAGCAGTACTTCTTCGAGCAGTTCCAGGGTTTCTACGTCCAGGTCGTTGGTCGGTTCGTCGAGCACCAGCAGGTTGGCCGGCTTGCTGAACAACTTGGCGAGCAACAGTCGTGCCCGTTCGCCGCCCGATAGCGCTTTGACGGGCGTACGGGCGCGTTGCGGGCTGAACAGGAAGTCGCCCAGATAGCTCAGTACATGACGGCTCTGGCCGTCGATAGTGATGAAATCGCGGCCTTCGGCGACGTTGTCGATTACCGTCTTCTCCGGCTCGAGCTGGTGACGTAATTGGTCGAAATACGCCACTTCCAGTTTGGTGCCGACCTCGATCTTGCCACTACTCGGTTGCAAGTCGCTGAGCAGCAGCTTGAGCAGGGTCGTCTTGCCGGTACCGTTGGCGCCAAGCAGACCGATACGGTCACCGCGCTGCAGGACCATGGAGAAATCCTTGACCAGGAAGGGACCGCCGGCGTGAGCGAAGCTGACGTTCTCCGCCACCATCACCTGCTTGCCGGACTTGTCCGCCGTATCGAGCTGGATATTCGCCTTGCCCTGGCGTTCGCGGCGCTCGCTACGTTCCGCGCGCATCGCCTTGAGCGCACGCACGCGCCCCTCGTTACGGGTGCGGCGGGCCTTGATGCCCTGGCGAATCCACACTTCCTCCTGGGCCAGGCGCTTGTCGAACAGCGCGTTGGCGGTTTCCTCGGCAGCCAGTTGCTGCTCCTTGTGCACCAGGAAGCTGGCGTAGTCGCCATTCCAGTCGATCAGGCCACCACGATCCAGCTCGAGGATGCGCGTAGCCAGGTTCTGCAGGAAGGAACGGTCGTGGGTGATGAACAGCACGGCGCCGCCAAAGTCTTTCAGCGCCTCTTCCAACCAGGCGATGGCGCCGATGTCCAGGTGGTTGGTGGGCTCGTCGAGCAGCAGCAGATCCGGCTCGGACACCAGCGCCTGCGCCAGCAGCACGCGACGGCGCCAGCCGCCGGAGAGCTCGGCCAGGGTCTTGTCCGCCGGCAGTTGCAGGCGGCTCAGGGTGCTGTCGACCAGCTGCTGCAGGCGCCAGCCATCTTTGGCTTCCAGCTCCTGCTGCACGTGCATCAACTGCTCGAGGTCGTCATCGCCCTGGATGTTCTGCGCCAGATGATGATAACGCGCCAGCAGCTCACCAACACCGGCCAGGCCTTCGGCGACCACATCGAACACCGTGCGCTCGTCGGCGCGCGGCAGTTCCTGCGGCAACTCGCCAATCTTCAGCCCCGGTGCACGCCAGATCTCGCCGTCATCCGGCATCTGGTCGCCCTTGACCAGGCGCAGCATGCTCGATTTGCCAGTGCCATTACGGCCGATGATGCACACCCGCTCACCCCGCGCGATCTGCCAGGACACTCCATCGAGCAGGGGCATGGCGCCATAGGCGAGGGATACGTCGGCAAACTTGAGCAGGGTCATGAGCATCTCCAGAAACAGGCGGCGCATTCTACCCGAGTTACAGGTTGGCTGTGGCCGTTTCCACCCCAGCAGCGGGCACCTCGGCAAGGCACTCGCAGTAGCACTGCGCCATGCATTTTTTCTGCATGTGTCCATCTGGCGCGACGGCATTCACCGCGCCCCGCTGAAGCGCTAAGCTAAGGGTATGCAACGATATGGAACCTGTTGCCCCCACTCTCTGCTTGCCCCCTGGAAATGCCATGCGCGGTCGCCTTCTTTCTGTAGTTTCCTGCCTGATTTTCACCACCACTGCTGGCCTGGCCAGTGCCGAAGCCGCCAACCTGGCGCAGCAGCGCCAGTACTACGATGAAGCCAAGCGCGCCCTGGCCAAGGGCGACAGCGGCCCCTATCGCCAGTACGCCAGCGCCCTGCGCGACTACCCGCTGACGCCATATCTGGCCTATGACGAACTGACCAATCGCCTGCGATCAGCGAGCAATGCGGAAATAGAAAAGTTTCTTGCCGAACATGGTGACCTGCCTCAGGCCAGCTGGATGAAACTGCGCTGGCTGCGCGCGCTGGCCGAGCGTGGTGACTGGAAGCCCTTCCTCGATCACTACGATGCCAAGCTCAACTTCACTGAACTGGATTGCCTGTATGGCCAGTACCAGCTCAGCCACGGCCTGACTGCCGAAGGCAACGCTACCGCCGAGAAGCTCTGGCTGGTGGGCAAATCCCAGCCCAACGCCTGTGATCCCCTGTTCGAACGCTGGGCCGCCAATGGCCAGCTCACCGAACAACGCCGCTGGCAGCGCACCAAACTGGCGGTGGAAAGCGGCAACTACGGCTTGGCCAACTTCCTGATCAAGGGCATGCCAACGCTTGGCGAGCGCGGCAAGCTGATGGTCGAGGTCGCACAGAAACCGCAACTGCTGAAAAACACCGCGCGTTTCGCTCCAGCCGATGACGCCATGAGCGACGTGGTAGGCCTCGGCCTGCGCCGCCTGGCCCGGCAGAACCCCGAAGACGCCCTGGCCCTGCTCGACGGCTACGCCCAGCGCATGAAGTTCTCCTCGGACGAACAGGTCGCCATCGCCCGCCAGATCGGCCTACGTCTGGCACAACGCTTCGACCTGCGCGGCCTGCAAGTCATGGCCAAGTACGACCCGCAACTGCGTGACAACACCGTCAGCGAATGGCGCGCGCGCCTGCTGCTGCGTCACGGCCGCTGGGAAGAGGCCTATCAGCTGACCCAGAAGATGCCGTCCGATCTGGCCAGCAGCAACCGCTGGCGCTACTGGAATGCGCGCAGCCTGCAACTGGCGCAACCCAACAGCCAGCAACCAGCGGTGCTGTTCCAGGCCCTGGCCAAGGAGCGTGATTTCTACGGTTTCATGGCAGCGGATCAGGTCAAAGCGCCTTACGCCTTGAACAACCAGCCGCTGGCGCTCGATCCCAAGGTCGTACAGAAAGTCCGTAACACCGCCGGCATCAAGCGCGCCATGGAGTTCCACGCACGCGGCCAGATCGTCGATGGTCGCCGCGAGTGGTATCACGTCAGCCGCCTGTTCAGCCGCGATGAACTGGTGGCCCAGGCGCGCCTGGCCTACGAAATGGAGTGGTACTTCCCGGCCATCCGCACCATCAGCCAGGCCCAGTACTGGGACGACCTGGAAGTGCGCTTCCCCATGGCCCATCGCAACGAGTTGGTACGCGAAGCCAAGCGCCGTGACCTGCATCCGAGCTGGGTGTTTGCCATTACCCGCCAGGAAAGCGCGTTCATGGCCGACGCCCGCTCCCACGCCGGCGCCATGGGCCTGATGCAACTGATGCCGGCCACTGCCAAGGAAACCGCGCGCAAGTTCGGCATTCCCCTGGCTTCACCGCAGCAGGTACTCAACCCGGACACCAATATCCAGCTGGGCGCTGCGTACCTGAGCCAGGTATATGGCCAGTTCAACGGCAACCGCGTACTTGCGTCGGCCGCCTATAACGCCGGCCCCGGCCGCGTGCGCCAGTGGCTGCGCGGCGCCAATCACCTCAGTTATGACGTCTGGGTGGAGAACATCCCGTTCGACGAGACCCGCCAGTACGTGCAGAACGTGCTGTCCTACTCGGTGATCTACGGCCAGAAGCTCAACGCACCGCACCCACTGGTGGCGTGGAACGAGCGTTACTTCGACGATCAGTAAAACTGCGTTAAGTGTTGGGGATTGGTGCAAAGACCCGTAGGGTGGGCCGGGCGGCGCTCCGTTTTAGCCCACCACCGACGGTCTACGTGGGCTAAAGCCCACCCTACAAAGCTCCGAGCCTTCCCGGAACCGCTTGACAACAGATAACGCAGACATAGCCAGCATCATAGGGACGCAGGACAGCACTTCCCTTTAACGCTGGGCTCAGCCCACTGCAGACACGAAGATTGCAGCGCGCACCCTACTCCAGCACTTCGACCGTCATTCCGACCTGCAGCTCACCAACGCCTCGTGGCAGCAGATTCTGTCCGAAGTACACATCGCCATCACGCTCCCGATAAGTTTTGAGCGTTGCCAGCGGTTCGCGCTGTGCGTTGCGCTCGCCGCTCTGCGGATCGATGGTGGTGAGAATGCAGCGCGAACAACCCTTGGCTACCTCGAACTCCACTTCACCGATGCGGATGCGTTTCCAGCCATCCTCGGCATATGCCTCACTGCCGGTAACGACCAGATTGGGGCGGAAGCGCAGCATGGACAGCGGCTGCCCGACACGTTGCGAAAGATCGTCCAGCGATGCCTGGCCAATAAGCAACAGTGGAAAGCCATCGGCGAAGGCCACGCGATCCCCCGGCTGCGCATAGGCAGTGTCGACCTGGCGAGTGCGGCCTTCCGGCACCTGCACCAGGCGGCAAGTCTTGCCCAGCAAATCGCTGAGCCAGGCGGCCGCTGCATCGCCGGCATCCGGCACGCGCAGGCTGTCACGCCAGACGACGACGCCACGCAGATCCTGCTCGGGGTCGGGCAGCGCCACGGACAGATCCTCACGACCCGGCGCACTTAAGGTCAGGCCACCACGCGCATCGTACAGGGCGCTCAACTGGCTCATCTGCGGCAACAGGCGTTGGGTGATGAAACGGCCGTTGTCGGCGTCGACCAGCATCCAGCGCCGATCGCCATGCAGCCCTAGTCCGTCGACCGCGCTACGCTGCAAGGCCTCGCCGCGGCCGGACTTGAGCGGGTAACGGTACAGCCCCGAGAGACTCAGCATGGGTCAGCTTCCTGTCGGCAAAACGCCGTTATACGAGCTGACGGCGATGCTCACAAGCACCGAAACCCAGGAAATAGCTGCGATTCGGCGGCAACGCCCGGCAGGTTTCACCCGCCCTGCAGCGACTTTAGCGAGGTTCGTCCAACTCGAGACGTTGACGAATCACATCGACCAGCTTGTCCGGCTGGAACTTGGAGAGGAAATTGTCGCAGCCGACCTTCTTCACCATCGCCTCGTTGAAGCTACCCGACAGCGACGTGTGCAGCACCACGTAGAGATCCTTGAGGCGCGGGTCATTGCGAATTTCGCTGGTGAGACGATAGCCGTCCATTTCCGGCATCTCGGCATCGGTGAAGATCATCAGCAGCTTGTCGGTCATCACCTCGCCGGTGTCAGCCCACTTCTTCAGCTGGTTGAGGGCCTTCAGGCCGTCGCTGGCCATATGCAGGCGAATTCCCAGTTGCGACAGGGTATCGCGCAGTTGGCTGAGCGCGACGCTGGAGTCGTCCACCAGCAGCACCTCACGTCCACGCGCCTTTTCCAGCAGTGGATCGGCGAGCTTTTCTGCGGAGACCTTGGTGCTCATCGGCACGATCTCGGCCAGCACCTTTTCCACGTCGATGACCTCGACGATCTGCTCGTCGACCTTGGTGATGGCGGTCAGGTAATGCTGACGGCCGGCACCACCGGGCGGTGGCTGGATCGACTCCCAGTTGAGGTTGAGAATGCGATCGACGCTGCCGACCAGGAAAGCCTGTACCGAGCGGTTGTACTCGGTGACGATGATGGTGCTGCGCTCATCCGGCACCAGCGGACGCATGCCGATGGCCTGGGACAGGTCGATCACCGGCAGAGTCTGACCACGCAGGTTGACCACGCCGCAGACGAAGCGATGGCGCTGCGGCATCAACGTCAGCTTGGGCAGTTGCAGGACTTCCTGCACCTTGAACACGTTGATGGCGAACAACTGCCGGCCAGCCAAGCGAAACATGAGAATTTCCAGACGGTTCTCGCCGACCAGTTGCGTGCGTTGATCTACTGAATCGAGGATGCCGGCCATCATGTGCTCCGAGGGATATAGGGTGATTCTAGTCTGCCGTTCGGGTTATCGGCGGACTGCCGGCAGACTGAAGCATTGCTGGCGCGCAGCCATCATGCCTTAGCCCTGTGTACCTGGCCAGCGAGCAGCGACGAATGCTTGGGCAGATGCAGACGCAGGGCACCGGGTTCGGCACGAAAACGCAGACCTGTACTTTCCATCGGTTCGCCGTCGAGATTCAGGTCCAAGCCCTCCAGCGCTTCCACCTCCAGCCAGGGCAGCCGTGCGCTGACCGCAACGCTCTGCAGGCCAAGAATGCCCCCGGACAACAACGTGCCCAAGGTGCCGACGACATCCTGCGCCGCCGGCACGATGCAGACATCGAGCAGACCATCGTTGATGCTCGCCTCCGGACAAAGCAGATGCCCGCCACCGGCCTGTCGCCCGTTACCGATGCCAAGAGCCAGAAACTCGCCCTGCCATTGGAAATCCGGCCCATGAAAACGACCGGCTGCCGCGCGCACTTCGGAAAAGCGGCTGAGCCCGGTAAGCAGATAGGCGGCGCCACCCAGGACTTTCTTGAGTTCTTCCGGAGTATTGGCGGTGACGTTGGAGCCAAAACCACCGGTGGCCATGTTCAGAAACGCCCGCTCGCCCGCCATGCCCACGTCCACAACCACCGGCTCGCACTCGAGCAGGGCCAACGCCGCAGCAGGTGTCAACGGAATACCGGCTGCGTGGGCGAAATCATTGGCCGTGCCCAGCGGCAGCAGAGCCAGGTTGGCATCGCTTTGCGCCTTGACCAGCGCCTCGACCACATCGCGCAGGGTGCCATCGCCACCGCCAGCGATCAGCGTTGAATAACCGGCGGCCAATCCTTCCCCGACCAGCCGCTCGGCGTCGCCACCTTCCCAGGTCAGGCGCACGGCCAGATCCCAGCCGCGCTCACGCAGGCCGTTCACCGCTGCCCTCACCTCTTCGTTCAACGCCTGCTTGCCATGCAGGATCAACCAGGCCTTGCGTTCGCGCATTGCGCGTCCTCCTTGAAAGGATCAGCGAAAGCCTAGTGCCTGGCCCTCGTGAAAATTAATCAAATTAATCGATATCAAAACTGTAGAAATTGCGCTTTTAAATCGATCAATCCAAATGGATCATTCACCCATCAACGCTGCACGGGACTGAACTCGTGCATGACTGGAGGATTGACCATGATCGATGTACGTCCGTTCGAACAACTCGGTGGTGCTCACCACGGCTGGCTGAATGCCCGTCACCACTTTTCCTTCGCCGAATACTACGACGCCGAGCGGATGAACTGGGGCCGCCTGCGCGTGTGGAACGACGACGAGATCGCTCCACATTCAGGCTTCCCGCCGCACCCACATCGCGACATGGAGATCATCACCTACGTTCGCGAAGGTGCCATCAGCCATGAGGACAACCTGGGCAACAAAGGTCGTACCGAGGCCGGCGACGTGCAGGTAATGAGCGCCGGTACCGGCATCGCCCACAGCGAGTACAACCTGGAGAATGAAACCACCAAGATCTTCCAGATCTGGATTCAGCCGAACCAGGCCGGCCTGCCGCCATCCTGGGGCGCCAAGCCTTTCCCCAAAGGCGACCGCTCCGGAGCCTTCGTCACCCTGGCCAGCGGTTACGAGGACGATGTCGACGCCCTGCGCATCCGTACCGACGCGCGCCTGGTGGCTGCCACGGTCAAGGCGGGAGAGAGCGCCGAATACGCCCTGCAACCGGGTCGCAAGGCCTATCTGGTGGGCGCGACTGGTGTCTTCAGCGTCAACGGTGTGGCCGTCAAGGCACGTGATGGCGTGGCCATCGCCGATGAAACGCTGATTCGCATCGAGGCGCAGGAAGATAGCGAGATCGTGCTGGTGGATGTCGCCTGATGCACAAACCATCGCCCTCCGCTTAGGAGGGCGATCTTTTTTGTAGGAGCCAGCTTGCTGGCGATCATTGATTAACGGCATCGCCAGTGACGTAGGGCGTACTCGGCTTTGGCTTCCTGCGTCGCTCTACCTCCTGCATCCATGCAGTTGTCGCGAAGCAGTACGCCGCTGGACTTGTGTAGCACCGAGGAACGGCGGACTGTTCGCTGGCGCTATGAGCGGCCGGCGTCCCGGTCCGCCCTACGCCACCATGCCCTACGCCGGATAACCGGTAATCTTGCGAATGCGCTGGTACAGCGGCTTGAGCTGGCGGTACATGCGCTGATAGACCTGCCCGTAGAGCTGCTGGTAAACGCGCTGGGCCTCCGGGTTCGGCTGGAACACCTGACCAACCCGAGTCATGGCGGCGATGGCGCTCGGGTAATCAGGGTGCAAACCCAGACCTACCGCGCAATTGATCGCCGCGCCCAGGCCGCTGGTTTCGTACAGGTGCGGACGCTCGGCCGGTAAGCCGAAGATATCGGCGGTCAGTTGCATCGCCGCATCGCTCTGCGAACCACCACCGGACACGCGCAGGCGCTCGATGCGGGTGCCAGAGTGTTTTTCGATACGCTCCTTGCCCTGGCGCAGGGCGTAGGCCAAACCCTCCAGAATCGCCCGATACAGATGCGCGCGGGTGTGTACGTCGCCAAAGCCGATGATCGACCCCTTGGCCTCCAATCCCGGCTCGCGAATGCCCGGCGTCCAGTACGGCTGCAGCATCAGGCCCATGGAACCCGGCGGTACGGCGTTGACCAGCTCGTCGAACAGCGCCTCGGGGGACACGCCCAGCGCCTCGGCCCGCTGCATCTCGCGCAGGCCGAATTCGCGTTTGAACCAGCTGACCATCCAGAAGCCGCGATAGATCATCACCTCGGTGTTGAAGTGATCCGGCAGCGCCGCCGGATAGGGCGGAATCAGGCGTACGGTTTCCAGATAACGGCTGCGTGTGGTGTTGATGGTCGCCGTGGTGCCATAGGACAGGCACGCCGTGCTGGGCTCCAGCGCACCGGAACCCAGCAC
>RRZU012246345.1_pt1 | contig 13155 bp, 18 predicted proteins | sample 2165561 | NCBI WGS metagenome assembly RRZU01 (sample SAMN10456909, study PRJNA506462) | wastewater metagenome | isolation source: wastewater sludge | place: USA: Moscow, Idaho
ACATGAGCACACGCGTACATGAGCACACGCGTACATGAGCACACGCGTACATGAGCACACGCGTACATGAGCACACGCGTACATGAGCACACGCGTACATGAGCACACGCGTACATGAGCACACGCGTACATGCCTGTGCCTGTCCGAGCGCAAGCGAGCCCATGTACCCCCATTATCATCAACTTCACCGGGGAAATTTGACCAAATTTGTCGCCTGAACGACATTTTCCGCGTTTTTGAAAATTTTTTTGAAAAAAGTTGCCAAAAAATTTGGTGGTTTCACGGAAACGTTGTAATTTTGCCTTAAATTTTAAACAAAAAACGGTTATGCCAGATTTTTATCAACCGAGCGACACTTATTCAGGGCGGCAATACAAAATTGTCGATATTAACGACAAAGCGCATTTTATAAATGCCGGTTCCAAATCCCACGCTGAAGAGTGGGCTAAACTTAACAGCATTACCATAAAAAGCATTGAACTCGTAAATCAGGGGTTTTCCTTTTTTTGGAAAAAGAAACAGTGACCTCAGCAGAGGTAACGCAACAATCAAATATGAAGTATTTTTTAGTATCATTATTCTTGGTTTGCATGAGTGTCTCCGCTTTTTCGCAGACGCAGGCACAACCAAAGCATCTTTTGTCCTCATGTGAGGAGATGCGCCCTCTCGAAAACTTCTTGGATGTCAGAACTGGCATCCTGAAATATGATCTCGAAGAAACCGAAGTGATGTACGGGGTACCAGTGCCTGCTGGGACTATTTACTACCCGGTCTACAAAAAGCGCGGCACGCAGCGCCTGTTCTTTTTTGTCCGACACGAAACCCCTGACTATTTTTCCATTAAAGAAATCTTATCTTACCCATGAAAAAAGTGATTTTATTTTTGGCTGTGTGGTTTTTCGCAGCATGTACTTCCGGCGAGGTTTCAAATGAAGACGTCAAGTGGACGACGGTAACAGGAATTTCAAGTCGACAATCGTTCGATTACATCGACTCAACCATGAAAACAGTTGATGTCGTTTCCGTCAGGGACGGTGTCCATGTTGAAACCGACCCAGATGCGTTTTCCGTCGGTGAGAACGTCTTACTTGTGAAAACGGCCCACGGGTTCTCCCTTAAAAAAGGTGACTTTGACGCCTATCTTTCACAAGTCCAATCCGACGGCTTAGGCGGCATATTCTGTGTCATCGCTAACAGCGATACGGTTTCTCTTCCCGGAGATCTTCCGGTGGGTAGGAAAATAACCATAACAATTTTTCCGAACGGCACATACGCCTATGAACTTCATAGTAACGAATAACCCAAGCTTTTTTGCCAACTTAAAGACAGAACCAAAACAGCAGAGCATAGGTGACTTGTTTACCCAGCCGAAAGTGGAAACAGAAACGGCTTGGGTTGATTTTAAGTGTATAGGTTTTGAAGATTTAAAGCGTGCGCTTGGGAAGTGGACTGATTGGGCAGCGGACAGCGAGACGACAGGGCTTGATTGGACGGTTGACGACATTTTTTGTGTACAGCTCGGCAACGGACAACACAACTTCATCGTTGACATGATGAAGGGCAAAAACCAGATACAGCCGGAGATGCTTTTTGCCGAGTTGAACAAACCGGAGTTGAGGTTCACGTTCCACAATGGAGGGTTTGACCTCAACTTCTGGACCAAACACGGCTTTGTTCCAAAATTAGGACAGTTCGACGACACGATGATCGCCTCTCAGATTCTGGCGAATGGAATTGAGTTCACGAAGTCCGGTAGGGTACGCCACTCCTTTGCCGCAGTAATGAAGCGCAGGCTGGGCCTCGACTACGATAAAACAGAGCAAAGCCAGATACACAAGACGCAGCTCAGATCCATGTCGGCCATCGCGTACTGTTTCAACGATGTGGACCGCTTGCTTGAGCTCAGGGACGACTTGACACGAAATCTGCGAAGGCGCGGCGCCGAAGAAACTTACAGGCTCCAGATGGACGCTCTGGCGGTGGTCGAGTATGCGGAGAGATTTGGTATGCCGATTTGCAAAAATACGTGGGTGGCCAAATGCGAAGAGGACAAGAAAGCACTCGCCGAAGTGCGTAAAGAGGTCGATGAGTATATTTGGGAGCATTTGCCGCAGTTTCGACAGCCTAACACCATTGGTGAAAAAATGGTCTCCGTAAAGACAACTTCCCCTTTGCAGATGATTAAGGTGTTCAAAGCATTTGGAATACCGACAGAGACCATCGACAAAAATACCGGAAAGGTGCGCGACTCCATAGACAAGAAAACCGTAAAGTTGCATTCACACCCATTTTGCAAACTGTGGGTCAAGTACAGTGATGCGCTTGGAAGGGTCACAAAGTTCGGAGACAACATCACAAAGCAGATCAAACGCGGTGACAAAGGCTACGACGTTGTGTACCATCTCTTCAAACTGATGGTCGATACCGGACGCGTTGCAGCCGGTGGAAAGTCCGTTAAGCAAAAAGGGGCAGTCTCAAAAATCAACGCGCTGAACCTTCAGAACGACAAATTGACCCGTGACTGCTTTCGAGCCCCTGAAGGGCACATGATGATCGTCTGTGACTATTCAGGGCAGGAGACTGTGATCCTTGCGGACATGTCGCTTGACGAGACGATGGTAAAGGCCGTGCAGGACGGCCTCGATCTGCACTGTGCCTTCGCAAGGTTGGTTTACCCGGATCAGCTCGGACATTTAACCGACGACGAGATCACACGAGATTTCAAGAGCCTCAGAAACTCCGTGAAATCGCCGAGGTTCGCTTTTTCTTACGGAGCCGGGGCAAGAACAGTCCAGAGAGCAACGGGCCTCTCCTTGGCCTTCTGCAAGGCTCTGGAGCACACATTCAAGAAGGTTTTGCACCCAAAAGTTTTTGAGTGGGGCCATGCCGTACTGGGCGAGGCTCTTGAGAACGGGTTTATCGAATCCGTGGATGGTTGGAGACTCTACCTCCAAGATTTTGAAAGGTACAGGGAACACAAGGACTGGTGGATAGGCGTGGAGAAATCGGTTAAGGAACTCTACTACGAGGGGCGCAATGAGTACTACGAACAAAAGAGGCGGGTCGAACGCGTGGAAGAGTTGAGGGAGCTCAAAAAAGAATCCCCGGACAAGTGGGACGATATTTTGCAAAAAGAGATGCTCGAATTGTCTAAGCCCTATGTTATAGGCAACCAAACAGCTTACGACATTTTTCAGGAGCTCTCACCACGGCACGGCATAATCAGAAAAATGGAGTCCGACTGGCTCCGGCTTGCGCTAAACAACCCGATACAAACCACGGGCTCGCACATGATTAAGCGGGCTATGGTTGAAGTGTACGGAGAAATTCTAAAATCCGGCCACTACGGGCAAGTCCTGATATGGAACTTTCCATACGACGAGATGTGTCTGATGGCACCGACAGAGCTTGCTGAACATTACAGGCAAGTTCTTGAGAACGCGATGAGAACGAACGGTGACATGTATCTAAAAAACCTAAAAATAAAAGCTGATGCCGCGACAGGCATGAGCTGGTATGAAGCCAAATAATGTATTTTCTAACCAAAATAGCATCGGGGGTCCAAAATTACGTAGCGCTCGATCATGCAAGAAAACCAAAAGCCGGGTTAGCGCTGGTGTTGTTGTTGCTCATGGGTTTTCTGGCGACTAAAGATTGCAATCCGTTCATCCCTGCACAGCCTCCCGAAAAAGTCCTTGTTCTCGACTGCGGAGGTCTTTACGACCTCGAACAAGGCGATATGGACATTATTGAGAATGTCGACACAGCCGCTGCTGTCCCTGTCCAAGTGAGGGTGAAGCGAAAAAAACCGGCTTCAAACAACTGCGACCCCGGAAAGGGGGCGATAACGGCGACAGAATTGCGTAAAATTTTCGAGAAAGCGCTCGAAAAACACTGGGCAGTCGAGACGCAAGTCGTAAAATCCCAATACTCCAAAAAAGGAGAAAGAACTTTTGACGATCGTGGCAACATGGTCGTGACAAAGGAGTGGATGATGAAGTTCGCCCCAGACGCTTGTGTGGAGGAAGTACTGCACGGCGTGCCTGCATCGGTCACACTGGCACAGGCGTGGTTAGAGTCGTACATGGGACTATCAAATTTGGCAATTTCCACGCACAACATGTATGGAAACAAATATTGGAGGGGCATCTTTGACAAAGACGCGGATACCAGTAGAAAGTGGCTGGGCAAACATAGGAAAGGGTCCGAACAACACCACGACGACACACCAAAGGACAGGTTCGTTGTCTTTGACGGCTACTGGGCCTCAATGAGGTTCCACACGAAGTTTCTTTCCGAAAAAAGATACGCCGACTTAAAAGGCAAAAACTTTCAAGGATGGGCCCACGGTCTTAAAAACAAAAAATACGCAACCGACAAATCGTATGCCGAAAAACTTATCGGCACCTATCGGAAGCTGAAACTTGACGAGGTTGACGCGATTGTGCGCCAAACAAAACTAAAATTAAGAAATTGATGTTGTACTACGACAAATGGGCTGAGATAGCCCAATCGGCCTTGGGCACAGAAGGTAGATTGAGTCCCGAAGGCTACATCCAGATACTTTGTGGCACCTTCCAGACACTTGTTAACGCTGACTACGTCCCTATCAATGTGAAGGATAATTTGGAAAACGCCAAAAACGCCAAAGGTATACAGATAACCAGCGGTTTCAATTGTCAGGCATTAAAAGATGTATTTACCGACGAGCTTGCAAAATACAGAGTTAAATCTGCAAAAGTCAGGCTTCAATCAATGGTGGATAATTTCTACGGAGCCAGAGACGCGACCGAAAGAGCCGTGGCGGCAAGTAATTTCCTATCCACCATTGAAGAAGACCTGCGGAACGCTGGTGAAGAATCCCTTGCGCACATGGTAAAATCGGGCACCTTTGCTGGAGGTGGTCTGAAGTTTCTTGTGGATACATACACACGGGCAACGGCCCAAACAAACAAACCCGCATTTGACGATGCGGTATCACAAACAATGGATAAATTAATCAAGCCCGCAAGCGAGGCGCAAGCAGCCTTGCTTGCAAGGTCAATCCTGAACGAAATTAACAAAGGCTTCAAAGCCGGCGGATCCACATGGACAGCCTTTAAGCCGCTGGAGCAATTCTTGCACGATAACAATGTGAGGATTTTGGCGGAGCTTGACAGGAGGATGGACATCAAAGTCTTTTTCGACGCGAATTGGGCGAAAGTGGTTGAACTTTGCGACGCCACCAACGTATCAAGCGGTACAGAGTACACACTCTCGCAAATACTCCAACTCACCCCGTCGCAAACGTCTTTCGGTATCTTAAAGACACACTTTACCGACAAGTTGAACGCGTTTGATTACATGACTACGAAGAAAGAGCTATACGCGATGCTCAAAGAGATCCTTGAAAAGCCGGACGTTGATGACACAGACGTTTTGATGGCGTTTAGGCTTGCCGCTAAATGGTTGTAAAACATTATCCTATTTTCACATAATATGAATTTGGGAAAACCAACCTTGGAAAAACTGGTGGCACTGGGATGCTGGGCCATCAGGGAAGGGGTGACGCACATAGAGGGTCTGGATGAGTTTATGGACGATCAAAACTACGCGTTTACCCCAACGACCGGGACATGGGTACCCGGAAGCCGTAGAAAGACAAGGTCCGCGTTAAGGCCAGACGCGGATCCAACCTGTTATTCGTTTGAACAATTTTATGCCGACTATGGGTATAAACGGGACAAACACACTGCTGCACAGTTATGGAGAAAGCTGACAGAAAAAGACAGGGTCGCAATCAAACGCGCTTTGCCGATGTACAAAGAGGATTCCCTTGTAAAGGGCGAACAGGCCGAAAAAGGGGTGTTTATCCCGCACAGACAACTTCCGTCCACTTTTATCAACAAGAGGACGTGGATGTCTTATGAGGAAGAAAAGTACATGTCGAGGCACCAAAAGCGGTACGACGATTATCTTGTTTGGTGCGGTAAAAACGGTTTTGACTTATCGGTCGCACTTACCGCTCGTCAATTCGACCACTACATCGACAAAGTTATTCCCAAGTACGGTGCCCAAGAAGCACAGGCTCGTTTTGTGTCAGCACATACTGAGAATGAAGGTGACATTTACGCCACTTTTTTGAACAAAATTTAAATTTATGGGCTTCACGCCACCGAATCTTGCCGAGATATGGACACGGGATCTCGCGGCTAAAGTAAAAGCGTCCGTTGCCGATCTGTCCGGCCCTCCTTTGGAGCTTGAGAGTTGGTTGTACGCTTACGACGATGGCGAAAAAGTAGGACTACTTGGCCCGGGAAACCTCGGCGTCGTGTCCGGCCCATCCAAATCCAACAAGTCGTATGTCCTCTCGTGCATACTGGCGTCTTATTTCGATAAAGGCCCAGAGATGCTGAATTTCAAACTGGATGTCCCCTCTGGTGTTCCGGTATATTTGATCGATACAGAGCAGTCGGACTATTACGCCGAAATGGCGGCTCGCAGGGCGCTGCACATATCGGGACGGAAGTCGTCCGAGTTCCCCCATTTCAAGTTGCTGAAGTGGCGTAGGAATATGGACCCGATCGAGCGCCTCGCGGCCCTTGCTTTTCTACTTGAAAAGCATAAAACCCCAAACGAGCACGGCAAGACAGGATGCGTAATCCTGCTTGACGGCATTGCCGACCTTGTTGACGACACAAACAGCTTGTTGGAGGCCAAGTGGCTTGTGGCCAGTCTGATGAGCGATCTGTCGGAATCAGGCTCAATGATGCTCACGGTACTCCACGCAAACGAGAAGGGCCAAGACAAGGGCGTCCTCAGAGGTGCGCTCGGTTCTGAGCTCCAACGCAAAGAGGAGTTGAATATCTCCGTGGCGAAAAAAGTCAAGAAGAAAAAGAAGAGCGGAAAGCAAAAAAAGCAAGATGACGACGACGAGGAAGAGGAGGAAGAGGATTTGCGGATGATCGACTATGAGGTGTCCACGCCTGTAACGCGTGGTAGACCGATCAGGCCGTTCCTCTTCAAACGCGGCGACAAGTACCCGCAGTACCATTCAAGAGTCAAGGTCTCAAAGCCTTTGTTTTAAAAAACAACAACCTAACTTCTAACAAATAATTTTTAATGGAATATATAAAAAAGTCATCAACAGAAGATCTTAAAAAAATGCTTCTGACAATAAACGACAGTTTGACATTAGCATTTATCAGGGCCGAACTGCTAAAAAGGGGCGCTTTGTAGTTCACAATTTAAAAAAAAATCTAATGTGCTACTGTCACACATGTAAACGATCGTTTCACTATCTCGGCATAAACTCGCACAGGGCCGCGCATAGGCGAAAACGAGAAGACTGTGAAATTACCTACACCAACGGCGATAGGTATAAGTTCCGGTTTTCACAGCAACAACCGGTAAGCCCTACCAATTTCCATTCTTTAACCATCAAAGGGGGTACTGATGACCCACCTATCAACGATAAATAACTTTTCGTTAACAAAAATAATTTGCCCATTTGTGAAAATGGGCGTACCTTTGCACAAAATTTTAAACAACTTTAATTAATGGGATTGATTAATGAGGGCGGTAAGCCCTATGTACCAACTTTTTTCCTTCGTCCGGTTTCTTTCCCGGGCAAACGAAATGGCCAGACCACGGTTTACGGCGGTCTTGGCCGTAAAATAGAACAAGCGACCTACAAGGCGGCTTTCGATGCCAACCCGCAGTCCGTCGTGGTCCAAAAAAAGAAGGATGGGACACCTGTGTACTTGGCAAAGTACAATGCGCTTTCTGGTGTTTTCCGTGGCTTTAGGCTCGGATCTATGGAAGTCAACGGAGGACAGGTAACGACAATCGCGGCCTTGTTTGAAGAGGCGACGGAAAAATGCGTTTACGTCGTGGATCTTGGCCCTGCTGACAAGAGCCGCGCTCTGACTTTCTACAAAGCTCTTTTGCATCAAAACTTCGTTGCTGATAAGGAAGTGGTCGTATCCTTCAACGCAGATACGTTTGAGGACAAAACTGGCGAACAAAAAGTCGCCCTCAGACCGATCTTGTATCAAGAAGGTGCTAAGGACGCCTCTGGAAACACTACAAGGTTGTGGCTGCACACAACGTATGAGTCCAAAGACGGCGATGTACGCAACAGCGGACTGGCAAATATGCCTATTCCGGCAGAGGAAGAGGACGGCTTTGGGAGGTCTGAAAAAGATCTGAAGCCGCAGATCAAATGGTTGAAGGTTCAAATGAAAGAGAAGTTTGCCTTTGTAAAGGACACAGACCTCGCACAGTGGTTAAACGACACCTTCCCAGCCTATGTCGTCCGCAACACCCCCACCAGTGCCGCACGCGTCCCCCAGCAACAGGTCGCAACGACCACTACGGATGAGGACGATTACGATCCGTTCGAGGAAAGCCTCGAAACAAAGAAAGGAAAGGTGGCACAGCAACCCCACAAGGTCGAGGACTCCGACGAAGGCCCGGACGAACTTCCTTTCTGAGAAACCAACGTTTTCAAAGCCAGCGATGCAATATCGTTGGCTTAATTTTTGCAATCTTAACTTTGTACTTAACATGACAAGAGTATATTTGGCAGGTGGATATAAGTCCGGCTGGCAGGACAAGATAAAGGACGCACTTAAAGAGTATAATTTTAAGTGGTTCGACCCAAAAGTCAAAGAGCGGCCAAAATCAGGTTCTGCGGTGCCCATGTCACTTGAGGAATATGGGACGTGGGACCTACATCATATCAGGCAGTCGGACATTGTTTTTGCTTATGCCGAGCGTACAAACCCTTCGTGCATAGGTCTTGCCGTCGAAATTGGTTACGCTTATGGTATCGGAAAAACTGTGATCCTTGTTCTTGAGTCCGGGCACCAGACAATCGAGGACCGTTACCTGTTGTTTTTATCCAAAGCCGCTTCTATAACGTTCTCAGATTTTGGAACAGCGATGAATTATCTTTTATCATACCATGATCCAACCGACAAACAAGGAGTACTTTGACTACAAAAACGCACGCATGGTCAACGGCTCTGTTTTAAAATGCGTCCTACAAGGCAAGAACCCGCACAAATCCGGCGCCGTCACGGACGCGCTAAGCAGTGGGTCTTTGGTAGACGCGTACTTGACTATGCCGGACCTTGTAGATGACCTGTTCACGGTCTTCAACGGTGAAATGCCTACCGAAAAGGTGCAGCAAGTCGTGGAGCTTGCCTTCGCGTACAGGGCAGCTTCTCCCAGAATAACCGACCACAAAGATGTTCTGGTGCGTGCAGCTCGGGAGCTTGATTTCGACCGGAACAAAGCCGACGAAACACTTGCGACGTCCGTCTGTGACAAAGCAGGGGCTTACTGGTCGTTCCTTCACGAAAACGTTGGTAGCGGAAAACAGGTAGTCGATGAAAAAGCTCGGAGCTTTGCCTATGAGATCGCTCAGAAAGTCTTGCGCGATAACGTCTGTGCCAAGTACTTTTCGGAATGGCCGGGAGTTGCTTCGTACAGTCAGCGGTTGCTGTACGGCGAAATAGAAGGCCACATGGTAAAAAGCTCGTGCGACCTGTTGCTTGTCACCAAAAAACAGGCGACGATCGTCGAGATAAAGACCATGTACCAACTTTCGGTACCTATGTTTTTCGCACAGGCGAAAGAACACTGGTACCCGGGGCAGGTCTCGTTCCAACGCGAGATCGTTAAGCAAAACTTTCCGTCCAAGGATGTGCAAGTGCGCTGGATGGTCATTGGTAAGGACATCACCGGTCCGATACAAACCAATGTGATTGATGTCCCCGATGTCCTGATGGATATGTACGAACACGGCCAGAACAGCCGGGGGATCACAGGATGGAGGGGACTCTTCCCCTTCGCGCTCGAAGCGGTGGAGAGTAAATCCGGTACAAACAATTTCCACAAGCGCCTCTTAGATGAAGCAGAAATTTTATCTCACTTTTAAATGGGCTTAATAACTGAAAACACAACCGCACAGGTTGGAAGGCCGATAGAAACCGTTGGGATGGGCTGCTACACGGCACCCACATGGGACCGAAACATCTGCCAAATGCGCAGGTGGTCGGATTCCGACAACAGGTTCTATTATGACGACAAGTTGGTTTTCTACCGTGGCGCTACGTTCCTGTCCGACCACATCGCCAAAATGGCGCCGGAAATGAAATTCCTCGACTCTTGGCGTCGAGGAATGACCCAGAGCCTTACCCAAGACGGGTTCGAGAAGTGGATGGGCTCCGTCGCGGATTACGGCACACTGATGCACACGCTGTGTGACGCGTACATCGCGGGGAACTTAACATACAACATGGTGCAGGAAGAAGTGGCCATACTTGTCAAAAACTCCGCAATTCCGAAGGATGTCGAGCACAAGGTCTTGAACAAGATGTTGCGCAACATACTGGCATTCAGGACATTTGTAACCTCCACAGGGGCCAAGACCCTCGCAATGGAGCAAATGGTCAAGTCCGACGTTATTTTCACGGCGACCCCGATCGACATGGTCGCTCGGATAGACACGGAAGACGGGCCTTGTTGGGCGCTTCTGAACTTGAAGAGTTCGGAAAATACACAGAACCACGAATACCAGTGCGCCGTTGAACTGGTATGCGCCGAAGAAACAATCGGCCAGACATTAAGGCAGATCGAAGATTTGCCTGTTCGGGTGATGACTTTCAGGCCATTATCATGGCGGACAGCCCCGAACTATGAGTTGAAGGACTATACGGACAAGGCCATAGCACTGAAAGATGTCGTTGTAAGCGCTGCTTCCCTTCTTGCCGGTCTCGGCGCCATGTCTATCCCATCTATGGAAATACCATTATGGGACGGTACATTGGAAGCCGAAACTATGTTCACAATGCAATCTGTGCTGACGCTATGACCTATCAGGAATTAAAGCAGGAGTCAGTGCGTAAAGGACAGGGAATGGAGGATTTCGTAGACTCGCTGCCTGACACGCCTTTCATCTACCACAAGGTAGAACACCAAGGCTCGACCATGTTCATTCGTCTTGGTCGCGACAATTATGGCGCGACCATCGCCACGACGGTCATACACGACCATGCGAACAAGATCGAATTGAAGGTGGGATCAATTCCGCAGAGCCTTGTGTATTTCGGAAAACTCTCATCAGAGGATGAGTTCAACAAAATATTAAACCAATCGATCCGGCGTTTTGCCCGGATCAAAGCATGATTATGAGTAAGCTATTAAAACACGTTTTTCCAGCCCGCCCCGATGGTACGGTGGAAACCATTTACTTCCGAAAAGAAAGCGTCGCCCTCGTCCGAGTAGAGAGCGACGGATCGGCTGAGGTCACGTTGTCCGTGCAGAAGATGCAGGCCATCCCGACCCAAGAGGTAGGTACCCGCACCCTAAAGTTGGGCAAAGACGACGTGGTCAAGAACGGGGAAGGCGAGGACTTCTCGATAAAACCGAAAAGTATGATCGTCCGCTCAACTATTCGGTTTGAAATGGCCCCTGTGATGTTTAGGGTACCTGTCGCAGAGGTTCAGGCTTTTCTCGAAAGTGTTAACTCACGCTAAAAAAATGGCACCGTTCCTATAATCGTTGGGGACGGTGCCATAAGTAGAAAGATGAAAAAAACCGCACTGAAACGTTTCAAGGACATCAACTGCGCTATTTGCGCGGTTGAGTGCAAGTCTGGAAAAGCCGGGCTGTGCCCTTCCTGCCACAACCAAAAAGCCAAGGCCAAGCGAGAGCAGGCGAAAAAAAATAAGAAGATCAAAGACAGGGCCGAAGGAAACGTCACGCTCGAACGGTTGATCCAAGCTTGCCACAAGGCGATAAAGCGTATCTATCCCATGATATGTCATGGGCACGAGACGCCCATACCGCTGGAGCACGGGGTCAAAACAACGCAGGCGTGTCACTTTGTGAACTCGACTTACTACGCCCACAAGTTTGACCCGAGAAACATACTTCCCGGGTGCTCACACTGTAACTTTTCCGATCAAAGCCACACTTCACGGCTTAGGATTTGGATCGACACATATTGGGGCGAGGGCACCGCAGCCAACCTGCGGGAAACAAAACAGACTCCCCTCAAGTTAAGCCAACCGCAGAAAAACGCGCTTTATAATATGTTCAGCGACACTTCCTTGGACAGGCAACAGACCTACGATTTCTACAAAAGAATCATAGAAGGGGATACCACCGAATATCATAGATCGACAAAGCCACAAAAAGCTCCTAAAACCGCTACAAAAAAATTATGAGAAAAATTATCGTTTTGCTTTTTGTACTCGCACTGGTTGCGCCAAGCGTGGGCAAGAATTTTACATCCGTCAAAACGGACGCACCGTGCGCACCGTGCGCCAGCGGATTACCAAACAGGATCGTGTATTTCGCTTATAAATGGCGAAAAGACACAGCCGTCCTTACAAACGGGATTTACAGGACAAAGCCTTGGAGCGGCTTTGTAAAAATTTGCGACCGGCATTCTGCGGTTGGCTGGTCTGTTCTCGGATCTGCGATCTACCCAGAGTGGCAAGTGCGCGAGGAAACGATGTTTTTGTCAAAATGATGGTCAAGCTATCAATAACATTGCTTTTTACCTTGTTGTCTGTGATAGGATACGGGCAAACATGGCTCAGGGTCGTTACTTGTTACGACGCGGGCAGGTTTGGGGCCAAGACAGGTATCATCTCTAAAACACGGGTCAGCGATGTGAGAATCGAGCGCTACCAAGGATCCGACCAGTGTCATATCACTTACATCGACAACCTTGGTACCAAAACCCACACACCAACGGTGCCTAACAAGCCGAGCAACAACGGTTCGGCTCGGGAGTACAAGTACCGCTCTGGGTTTATCACCGCGACCATGCGGGTCATGGTCAGAAAGGGCATCATCGAGAAAGCGGTGTATCTGGAAGAGGACACAAGGGTCGAAGGCAAAAACAAGATCGTGTACACTGTAATTTTCACAAGGTTATGAACCGTATTTAGTTTTATGCCCAGATACAAAACAAGTGCAAAAATTCAAAAATATGTTAGAATTTGTAGAAGCGCAAATCATAAAAGACGCTGGTGTACTGGAAGAGCCTGTCAAGGATTTCGGCCAAGTCTGGTTCTCACGTTCTGGAGACGCTTTTGTGATAGCTCATTTGTCATATCGCTCCGACTTGGTGGGTGTGGCGTTGCACGACACAG
>RRZU012118803.1_pt1 | contig 13153 bp, 19 predicted proteins | sample 2165561 | NCBI WGS metagenome assembly RRZU01 (sample SAMN10456909, study PRJNA506462) | wastewater metagenome | isolation source: wastewater sludge | place: USA: Moscow, Idaho
ACATCCCGCCCGCTGACCGAATGTAGATACAGTCGATCCCTCGCCCTCCTTGGCATCGATGAGCGGCTGTGGGCGGAGCACATGGACGTGCCGGTTTTCGTGGTTACTGACGCCGAGGCCCGCCTCTTCCCCGCAGGACCGGCTGGAGGCGCGGCATGAAGCACGTCATCATCGAATCCCCTTACGCGGGCAACGTCGAGCTGCACACCAAGTACGCCCGCGCTGCGCTGCGGGACTCGCTCGCTCGTGGAGAAGCGCCTTTCGCGTCTCATCTGCTCTACACCCAAGTCCTCTACGATATGGACCCGGTTCAGCGCACCCACAGCCTTGAGGCAGGGTTCGCATGGCATCTCCGCGCCGACCTAATCGCGGTCTACGCCGACATGGGTGTCTCGCCCGGGATGGTCGAAGGGATGTGTCAATCTGTCCGGCCGCTTGAGGTCCGCCGTATCTCCGTCCCCGGCGTCACCCCACAAGGTCTTCCGGTGGGGCTGTGTATCGAATGCGCTAGCGGCGGGTACCACCGGCATGGACCTGAGTGCGACCGGGAATGCGCGTGCCGTGGAATCGGCGCCGTCACTGAGCCGCTCCGCGAAGGCGACCTAGCCGAATGCGACTGGGGGCACTGCTCTCGGGAGTCGGTGGCGATGCGCATGGGTGACGACGAGAGCGAGTGGCTGGCCGTCTGCGCTTGGCACGCCGGGTGGGAAGATCATCCCGTCATGCCGCCCAGGGATTGACGCTGAGTGAATCCCCGTGTAATTGCATATCTCATAGGTGCAGGACTGTCCAGTATTGTTTGGGCAGTCCTGCTCTCTGTGTTTGTGATGTATAATTATAAAGACCGTAGACAACTAGTCATTTTTGGCACTGTAGCAACAGTACTATGGCCAGTAACTTGGTTCGTGATTGTCTTGACATTCCTCGTGAATCTGTACCGGAAGGTGAAGTACAACGCTATCGGCGAACTTGAAGAGTTGGTAGGCGAAGATGTCGTTGACATCACGTACGAGTACCCTAGTAAACTCGTAGTGTTGTTGCAAAATGGTAGTGAATTGCGGTATGCTATAGACAATGATATGAGTAATCAGGGTAGTATTAGCGTGCGTATTGAGAACGTCCCACACCAGGGCACGCTACTTGAAGTTATAACCTCTCGTGAAGAAAAATGGGCATGGTCTACACGCACAAAACGTGTGTATACTTTCTCTAAACACAATGACATTTTATCACCTAGAGTCACACTGACCGGTGGCGGTCACCCATACCTTCGAAAGCAGGAGTAAGATAGAATGGCAGTAAACCCTGAACCGGGGAGCCCTATCATGCGTACAGTTTTAACGACCACTGTAGCCGTGGCTGCATTCTGTGCTTTTGTTGGTACAGCAATGTTTTCCGTAGCATCACCACCAGGTTTGACACATCCCCCCGAGGTACACTCTGCCAGTCCCGTCATCACCTTTCTGAGTATTGGTGTTTCAGTGATTATCATTTGGTTCTTGATATCACTAGCTCATAAGATCAAGACAAAGTAGACATGACTATTGACTATCTAGCCATTTACGTGGCAGCATTGTCTTTGGGGGCGACGCCAGAAGAAGCAGACAGCGTGTTGGATTTTCTGCACGATACCGCCCCTGAGGATATCTCTCAGGACAAAGAAGATACCGTTCGTGTACTCTTAGACTTAGTGAGGGATAAAGAATATAACGAGTAAGAACGGAGTATAACAAATGGCAACATATTTTACGTCTGATCCCCATCTGTTTCATGAGAAGGTGGCCCTTCTCCGTGGCGTCGAAGACGCAGACACGTGGACACAGCATTGGTTTGATGTATACAGACAAACAGTCTCACAGTCCGATACGATTTGGATTCTCGGAGACATGACGGGTGGCGGGAAGATTACCACTATGCTAGCGCTTAGGGCGTAGCTGCCTGGTCGGAAGATCCTCATTGCAGGGAATCATGACCCTGTACACCCAACGCACCGTGACTACGTAAAGTACATGAAGCCCTATCACGAAGTCTTTGCTGCTGTAGCTCCATTCGCACGGCGAAAGTTCGATGGTAGAGAGTTCATGCTTTCTCATTTTCCTTACCATGGAGACCACACAGAGACGGAGCGATACTCCTCGTGTCGTCTGCGCGACATAGGGCTGCCTCTGGTTCATGGGCACACACATTCCCCATTCAAGATGCAGGAAAGCTACCCTAGGCAGCTAAATGTTGCTTGGGAGGCTTGGGAAGAATTTGTTACTCTAGAGACAGTAGGAGCATGGCTCAGAACATTGTAAAGTACTACGTGTGTACTACTCAGCAACACTATGTAGATGTCATTAAGGAGGCATTCCCTGCCGCTATTGTGAAACAATCCAAAGACTTTTCTGACTGGACAAAGCAAATGAGCGCGATTTTTTGCGCTGATGTTGTGATTGTGCCAGAGGCAGAAACACCGCCATCTCGGCACATGATGCTTGAAATTGGATGTGCGTTTGGTATAGGCTGGTATCGTACAAGCTTGGCGGTTATTGGAGATCCCGTCGATGAAGCTTTGCAACACCCATCTGTCCTCCGTTACAATACGATTGATGAGTTCGTGCTCCACGAACAAGAAAGGAATTCATGAATCTGCGAACAAAGATTGCTAGCGGCGTTGCCGCCATCGCTCTAGCGGTTGCGGTCCCTGTGGCCGCGACGAGCGCTAGTGCCACATCCACCAAGCCGAAGCCTACTCCGACCAAGACCATCCCGACCAAGACCACCCCTACAAAGACCAAGACCCCGTGTCCGCCGAAGACAAGTACACCGACGCAGACAACGACTACGCCTAGCGAGACGCCTAGCGAGACGCCTAGCGAGACGCCTAGCGAGACGAGTACACCCACGGAGACTAGTACTCCGACAGTAACTCCGTCAGAAGTCACTGAGACGCCGACTGAGACGCCGACTGAGACGCCGACTGAGACGCCGACTGAGACGCCGACTGAGACGCCGACTGAGACGCCGAGCACAGCAACACCCACAACTACTAGCCCGACGGCTACTGAGCCAGCAGAGAGCAGCACAGAGCCTGTGAGTACGCCTACAGCGGCGGAGGAGTCGGCCACCGGCACTACCGCCAGCACCAGCACTAGCACGTCTGTAACACCGACAGCGGCTACGCAGGCAAGCGACAGTCTTGCAGAAACTGGCGCTGATGTGGGTGTAGGTGCTACACTAGGGGCACTGTCGATGATCGCCCTCGGCGGGGCGGCACTCTTGAAGCGCCGCAAGTAAGTTTATCATCAGCAAACGTTGCCTCATAGTGGGTATGGGGCAACGTTTGTTGTCTTTACGGAGGACAAGATGAACATTACAAGTTTAGATAGAGGGATACCAGCAAAGTTTACTGGTACATGTGTGGTTTGTCAGCAGATCATTGAGGTTGGCGATTACATCACGCAGCGAGGCATCCATGGGAATCTACGTTGGGTACACTCCGCATGCCAAACGCGCGCGCTTGTGGGCTACAAAGACCGTGCTATATGTCCTACATGCTGGGCAGCACAAGACGAGTTGGAAGTGTGTGGGTGCCCTAGTGCGAATATTTAGCATCGACCCCGGCCTAGCTACTGGCATTGCTGATGTTACGTTCACCGAAAACATGGCCAGCATGCATAAGTCACAGGAGCTACCTTTTAGTGATATGCTACAGTTGGCATACACCGTAGCGGATATGAACTATGACTATGTTGTGATGGAAACGTTTATTTACACATCACAAACTGTCAAAAAATCGGTACAGCCATGGTCCACGGAGATTATTGGTGTATTCCGTGCCGTGTTCATGGACAGAGGTACGCCACTTTTGTTCCAAAAACCAAAGGACAAAGACATCATTGATAACAACACGCTGCGGTCTCTTGGCCTTTGGTACAAAGGTGGTGGCGGTCACGCAAACGACGCGCTGCGCCACGCAGTTGTTTGTGCAGTCAAGCATGGATGGAGGCCTGAATGAAAGCTTGGATTACAGAAGACAACGAAATTCACTGTGACGTACCAGTGAGTCACAATGCCCTCATGAAGACAGTGCCGGGCGCAAAGTGGAGCAACAAGTACGATAGGTGGCGACTCCCACTCACATGGTCCAGCTTTGTGGCGATGCGCAACACGTTTGCGTCTTCGTTTCTGCCATCCCCTGATCTTGAGGAGTGGGCGGTTGCCTACCGAACAAACACTGTAGAACCGGCTATGCGCTTACGTGTCTCCACAGCAGCTTTTGGGAAAGCTGATGCTGACCTTTTCAGTCATCAGGGGGCAGATGTAGAATTCCTTGCGCTCGTGAAGCGAGCGATCCTGACGAACCATCCCGGTACAGGTAAGACACGATCTGCGATTCGGTCACTCGCAGAGCTTGTTCGGCGCGGCGAAGACCCGTTCCCCCTCCTTGTTATTGCACCGAAAACGATGATTGTTGGGTGGACACGTGAGTTGGAAAAGTCATGGCCAGGCATTGTCGTGGCTGCTGTCACAGGCACAGTGGCACAGCGCCGTAAGGCGCTTGCCAAGAAGGCACATGCGTACATCATGACGTTTGAGTCGGTCGCATCTCACTCACGCGTAGCCCCGTACGGAAGTATTTCCCTAAAGCGTTGTCAAGAGTGTGGTGGTTATGATCCCAAGATCACAGCAGCGAAGTGCCAGGTACACAAAAAAGAGTTGAACTCCATGGAGTTCAATGCAGTAATTGTTGACGAAGCACATCGCATCAAAAACCCTAAGGCTGTCAGCACACGAGCAATCAAGGCTGCAGCAGGGAATGCTTGGTTCCGGCTCGCTATGACAGGAACACCCCATGCTAACAGCATTCTTGATGTGTGGAGTCTTCTGAACTTCATTGACCCGAAAGAATGGCCATCACGTGTCGAATGGATGGACCGTTACGTCAATGTTGTAGAGAACTTCTGGGGAGGTATAGCCGTTGAGGGACTGAAACCAGAAACACTAGATGAGTTCCATGAGGTTACGGACTATCGTATTCGTCGTATGACACGTGCGGTGGTGCTCCCATTCTTGCCTCCTCTACTGCACGAAGTACGGACGGTAGAGCTAGCACCTAAGCAAAAAGCAGCCTATAACGCTTTGGCGAAGTCTTACCGGGCCGAGCTAGAATCAGGTGACCCGATCATCGCTACAGAAGAGATTGTCAAGCGTATTCGCCTTCTGCAGTTGTCGTCATCCTATGGCGAGATTGAGAATATAGAAAAAGAGGATGGTACGATTGGGCAGAAGCTTCATCTGCTGAAGCCATCATCAAAGATTGCAGCATTTATGGAGGATATTGAGGAATTCTCGGAGACGCCTACCATTATCTTCTGCGTATCTTCACAGTTTGCACAGCTTGTGTCTGAGGAGATGGACAAAGCTAACATCCCGCATCGTATGATTAAGGGAGGACAGACGACGTTTGTTCGTCAGTGTGAGATTGACGACTTCCAAGATGGTAAGGTAAACTTTATCATCGTCGTTATTAGTGCTGGCGGCGAGGCAATTACGCTTACGGCTGCAGACACTATGGTCTATCTACAACGCGAGCAGTCGCTCATCAAGATGGAGCAGTCCATTGCACGAGCGTATCGTATTGGAAGTGAACAGCACAAGGCTGTTCTGCGTGTTGACTATGTAGCAAGCACACCAGTAGAAGCGTGGTTAACAGACATGCTTGACAAAAAATTCGAGAATGCTGAAGAGTTCAATAAGGATAGAGAACTGCTAAAAATGGTGTACGGGGATGTGTGATGATAGAGAAGGCGGAAATCCTGATCTACTGTGAGGACACAGATGAAGCCTTGCCTGTTTTGGCGGCAGTGTATACTAGCTTACAGTTAGACACAGAGGGCCGTATGGATATCCAAACCATTCAACGGGATGACAACAATGATGATCTACTTGTATTAGCCGAGGTGTACATACATGACAGACTATGAGATATCTTCATCGGAGATATCAACGTATAAGCAGTGTAAACGAAAGTGGTATCTCGGATACTACAAGGGGCTGAAGAAGAATACGTCAGATGTTATGGGTCCACTTCCGCTCGGCACACGCGTACATAAGGCTCTGGAGATGTACTACCGAGAGGGCATTCATCCTCTCGAAACATATCGACAGATTGTAGCGGATGAAGGCCAACTCGCAGCAGAGACTGTCTATGACATGGACGCATATGGTCGTGAAGTGGATCTCGGCCGTATCATGCTGGAAGGCTATGTTGCGTGGGTAACAGAGGAGGCCCACGATGCAGACCTAGAAGTCATCAGCACCGAAGAGAAGTTGTCGTATAAACTTCCCCATATCGGAGAAGAGCACGGCGACACAGTCTCGTTCATTGGGAAGATTGATCTTCGTGTACGAAATAAGATGGCTGGTACGCGCGCTGTTTTAGACTTTAAGACAGCAGCATCATTTAATGATTGGTATAACTTAGCACATATCCAGCCACAGTTAAAGGGCTACATGCTGCTAGATAGACTGACCAATACAGACAAAGACTCATGGATTGATGGAGGTATTTACCGTTTACTCCGTAAAGTAAAGCGCACTGCTAAAGCAGTTCCACCATTTTATGATGACGTATATATTCATCACAACGAGGAAACCTTACGCACCTTTTGGTATCAACTCAATGGCGTCATTAGCGACATGTATGCTACTCGGAGGGCACTGGACAACGGGGCTGAGCCACAGTATACTGTTTATCCAGCGGTCTCTCAGGACTGCCAGTGGCGATGTGACTTCCTGGGAGTCTGCGCACTAATGGATGATGGATCTAATGTAGAGGACAGCATATACGAAAAATTTCACCACGAAGACCCATATGCTTACTATCAAGAAAAGTGAAAAATGGCAGATGTAAATGAGTCATTAACGTTCCTTGTGCACGGCCCGGCAAAATCTGGAAAAGCCGTAGCACTCAATACTCCCATCCTCACCAACAGTGGTTGGAAAGTGATGGAGGATGTTACAGTCGGAGACAAAGTCTATTCGACAAATGGGTTGCTTACTGCTGTTGTCGGCGTAACTTCACCGATGGAGCATCATCAATGTTATGCCATCACGTTCGATACTGAAGAAACAGTTACTGCAGATGTTGAACATTTGTGGGTTTTGAACGGTGATACTGCTCCTATCGAGACGAGATTCCTTCGCATTGGTGACCAGATTGCTATTCCAGAGGATTTGCAGCTTCTCCGCGAGTCCGACACGCAGGTTGCGGCAATCACCGACATTAGGCCTGTGAAGAGTGTCCCGGTAAAGTGCATCACGGTAGCTAACCAGACTGGTATGTTTTTAGTGGGTAGAACGTTGATTCCCACGCACAATAGTACCTTCGCTGCCACTGCGCCAAAGCCTATTCTCCTTTTAGATGCCGAGCACGGACATAAGTTCTTGCCTGGTACTATCAAGATGTGGGACCCTATGATGGAGAGCCCACCTGAGTGTGATGGGTCATGGGACATCTGTGTGGTAGTCGTATCGAACCCGGACATCGTTCTTCATGCATTGCAGTGGCTGCAGAGTGGCCAGCATTGTTTCAAGTCGGTGGTCATTGACTCCATCAGCGAGGTGCAGAACCTCGTGATTCAACAATTCAGTACATCGGATAAGCCTATGACACAACAAGAGTGGGGACGATTGTTGTCTGTTATTGGTGATATCATGCGTAGTTTCCGGAATCTAACAGTTCATCCGACAAATCCCCTCACAGCCGTCGTGCTAACGGCTATGACAACACACAAAGACAACAAGTGGCAGCCATTTTTACGGGGACAAGCACAGTCGTTACCAGCTTACTTGTTTGATATTGCTGGGTTTCTTAACGTGGAAGGATACCCACATCCAGACCCCAGCCAAGGTACATACTACGTACGTCGGCTGTATATCGGACCAAACAATAACGTTGTGTCCGGTGAACGTGTCGGTGGAAAGCTCGGCACGATAGTAGAAGAGTCAAACCTCAACATTGAAGAAATGTTGGAAAGAGTATACGGGAAGAAGGAAGAATAATGGCAGTAACAAACTGGGCAGATCTCTACAAGCGCGCTGAAGTCGCAAACGGAGTACAGATTACCCCCGGAGAGTACGACTTTGAGATTGTCAAGTGCGATGCGGGTAAGACAAAGAATGGCGACTACGATCAACTGGCTCTACGGATCGCTGTTGTGAGTGGGCCATCTGCAAAGCAAACAATGTATCACCGCATGACCATTCAGCCTGAGCACGAGGATCGAATGGGTTGGTTCTTCAATGACTTGCGGAAGATGGGGCTTGACGCTTCGTTTTGGGCAACAAACCCGTCCTTGGAGCATGTTACTACTACTCTGGTTGGGAGACGATTCCACGGACGTGTGGTACAGAATGGCGAATACCTGAACGTCAGAAACATTGATGTTTACGCTCCGCAAGCATCCGCTGGTGCATTCGCACCGCCACCGCCTGCCCCGGCGGCCGCAGTAACTCCACCGCCTCCTGCAACAGCACAGCCAGCACCGCAAGACGCGGCATCGGCTTTCGCAGAAGCGCTGGCGGATCGCCCAAACACTGACGGTCCGCCTGTAGCTGCTGTGGCACCGCCTGCTCCGCCGTTTGGTGCATCGGCAGATCTTCCTCCCCTACCTCCGGTCTGACGAGAATAGTGTATGTGTGGGGGTAGAGGGATGATTCCTCTACCCTACACACAGAAAGGAGTCAGATGGACCCTGCAGTAAAGAAAGTGGCTGCGCTAGAAATTTCAGCCGCACTGCGCGGCACACCGGAGCGCAGACATGCACTAGATGTCCTTGACGTTGTGGACAGAACAGACACCAAGCCTGCGCTGGACGTGCTGACCACTGTTCGAGACATTCTCCAACGTGTAGCTGAACCCGAAGACAAGACACGCCGCTGGGCACCAGCCTCACAGTTCTACACTGTGAGCAAGATTGCAAAGGTAAATGATGATGCCTTTGCTTATGACGATCCTCTGTATCAGTATAACGGTGTAGAAGGAACAATCGTCAGTGTGCGCAGTGGAGCATTTACTATGGAAGTGCCAGCCGCGAGCGCGGGAGGAATCTTGCATATCTCGGTACCTGTTGGGCGCGTTGTAGTCGATGTCTCACACCTACAGTGATTTGCGAGTGCTATGAAGATATCTTATCTAGCTATTGTTGGTAGCATCTTCCTAATCTGTGGGTTCATTCTATCGTTGTGCTTATCTATTATCATGAATGACTATACCACTGTTGTTATTGGTATGTTCTTCGTTGGCACGGGAATCATTTTATTGTCACTACGAGAAGAATAAGTGTATAATAAGATAAACACCCAGAGAGGTAACAATGGAAAAAATAAAGGTCATAGAAGATTTAGTACCAGGAGATAAAATTCCTCCCGGTGCTGTGCTTGGTCCTTTCACAAATCATGATACGCTGCGCGTGAAGGCAGTATTTGATGCAAAGAATGATCGATGCGCAGTGGCGTTCAATGGTGTAGGTACCCTATACCTACATAAGAAGACACAAATTCTGTATGAGGTACCTAATGAATTTGCCTCAGAAGGCGAAACTTTCGCTAACTGACTATGTGTGATACAGTGGGGTGGCATGGGTAGATTCCGTGCCACCCCATAGGTATATGAGAGGAGAACATGAGAAAACTCAATCTAAAGATCCCTGACCAGCATACATACTTCGTCGTTGGTGATACCAGACAACCGGGGGCTGGGCTTATGGGAGTTATGCCGTCTAGGCCATATGCTCTTATTTTTGCGGTTGTCGGCTGGTCCCCGCGCGTGTTCACTGACGATGAAGAAACCATTCGTGGGGCAACACCTATTGCTATGCAAATTGACCAGGCATTTATCCCGCACACTCCAGCAGTAGAGCTTATGATGCCAGGTACACTTTTCACGACTCCAGAGAGTGCACTAAAACAGGCATGTATTGTCTGGTCTGTATATCAAGAAGATTTAGAGTCTGAGACGCGCAAGCTGCTCACAACACCACCTGAGGATACCTACACACATGATGCAAGTTAAAGACCGAGATAAGATCATTCAGTTTGATGGTGAACTGCTTGGTCATTCCACATCGTTCCATGCATCGAAGCCGAGATGGGCGGAGTTTGCTATCTATCGGACAGTGAGTGGGAACTATGTTGTGTCCAGAATTGGATTTTCCCATGTGTATCACAGGCCAGGGTGCTCGTTCGTACGGAAGAAGAATCAGAGCCCGGCCATGGCGGCAATGCTTGACACAGACAGTGTGCCGTGTGTAGAGTGTGTACCAGAGGTTACGACAGATGATGCAAAGGTGTGGCCTGAGGTTCCTATCTACTGGGCTACTGTGTGTTCGACAGCAGACTCTGTTGTAGAGTCACTAGCAAAGTATGACCAGATCACAGGCGCTCGTTACTGGACAAACACTGTACGCGACGTGCTGGCACAGGCATCTACAAGAGACGACGATATTAAGACTGCCTACATGGTGGAGTCTATCTATTAACAGGAGGTAACACAAAATGAAGCGCATTTACAAGAGGAACAATGACAATTGGGCCATGGGAGCAGTGATCATTGTTATTGTGCTGCTCGTGGTTGGTATTGTCGGCACTAGGGTATGGGCTTGGAACCATGTCGAAGTATATCAAGCGTGCATCGTGGAGGATAAGGACCGTACAGCGAAGAGCAGTGGCGGATCTTCAGACGCTCGTGTATATACGACATGTGGCGTGTTCAGAGTAGGCGATGACATGCTTCGTGGGAAGTTTACATCTGCAGATACGTATGCTAGTATCAATGTTGGCGATACGTATGACTTCACAACGTCTGGTGTGCGGTTCGGTCCACTGAGTGTGTTCCCGAACGTCATTGAGGCAAAAAAGGTTTGACACAACCCAGGACGTAGTGTAAGCTCTAGGTATACGCTGTGCTCCTCGGGTACAGATAGTGTAACAGGTATTCCTGCTATACTTAGCCGCTCATACGGCTATAGCGAGTTCCCAGAATGCGACCCCGTCGCCGACGTGACGTCCGACGCAATAATTTGGGGTGTTGACACAACGAGGAGCACAGTGTATGCTAGAAGAAAGAACATAGCGGGGTAGAGGAGTTAGGCACCTCGTCAGTCTCATAAACTGAAGGTCATGGGTTCAAATCCCGTCCCCGCTACGAAAGCAGCTAGGGTCGAAGTGCATCGCTTATCACAGAATGTACGCGGTGTGCGATACACGTCTTGGGTGCTACAAAATTTCAGCAGGGCCGAATGGCGTCGGTTATCACTCTACTTTTTGGATAAATAACGGTGCCAGTTACTTGTCTTGCTGCCAAACTGAATATAACCAGGGCCGAAGAAAGTCACTTATCACAGGTGAGTCAGGTCGTGAGTTCGATTCTCACCGTTGCGGCAAAGCTTCGCAACGTAGCTCAGTGGCAGAGCAGACTAAATAATATTGTGGTTTTCACCCTTTGTCTTGGTATAACTTCTGTTAGGGCCGAAGAGAGTTGCTTATCTTTTGGGAAGATCAGGTATAGGTTCGAATCCTATTGCTACACAATGTGTAGTATAGTTCAATGGTAGAACGGAACGCAGTTCTTATAACTTGCCTTAACACCAACAGAGAGGAATAGACATGACCGACGCACTGAAGACTATCAACAAGAAGAAGACCCCGCAGAGCCAGCGTGCATCCGTGCGCCAAGTACAGAACTCTGCCGGTGGATTCTCGTTTGAGGTAACGCCAGAAGAGCGTCTACGGCGCTTCCTCATTCTCGGTGTTGATGGTGGCACGTATTACGCTTCAGTGCAGACGCTGGCGCGTGAGAACGCGACGTTCCTCGAAGACATCACTGAGAAGGACCCAGACATGGTTCTGCGTGTTCTGAATGATGTCTCGATGCGAGGAGCCGCACCCCGCCAGAACGCTACGCTGTTTACACTGGCTTTCTTGTGCTCTGTGGACAACCAGGACACGCGTCGTACAGCACTTCGACTTCTTCCTGATATTGCTCGCACTGGTACGCATCTGTTCCTGTTTGCTGGCTATGTCGAGCAGTTCCGTGGTTGGGGTCGCGGTCTACGTAAGGCTGTGGCCCGCTGGTATACGGAGAAGAGTACTGACAAGCTCGCCTACCAGGCGGTGAAGTACAGGCAGCGTGAGGGCTGGTCGCACCGCGATCTGCTCCGCTTGGCGCATCCTGTTGCCTCCGCTGATGAAAGAAGCGCGTTGTTTGCATGGATTACACAGAGTGCGGTGAGTGGAGACCTTCCTCGTATTGTCGAAGGCTTTATTGCAGTCAACGCTGCGAAGGCTGCTGACATTCCTGATCTGATCCGCGAATATCGACTGCCTTGGGAGGCACTTCCTGATAGTGCGATGAACAAGCCTGAGACGTGGGAAGCGCTATTGGATGTTGGCGTGCCCTACACAGCATTGATGCGTCAACTCCCTCGTCTGACGAAGCTTGGCGTTATTGCTCCGTTGGGAGGTGGCCGCACGCAGGAGATTGTGGCACAGCTTACCAATAAGGACGCTATTATGCGTGCACGCGTACATCCGATGAGTATTCTTATCGCAATGCGTGCATATGCTGGTGGATATGGCACCTACAGAGGTAGTTCATGGACCCCTGTGACGTCTGTGGTAGATGCATTGGACAATGCTTTCTACTTGGCGTTCGACGCAGTAGAACCAACAGGTAAGCGCACGATGCTTGCTTTGGACGTGTCTGGGTCAATGAACGCATCGGCAGGCGGTCTTCCGATCACGTGCCGTGAGGCAGAGTCCGCTTTGGCCATGGTAACTGCTGCCGTAGAAGACACGACAATGATTGTGGGGTTCACGGCAGGAAAGGGATGGAGTACGGAAGTGACGCCGTTGCACATCTCACCGAAGCAACGCTTGACCGACGTGACCACGTCTATGTCACGTCTTCAGTTCGGTGATACTGATTGTGCATTGCCTATGCTTTACGCTCTAGAGAATAATCTGAAGGTGGACACGTTCGTCGTCTACACCGACAACCAGACGTGGGCAGGCCAGATTCATCCGCATCAGGCTTTGCAGAAGTATCGCCAGAAGATGGGCATTCCGGCGAAGCTGATCGTGGTCGGCATGGCCACAAACGGATTCT
>RRZU010865866.1_pt1 | contig 13152 bp, 8 predicted proteins | sample 2165561 | NCBI WGS metagenome assembly RRZU01 (sample SAMN10456909, study PRJNA506462) | wastewater metagenome | isolation source: wastewater sludge | place: USA: Moscow, Idaho
GCAACACAGCCAGTAACCATTGAGTTTGATAAGACAAAAAAAATCACAATGATTTTTGCTGAAAACGGTAATGGAAAATCTACTATTTCTGATGCATTTGCATGTTTACTTACAAATGAAAAAGGTTCATTAGACGATAAGTCATCTATTGATATGCGATTTCTGAAATCATTAGGAACAGGTAATGGAGAGACTTCAATTAAATTAGATACTGATATTGGTTTATTTTCTGCAACGCTATCTGGAGCCTCTAAAACTTTTATAAAAAATCCAATTGTTGGAATACCTTCTATTCGTTTTTTAAGAAGAAATCAAATAATCAATTTGATAAATGCTGAAGCAGCAAAACGATACGATACATTAAAAGATTACATTGATGTTTCGAATATCTTAACTTCAGAAGATGCATTAAGAAAAGTTAATAAAGAAGTAGATACAGATTTGCAAAGAACAACTGAAATACTTTCTAGTGCTAAAATAACTTTAGAGAAATCTTGGGAAATTGAGGGAAAACCTGATGGAGAAATGCTTATTTGGGCTAAAGCTCAATCTGAGAAAGATTTATCAAAAGAAAATAGAGATTATCTAGTTTTAGTTGAACTTATTAAACAATGGAACGCAATTGATATAAAACATAAAGAAATAGTTTCATTAAATAATACAATTAAGCAGTCATTACAAACAAAAAAAAATTCTGAAGAAATAGTAAACAAACTCAAATTAGAAAATACAACAAATAATACAGAACTATTAACTTTATTGAAAAATGCTAAGACATATATAGCTGAACAGGGAAACATTAATAGTTGTCCGGTTTGTTCAAGCGATTTTGAAAAGACTGTTGTAATTACTTCACTTGAGAAACAAATCATATCAATGGATGCTTTAGACAAAGCAGCTAAAATACTTGATACAAATACAAAAGATCACGATAAAAATATTGCAATTCAAACAAGTGCAATTTCAACGATTAGCGAATTAATAATCAAATACAAAAATTCCATTAGTAAATACAGAGAAAAACTACCAGAAATAGTTCCTTTTGTAGACGGTGTTGGTTTAGATGTAACAATTAATTATACTTGTTTTACCGATAATTTAAGTGCTTTAACAGTCCTTTTTAGTAAAATTGATGAAGCTGAAAAAACAAAGCGTAAAGCAATTGAACAACATAATATTATTAAAGAACAATTCAATTCAATAACTACAAACACTGAAAAGTTTGAAAAATTAGTAGCGCTTTCAAAAGCAACAAATAAAGCTTTTACTATTGTTGAAACAGAAAGAAAAAAGTTTTATGACAATGAACTTCTGTCAATATCAAGTGATGTAGAACGAATGTATCAATTGCTTCACCCAGATGAAGGTTTGGGGGGAATTAAATTATTTCTGAATCCCAAGTATAAAAATTCTTTAGAGCTACAGGCAAATTTCCATTCAGAAAAAGAAATTACACCACAATCCGTTTACAGCGAGTCTCATCTCGATACTTTAAGCATATGCATTTTCTTAGCGTTAGCAAAAAAGTATAGTGATGGCAATACTATATTAGTTTTAGATGATGTAGTAATGTCGGTTGATGAAAGCCACTTAAATAAATTTATAAATTTGTTGCACGATGAAGCAGAGTATTTTGGACAAATAATAATTACAACACACTACAGACCTTGGAAAGATAGATATAGAACGCATCGTGCGCCAGGGGCAAAAGTACACTTTATCGAACTACGAAAATGGTCTAAAGAAACTGGAATAAGAGTACAAAATGGTCGTGTAGAACTCCAAGAATTGGAAATAGCATTAAATGATACTTCTTATTTCGATAGACAAATCATAGCAAGTAAAAGCGGTATAATTCTAGAAAATATATTAGATTATTTAACTGATATTTACGAATATCATCTACCAAAACGTAAATCTTCTAAATATACTTTAGGAGAATTAATTGATACTCTGCAATCTAAATATTTAAAAAATATTAAAACTATCCATAGAGGTATAAGAATAAACGATAGAAGCGAGGAAGAAGATTATGAAGTTGAATATCAGTTACAACCTGTAATTGAAGATTTAAAAAAACTATTATTTATTCGTAATCAAGTGGGCGCACATTTTAATTTAGATCAAGACGCTTCTGATGAAGATGTTGAATTATTCGGAAAAAAATCTTTAGAATTAGGTAAGATATTAATTTGTTCAGTAACAGGACAATTACCCTTGTCAAAAGATGTTGACCACTGGAAAACTAAAAATGGTTCTGTAAAATTATTTCCACTTGTTAAAGCATAGATACTAAAAATGGATACTAACATAAGCTCAAATACACTATTTCATTTTACTACTGAAAAAAAACATTTAACTAGTATTTTAAAAAATGGACTTTTTGTAAGATATAGTTTGGAAAATTATCAAAACTTAATCAATAACAAAGCTGAAATTGTTTTCCCTATGACATGTTTTTGTGATATTCCATTATCACATGTCAAGAATCATACTAAAACATATGGTAGATAAGCCATTGGATTGACAAAAGAATGGGGTATGAAAAACAAAGTAAGCCCTGTTATATATTCTTATCCAAATTCTGAAACAACCGAAATATTAAATTATGCTTTTGAAAATATTGAAAAGTTTTTTGATATTGATGAAAAAGAATTAAAAAACATTAAACTTACTAAAACTACAGAAAAGCTATTTGAACATTACAATAAAAGAGATATCGAATTAAGTAAAAAAATAAATAGTGTCCATAATAATCTTTCTAATTTTATTAGGTATATAAAACCTTATGAAGGTAAGTTTTACAGGGATGATAACTATCTTAAGAATAAAGTGAAATTTTATGATGAAAGGGAATGGAGGTTCACACCAACAAGAGATTTTTTATTCAAAAACGGAATTAAAGATAGTTACACAAAAGAAAATTATATTGATAAAACAAAAAGAAGAGCATTAAATATAAAACTAGCTAAACATGTAAAGTTAGTGTTTGAGCCAAAAGATATTCGTTTTATAATTGTTGAAAAAGATGATGAAATACCAGAAATGATTAATCAATTAGAGATGATTTTTGGAAATAAGGCGACTTCAAATGAACTGAAGCTTTTAAGCACAAGATTGATATCAATGGAGCAAATTTTAGAAGATTTATGATATTGATAGTTAAATTAATTTTAAGCTCAAAAAAACATATTAATAGTTAGGAATTTATTAAAAATTAATTTAAATGATCATGAGAATTGCAGCAATATATATACCAGAAAATACATTTCCTCATTTATTTGGGGAAAATCATACTGAGTTCACCTTAAATCTAGGAGGCAAATTCAACTATTTATTTAAAAGTAAAAATTCTAAAATTGAAGTAAATAAAGTAACTGAAAATGAAAACTTCATTAATGAATTTTGGGGAAATGATATTTCATTGGTAAGTTGTATAGTTGGAAAAAATGCAGTTGGAAAAACTACAATTCTTAGATCCCTAAATAATTCTATTGATTCAAGTAGTAAAAAGTTAATTTATTTAATTGAAAAAAGTAATTCTGATTCATTTGACATAATTAATGAAACAGAAAAAACGGTTATAATTAATTTTGTGGCTTCTTTTAATGAAATTAAACATAAGTCATTTGAACCTTTATATTATTCTCCGACTTTGGATTATGATCTTGTTGATACTTTTTCACCCATTTCTCTTATAAATTATTTTGATAATAATTTGGAGGACTATTATCTTGACTCTGTCAATAGAAATGTTAATTTTTTAAATGACTCAATAATCAAAAAAATAAAGGATGCGTATTATGATTTTCCAAGTTATGATTATATAAAAATAAATGTTAAAAAATTAAGAAAATCTAGAATAAGAGCACCATATCTAGAATCAAATTTTGGAAATCCACATAGAGGTGATGCATTAAAAAATGAGCTAAAAGGTGAAATAAGTAGACTTAAAGACAAGCAAAATTTCTATAGTGAATTTTCGATAGAAGATATGATTAAATCTCATGAGAAAAGCATTAGTCTTCTAGAAAGTGAAAGTTTTACTGAACAGTTTGATAAATTGTGGAATTTAAAAGATTACAAATACTCAGATAATACTGGTTACGATTACATTCATAATTCATTTGATTTTATTAAAAATCTTGAAGTAAACATTTTAAGTTATTTATTGCTTGGTGCTACATTTCCTCAAACAGGTTTGGGAGGAGGAATTGATTTTAGTAGAATTAATGAAACAAATAATTTTTATGACAGACTAAATTTTTTCCTAGAAATGTATTTTGTTAATGAGTATAAATCTTTAACTGAGAAAATAAAAACTGATTTAAAAGGGATAAAAATTGAAGATAGTCAAAAAATTATAGCACAAATTGAAAAAGATTCTTTTTCAAAACTTTCTGGTGTTGATATGAACCCCATAAAAGAAAGAATGATAAGTTATACTGAATCATTTGAAGCTATATTGACATTTTATCAAAAAATAACAAAAATTATAGATAGTGATTTTGTCAAATTAATAGATGGAGATTTAATTTTTAGTATACAAGATTATCAGAGTAAATTACTCTTTGATGAATTAATCTATAATTATAAATATATTTTAAAAATATTTCCAAAAAGCCCAATATATATTTCTCTTTTTGATTTTTCTCCAAATAAAAAACTATCGACAGGAGAGAAAGCATTGCTAGATTTTTATTCTTCTTTGTATAATTACATTGATACTAATAAAGAAAGTAAACATTTGAATAATGAATATTATCTATTACTACTAGATGAACCAGATTTAGGCTTTCATCCTTTGTGGAAAAAGAAATTTATTAATGCAATTTCAAAAACTCTTCCTCTTATTTTTTCAAAAATTAATCCGCAAAAATATGATGAAGAAAAAAAGAAATACATTTATACTAGAGAAAATCCTGTTATTCAAATCATATTTAGTACTCATGACCCACTAACTTTATCGGACATTCCTAATCAGTGTATCTTTTATTTAGATAAAAATGGTAACTCAAGCTTTATTGTTGATTCAAAAAGAAGGAGTCAAAAATCTTTTGGTGCAAACATTACTGATTTATTAGCCGACAGTTTTTTTGTTAATGATGGTCTTATTGGTGATTTTGCAAAAGAAAAAATAAACGCTACCATAGAATGGATTAACAAACAAAGAATACTAAAAGAAAATTTAAAAACAAAATATATTGTGGATAATGGACAATATGAATTTCACAAAAAAATAATATCAATTATTGATGAACATGTATTAAAATTAAAGTTAGCTGAAATGCTTGAAGAATTAAAAGGTGACAAAAATATACAGGAAGAATTAATAGATAAAGAAATTGAATATCTACAAAATAAAAAAAGAATGTTATGATTTACATTAATTCTAATGATGCAAAAATTAAATCTGCATTAGATTTTCATATAAAAGGTTTATTTTCAATTTTGAAAAGAAGAGTTAATCGTTGTACAAATAGCGACATTAAAGTCTTTTTATCAGATGCTACTTTGAAGATTTTTTTACAAGGTAAACCAGAAGAAATATTAGACTTAAATAATCAGTTTTATTCAAATATAAGTAATTACTCGTTAGATGGATATGATAATTTTAGGTTAAATATTGATAAAACCCCAAAAACTAGAGCTGAAAAACAAAATGTTACAAAGTACAAACGTTTGAACTCTTTTGTTGAAGACATTTTTAATTACGAAACTTCATTCTCTATAAAAACAACAAAATATTCTACTTATAATTTAGCTAATAATCTAGATATTAGTACATGTGTTTACTGTAACAGAATGTATACTAAAACAGTTTTTACACCTGAAAAATTAACTAGACCAGAATTTGATCATTGGTTTCCAAAAAGTAAATATCCATTATTAGCACTATCATTTTATAATTTAATTCCTTCATGCCATATCTGTAATAGTTCTTTAAAAGGTGCTACAAATTTAAATCTTAATGACTATTTACATCCCTATATTGATGATGAAAAAATAATAAACACGGAAATAAAATTTAGTTATTATAACAAATCCTTAAACACTTTCGGGTTCAATATGCTAAATAATCCAAATAGTAAAAAAGGGTTAAATACTATTAATGCTTTTAAAATTAAAGAGATATATGAAACTCATGAAGAAGAAATCAAGGAATTGAGGAGAATAAGGGATGTTTATTCTGAAAGTTATTTGCAAAAATTATCTACATTATATAAAGGAATAATTTCTCCCGAAGAAGTATATAGATTGGCATTTGGTGTTTATATTGAAGAAACTAAGTTTGAAAAAAGACCATTGAGTAAAATGAAGAAAGACATATTAATAGAATTAGGAATAATAAATGATGAAACAAAGTAATTTCAAAATCATTGGAATAAAAGCTTTGAAGAGTGTGATTCTAACTATACTAAGGTATTAGAAAAAGAAAAGTTATATTATTTCTATTCTGATTATGAAATTATTATAAATAATGATGGTAAAGAACAAATTATAATTAATAAGGAGATTGTTAATGGAATATTTAATGACAATGAAATTAAGAATAATGTAAATATTAATATTTGTGCAATAGTTGGTAAAAACGGATCAGGGAAAAGTTCGATTATTGAATTGCTATTTAGAGCTATTAATAACATTGCTTATAATTTTAAATTTGAATCGGATTTGCCAAAAAAAACTATTACTGCTGATTTAAAGATAGTTGATGGTATTCATGTAGAGTTTTATTATAAAACAGATAAGTTTTACAAAATAATAGTAAATGAATCAAAATTTGAGGTTTTTAGTTTCAATTCAAACTTGTTATTAAATGAAAAATCTGAACAATCTAGGTTTGATTTGAGTAAATTATTTTATACTGAAGCCGTTAATTATTCTCATTATGCTTACAATAGTTTTGAGTTTGGATTTATAAAAAATGGAGTATTTATAAATTGGTTAAAGGAGTTATTTCACAAAAACGATTCTTATCAAACACCATTAGTTTTGAATCCAATGAGAACTGCTGGTAATTTTGATATTAATAGAGAAAATGAATTGGTTAAACAAAGATTATTAGCAAACATTCTTAGAACTTCTCAAAAAGGTAAAATTGATTTTAGAAAATTTGGTGATAATTTAAAAGCTGATACTCTAATATTAAAACTTAAGCCTAAAAAAGAAAAGGTTACTTATTGGGTAAAAGATAGTAAAGGAGAAGATATAGAAAGATTTTTTAAACTAGGTGCTTTTACAGTTAGAGAGAAAGATGATTTAGTAAATTCTTTAATGTTTGAAATTCATGGTATTCCTCATATAAAATTAGTTATTTCTAAAAATGTTAAATATGATTTAGCAAGACAATATATTGTATATAAACTTGTTTCAATATGCAAAAAATATGAAGATTATAAACATTTTTTACTTCCAAAACATTACAAGTTTGATACAAGTCTATTCAAAGAATTTATCAATAAAATTAAAGATGACGATAGTCATATTACCTTTAAATTAAAACAAACCTTAAATTATTTAAAGAATGATTTAATAAATATAATAGATGATGATATTCAATTAAATATTGAAGAACTTTCAAAAAAAATTGAAAAAATAAAAAAAAGGAACCAATCTATTTTAGAATTAATACCTCCTCCAATTTTTGATATTGATATAGTTCTTAAACCTGTAAAAGAATTAGATGAATTAATCAAGTTTAGTTCTCTGAGTTCAGGTGAAAAACAGCAAATATATATGGTAAGTTCTTTACTTTATCATCTTTATAATTTAGATTCTGTAACAGGAAATAAAATAAAGTATGAAAATATAAATATCATTTTTGAAGAAGTAGAATTATATTTTCATCCACAAATGCAAAAATCGTTCATTAAATATTTTTTAGATAGCATAAGCAGGATTGAATTGAGAAAAATTAAATCTATTAATATTTGTTTTGTTACGCATTCACCTTTTATTTTATCAGATATTCCTAGTAATAATATTATGTTTTTAGAAGTTATAAATGGTAAATCAATTCAAAAAAAAGGTAGCAGAAAAACATTTGGCGCTAATATACATGAATTATTAAGTGATAATTTTTTCATGTCAAATGGATTTATTGGAGACTTTGCAAAAGATAAAATTGATATGACTATTGATTGGTTAAATAAAGAGTTACTCAATAAACGAAAATTTGAAAATGAAAATTCTCAAGAAAAATACAGAATAAATGATGAAGTTCTTAAATTTCATAAAGGAATAATCTCTTTAATAGATGAACCAATTATAAGAATTAAATTAAGTGAAATGTTATCTGAGATTGATGATAATGATAATTTTTATGATAATATTATTAGAGAGCAAATAAGATATTTAGAAGACACCCTGAAGAAAAAAAAACAATAATATGCAAAAATACTCCGTAAACCAACACTTAATAGAAACACTTTTAACCTGGGTAAAATCAGGTGAAATTGCCATACCAGAAATACAGCGCCCATTTGTTTGGGACAGTTCAAAAGTCAGAGACTTAATGGATAGTTTGTATCAGGGCTTTCCTGTAGGCTATGTAATTGCTTGGCGTAATCCTAATGTCCGTTTAAAAGACGGTAGTATGAGTGAAGGCAAGAAGATATTAATCGATGGGCAACAACGTGTAACCGCCTTAACAGCTGCTTTACTGGGTGAATATGTTATTGATAAAACCTACCAACGTGTTAAAATCAAAATTGCTTTCAATCCTATTTTAGAAAAGTTTGAAGTACAAAATCCAGCTATTTTAAAAGACCACACTTGGATTCCCAATATAGCAGAAGCCGTAAGTGGTGAGATTAGTATTTTGAAACTAGTGCGTAATTATTTAGCCGTTAATCCTGAAGCCGATGAAGATTTAGTAGAGCGTGCTTTTACGAATTTGATTAACATTCCTAAAAAACAAATAGGAATTATTGAATTATCGCACGATTTAGATATTGAAACCGTAACAGAGATATTCATTAGAATTAACTCTAAAGGAGTCGTGTTAAGTCAGGCAGATTTTGCCATGAGTAAAATCGCTTCCAATACCGAATATCAAGGCAACGTATTGCGTAAAGCCATAGATTATTTTTGTCATTTAGCTATTTCTCCAGAGTTCTACAAACATATCGTTGACAATGACCCAGAGTTTGCTAAAACGGAGTTTTTTGCCAAAATGCAATGGTTAAAATCTGAAAACGAAGATTTGTACGACCCTGAGTATACTGATTTAATTCGTGTTGCTTTTACCTCTCAATTCAACAGAGGGCGTTTATCCGATTTAGTGAGTTTACTATCGGGTAGGAACTTTGAAACACGTTCCTTTGAAGATAGCATTGCCGAACAATCTTTTGAGAAATTGAAACAAGGAGTTTTCAATTTCATTAATGAAACTCATTTTAAACGTTTCATTATGATAATCAAGTCAGCCGGATTTATTTCGCCTAAGTTGATACGTTCGCAAAATGCTTTAAACTTTGCTTACATCTTATATTTAAAATTGAGAGAGTTAGGTGTTAATTCGGTTCACATTGAAAGCTATGTAAAACGTTGGTTTGTGTATTCGGTATTAACAGGTCGTTATTCAGGTTCGCCTGAATCAGTCTTTGATTTTGATATTAAACAAATTCACAATCGCCCTTTTGATGAGTATTTGAAAGAAAAGGAAGAAGGAGAATTATCAGAGGCATTTTGGAATGCTTCGTTACCACAAAGTTTAGATACTTCAGTAGCGAGTAGTCCTTATTTCAATGTGTTTTTAGCATCCCAAGTTAAAGCCAATGATAGAGGTTTCTTATCTAAAGATGTATTAGTAGGAGACTTAATATCCCTAAGAGGTGACATCCACCATTTGTTCCCTAGAGATTTTCTAAAGAAAAACGGATTAGACAGAGGAAAATACAATCAGATTGCCAACTATGTGTATATGCAATCGGAAATCAATATTAAAGTAGGAAATAAACCACCCAAAGAATATTTTGAATTGGTAAATTCTCAAATTGCATCTGACAATAGATTAGTAAGTGGTTTGGCTTCTCAAGAGGAATTATTAGCGAATTTAAATGCGAATTGTGTTCCAGCTGAAATTATGACAATGGGATTAGAAAACTATCAAGATTTCTTAGTAATGCGAAGAAAGTTGATGGCTCAAAAGATTAAAGATTATTATTTTTCATTGTAATGGCTAAGAAACCTAAATTTTATGTCGTTTGGAAAGGAAGAGAAACAGGTGTGTTTTCTTCATGGGAAGACTGTAAAGCACAAACTAATGGTTTTGATGGAGCAGTTTTTAAATCGTTTGAATCTAAAGCCTTGGCAGAACAAGCTTTTCATGATTCAAGTTCACATTACATAGGAAAAAATAAAAAAGTAGTGAGCACGCTTTCAAAAGAAGCCTTAGCGCTCATAGGTGAGCCTATTGAAGATGCAATTGCAGTAGATGGAGCTTGGAATACAAATACTGGTGTAGTTGAATATCAAGGAGTTTATCTAAAAACATATGAAGTATTATTTCATGTCGGTCCTTTAGATGACGGCACTAACAATATTGTTGAATTTTTAGCTATAGTACACGCATTGGCTTTATCAAAACAATGGCATTGGAAAATTCCTATTTACTCAGACAGTAGAATTGCATTAGGCTGGGTAAATGAAAAAAAGGCAAGAACGAATCATCCACCAAGTGAGAAAAACAAAAAACTATTCGAATTGATAGCAAGAGCCGAAAAATGGTTAGAAAATAACACCTATGAAAACGAATTATTAAAATGGGAAACCAAAGCATGGGGTGAAAACCCTGCTGATTTTGGGAGAAAATAAATTTTATGTTAGACAATAACAACATATTAAATGGTTTAAACGACAAACAACAAGAAGCTGTAGTTAGTGATAACAAGCGTCTTTTAGTTTTGGCCGGTGCAGGTTCAGGAAAAACAAAAACCTTATTGCAAAAAATCATTTATTTAATCGAAGAAAAGAAAGTACATCCATCTAGTATTTTAGCAATTACATTTACTAAAAATGCTACTAATGAAATGATGGATCGTCTAATTGTAGCTGCTGATACAACGGGTTTATATGAGCGTATTATTTTTAGTAAGGTATTAACTAAGAAAGAAAAAGACGCCGAACGTAGAAATTGGCAGCGTAAATACAAATGGATTGAAGGATTAACGGTTCGTACTTTTCATAGTTTTTGTTATAGTGTATTGCGATCAGATGGTGTAAAGGAATTTGATAATAAGTTTAAGATTATTGGTGATGAAAAATCAACAGACATTGAAGATATTTCTAACAGAATAGCTGATGAAACTGTCTTTGAAGTATTCCACAAAATCTTCATTGAAAAATGTGATGATAATGCTTTCTTGTTAAAAACAAAGCGTTATGTTTTGGATTATTTAGTAGATAAAATTCATATTTCAAAAGAATACGAAAATACTAAAGTAACTGATGGTAAGTTTTACACCACTTTGAATAGTACAAAAGTAAAGTCTAAATCCGAACAATATATTGCAGATTGGCTTTACAGACATAGTATTTCTTTTGAATATGAACCTTTGCTGAATGTAAAAGACTTTGATTTTCATCCTGATTTTTATATTCCAGATGCTAATTTGTATCTAGAGCACGTTAGTGATTTGAGTTATCCAATGGAAGCTAAAGAAAAACAGTTTGCCAAAGGAAATATTTTGTATGCCAAAACTTTTGAAAAAGACACTCAAGATTCAGCTGTATTCAATCACACCTTAGATAAAATTGTAAAAAGTAGATTACCATACGATTTTCATGAAAAGAAACAATTGAGCTTTTTAGAAGAGTTCAAAGGATATTTTGAAGAAGTAAAAGACTTTGTTCGTCAAATCATTCGAATTTGTGATATGATAAAAGTAGAGAATATCTCTCTTGATGAAGTAATTAAAAGAGCTTCAGAAGATAAACATGAACGTATCAGAGTGTTTTATGAATTAGCGATTCCAATTATTTCAGAATATATAGCTTACACCACCAATAAATCATATCTTGACTTTAATGACTTAATATCTAAGACAACTTCTTTATTTACAAACCATGAAGATGTAAGACAGCGTTATCTAGATAAATTTCAATATGTATTAGTTGATGAATTTCAAGATGTAAATAATTTACAAGTTGAACTTATAAGATTACTTATAAAGCCAGAAACTCAATTATTTTGTGTTGGTGATGATTGGCAAAGTATTTACGGTTTTAGAGGATCCAATGTAGAATATATTATCAATTTTGAAAAGTATTTCTCAAATGCACAAGTAATTAAACTCAATCAAAACTATAGAAGTGAGAGAAATATTGTAGAAGCAAGTAATGAAGTTATTAAATACAACAAACACAAAATTGATAAAGACATTGCAGCTGTAAAAGATTCTCAGCAAAAAATCATTATTCAAAAAGGGAATAATTTAGATGATAATATAAGATATTGTATTGAAAAAGTACAAGAGCTATTAGAAGAGGGATATGCTAAAGATGATATTTTATTCTTGTACAGAAGGAATAATATGTTTTCAAGTTACCGAAATGAGTTCAAACAAAATAAATTCTTTGTTAATGGTAAAACAATTCATGCGTCAAAAGGACTTGAAGCAAAGGTAGTTTTCATCATTGGTCTTACCGAAGGAAAAGGAGGTTTTCCGGATGTTTGGTTAGAAGATAGATTGTTTCAAATTATCAAAAAAGCGGACTATAATTTGCTTTTAGAAGAAGAAAGAAGATTGTTTTATGTAGCAATTACAAGAGCAAAAGACAAATTATATTTAGTTACAGAAAAAGGAAATGAATCAAGCTTTTTGAATGAAATTCCAGATGAATATACTTCAAAAAGTAATCAATTAGGAAAAATAAATCATAGACAAAATGAATGTGTAAAATGTCATGCCCCTATGAAAGAAGATTGGATTGTTTGTCCAAAGTGTGGTAATAAAAAATGACACTACTCAAAATATAATACCCCTGTTATAAAATAATAAAATTATGCGGTGAATAACTCTTCTATTCACCGCAAAATATGCGGTGAATAATTTACCATTTCATTTTAAAAAAGACTCTAGACAACTTTTAAACTTACTTTTTTGCAAGTAAAATTAAATAAACCCAATATTAAACTTGCGAAAA
>RRZU012495980.1_pt1 | contig 13152 bp, 11 predicted proteins | sample 2165561 | NCBI WGS metagenome assembly RRZU01 (sample SAMN10456909, study PRJNA506462) | wastewater metagenome | isolation source: wastewater sludge | place: USA: Moscow, Idaho
TACTAAAAGTTATGGTTGATGGAAAACTAGCTGCAATTAGTTTCCCAAGAAAGATCCTTTCTAAAGAATATGATATGTTCAGTTTAAATCCAATAAATGAATATCATCGCTTAAGTGGTATATTCCTAAATGAAGAATTTAGAGGACAGGGATTGAGTTTAAAAATCATTCAATGGTTTATTGATAAATATAAATTTATACTTTGGACAACGCACATCAATAATTACTCTTCCATTAAGGTAGCAGAAAAAGCTGGACTAAAAGAAATAAAAGAAAGAGTTACCTATAACGATAAACAAGAACCATTATTCACAACTAAAGTATTTTCAAATTAAAATAAGCCGCCCCTAGGGGCGGCTTATTAGTTAATAGGATTCTTCAAATGCAAAACGAGGAATTGGTTGAGGTTTAATGAAATAAGTTTTTTCAAACTCATAACCTTCTTCACCAATATCAAAATTTAAATTAACATAAGTTACTGTTACTTTTTCTGGAATAGGACTAAGAGGCCAGTAACAAAAATCACGTTCGTTTTTATTTAAAGTCTGTAGACTTAATTGGGCTGTTAATTCATATTGTCTTGTTACACCCCGGAATGTATAATCTTTAAATTGAATAAACTCATCACCAATCAGATCTTCAAATAAGTCAATAGCATCACCGTCAGTAAAAGATAGTTTTTCACCGAGAGTACCAGACGGTTCAAGGATAATGTTAACGAGTTCTTCTTCTCCACTTTTAATGGTTTTAAATCCTACACGCGCGTCACTGCGGTTACGAATATGTAGAAAAACTGCATCAGCAGATGGTTCTGTTAATAACGTAATATCTACCTTAGGGTTTGTATTGTTTGCAATAGCTTCTAAGATGCAGTCACGTCGTGACATATCAGAACCTATTACTAACCAAACACCATCCATCTCAACTTCCCATACGTTAAGATCCGGTTCTGAATTAAACACTTCTTCAACAGTACCCCAGTAAACAAATATCTCATCTGGATGAGTTTCATTTTTACATGGTGCAAACTGTGCCGGTTTACTAAAGAATGCGTGATTAACCTCTAAGGCTGTATCAAATGGGTTTTTAAGGATAAGAGCATAAGGGCCCAGCATTAAGTACTCCTCTTTTCCTGATAATAAAGAGTAGTTATGATGCATCTCACCATTAACAAAAACCCTTAATAGATTAGCAAGACCGCCACCAGCGTCCTCGACATCAATGTCAATCAAACTACCAAAAGGTCTTTCGACTACCCGTTCCACGTAACCATCTGCTACAATGTAACTATTTTTAGTTGATCTATTGATCCCTAAATATTCCCCTTTGTACAAAACATCATCTGGTTGATAGCCTGCGCCATTCCACATACCATCATTGAAATCAATAAAATCTTCGGTTTTAAATCTTAGCATATCATGCATCGGACAGTATGGTAGTGTATAACCGTTAGGAAGCAATCGAGTATTTGGCAAAATAACCCATGTGGCATATTCAAGTTTTAAAGGCTCTGGACCATCATTAGATTCTTCTCTTAGATGTGCTAATGTAATACATACCTCAATAATCTTATTGGTTAGGTTTATAGCTTTAAGAGAATAGTTTTGTATGATTGCATCATGCCCCCAAGAAATCATATTGACATGTGCTTGTTCGATGATCTCACTCATGTCCATATCAATTACTAATTCATCTAACTGGTTTTGTCCATTTGTTAAAGATACATATATGTCATTGATAAAATTCTTCCAACCAATTGAGTTGTAGTTGTACGGCACATTAACTTCGGCACATTTAACTACTTCTTCAACAAATACGCCAGGGGATGTTTCGGTACGAATACGCATTAAAGGGGTGACACCCCGGGTTGGTTTAACGTGATCAGGGATACTAAGGTTAAAAGAAACGATATCAGCTGGTAAGATTGAACCAGCAACACCTGCTTCACTATGATAACCTAAGCTATCTGCTTTAGCTGAATATTTACCACAAGTAATAACTAAATCATCTTCGGTAAAATCACAACCATAAAGAGTATTTAGAATCTCAATATCAAGCTCAACGTCTCCAGATGAAAGGAAACCTTCTGGGATCGTATTTTGAATTGGTACTCGATTGTAGAAATGTACACGCTGTTGACCATCAGGCATGTTTAAAATGGTTTTAGTATTATAGACACTGCCAGTCAACTTCTCAACACTAACAACCTCTACAGCATCACCACACGAGCGAAGAATATCTTGTAAAGCACGATTCTTAGAACTAACAGTTCTTAATTTCTTTCTAAGTTCTGGCATGTTATGCCCTCCATAAGTCTCATAAAAATAGATCTATTATATGTAGACAATGTCTGCAATAACAATAACTGATTTATGTAGCTAGACGATGGTTACATCTTGACGCGAAGAGGGGCGAAAGCCCCTCTATTTTTTTACTAAACAAAAAAATAAAGAGAGCCCTAGGGCTCTCTATTACTTATGCAGTTTTCATATTGAAAACACTATTAATTAAAATAGGCATCACCTTAAACTTCCATACGTTGGTGTGGGAGTGGCAATGGCAATCTAAATTGTATTTACTTAACAGAGTTTGGATCTTTGGTAAATCATTTGGTTTTGGTTCTGAATGATTTACTCCAAATTCATCAAACATATCGTATGTTTCTTTTGTAGGAATATGTTCATACTTATCAATCATTCCTAGAAATAACAAAGCTTCTTCTAGGAATAGTTTGTAGTTGTCAGCAGCAAACATGCGATCAATGGAATCTTTTAAACGATCCCATAATCCATCTTCGATCTTATTAATCTCAGACTTGAGCATAACAAACGGCTCTAAGCTATGGCAGATGTTTGCGTGCGTGCTTTTCATTTTAAGTAGATTGATTCCTGTAAAATCATCTACTACAATATGTTCCTTTGTAATCGGTAACAACAGGCCGCAGTAATAAGCTACTGGGTTAATTATATAGTCATTGTTAACACCATATGATTTAATCTTGTGGATAAGTTGCAGACCTAACACCTTATCAATAGCACTAGCCGTTTCGTTTTTAAACACAGAATGAATAAGAGAAATAATATTCTTTGGTTTATTGGCTATTGGATGATGCCCCATGTTGCTTTTAGTAGCTTTAAAGGGTATTGTGAAAAGCTTATCATGAAAACGCTGAACATCATTTAAGAAAGAATTATTAATCATAGTAATATCATAAAAAACATTACCAGAAAATTGATCTTCCTTAATACTGTTTTGCAGGCTTCGGCGAGACACTACGGCAAATGCTTGCTTTTCAATAATACCATTTAGGCTTCCAATATCATCTGCTCTACTAGACCAATAAATGTTATCATCAGCGCTTTTGGAAATAAAATCTTCAACTGTACTGTAAACTTGTTTCATGTTAAGGCTCCAGAGTATAAATAAGTTCATCGATTAATTTAAGGATCAGTAGCATCTGATAACTAATGTGGCTAAATATTTCACCATCATTAATGGTTGCTAATGCTGTAGCGCTATCACGTATGTTTCGTAATATCTCAACAGTGTAACTTTCTGATAATACACGCAACACATCTTCAGTCAGATACGTTTCATACATAGTCATCACTCCAGTAATGCTTGGAGTAAACAGTATAGAGGAGATTGCAATTAACAGCACATCGGTTTTAGATACTCGTTCTATGGATTCAATGAAACTAGCATACTTGCTTATAGCATCCTCTTCTTCCAAGTACTCTGGCAAGATAAGTGCAGATCGAGTAATCACCAAAGGACTAACTGGATGAAATAGATTAAACCCTTTCAAGTAGAAGCGGTTAATGGCTGAATGAAGTTTGTTCTTATCTTCATCCTTAAACTCTAAAACGGCCGCATTAAATTTATTATAGAAACCAATTTGCGCTATAAGAGTTGCACCAATATTTTCTTTAAGTAGATCTAGAATCCGCTGATTAAACTCTCCGGGCTCTAAGTTGTTTGGGTATATGTAGCCAGCCGCTAGTTCCACGTCTTCTGATTTTAATTCTTCTAGCAGTTTTGTTTCTGCATCACTTAGCTTACCGTTCATCATGGCTTTCATGGTAAGTTTAAGTTGTTCCGAATACTTGTAAATAAAGCGGTCAACAATATTCATTCTTGCTTCCTTTTAAGTTGGGGGTAAAAGAAGGGAGTTAACTCCCTTCTTATTTTGATTAATCTTCTAGTTTGGCAATCGCCGCAGTAAACGAATGGTCAATTCGTTTCAATAGACCTTTTAACATCTTACGAGTTTCCATATAACGCTCAGCGATACTAGCTGCGTCATTGGAAATCATACCATCAATATGCTTGAATGAATCGTCAGTAAAGTAAGCACTCTTAACCCACTTATCTTTAGCATAGGTATTACCATCTGTACCAACACATTCATCTAATACTTTATTGACAAAATAAGTAGTAGGGTTAGTAGGATCTTCAAGATCAACTTGAACAATATATGTTGCTACCCCTAAGGCTTTGTATTTGGCTTGCGTATCTAAAGCTCGACCATGAGAAGAGTCAAAGCGAGTAAAGTTATTTTCCACCCCGATACGATAATCCATAATCATTGGGAATGGTACAATTGGTTGAAAACCATTTAATGTAATTCGTTTATCAACTAATGCATCACGAAACATTGACATGTCGCCTGCAATATAAGCTTCCCATAGTTCGCCGCATTCACTTGCATCAATATTTAACTGACGCTTAATATTCCGTTCATAATCTTCAACTGAAGTATCTACTGAATCATGATCAATGAAATTACCTGCTGCTAGATTTAATCTAACAACTAACCCAACATCAGGATTACCACAGATAGTGGCGTCATTTAAATGCTGTTCTGTTTTAACTGTTACTACTGATGTTTTTTGTTCTACTTCCATGGTGCTTTCCTTTAGTGTTTCTGTTTCAGGTAAACTACAAGCTTTAATAACGTCATCACTTACTGGAATTGTTAATTCACTATTACGAAGTAAATGTAACCCAACAACATTAGTAATCGTTCTTTGGATTGCGCTACCGTTAAAGGTATCATCAGATAAACTTTTAGTGGCTAGAATAAACGGTTCTCCACTGATAAGAAATGATGTCACTGCTTCCGATTTAGGACCCGATAATTTAAATGTCACACTATACGAATTAGTTCCAGAGATGCGATGAGCGCTTAAAATAAAAAGTCCTACTAAAGTCTCATCGACATTACCTAAAGTTGCTAAAGCGGTAAGCGGTGTATTGCGAGTTTCTGGATTGTTTGGTCCGATCTCAACGGCATAACCGTTTTCTTGAATTTTGTTCTTAACAAAAATATCAAACTTACTTAACCAATTAATCGTTTTATCATTGACTGGAATAAAAGTTCCCTTGTAAAAATCATCGGCTTGGCTAAGCGTATTGTGATCTAGAATCAAGCAGCAGTGTTCGCGAATGATGTGTGTCATTATAAATCCTATTGAGTTAGTCTCATGAAGATAATGTGTGTCTGTAGTATTTTGAAAACAAAAAAAATAAAGGAGCCGAAGCTCCTTTATAATTAACTAATGGTATTACGCAACTCTCGTGCTTTGTTAGTTGTAAACTTAAAACCATTACAGTCTACTATTTCACAAATTACGTTTCCTAAGAAGCCGTTAAAGTACAAGTCGTAATTTGGAATCTTGTGACAGAAACGACCAATACCGATTTTAGCATTCGGCATTAACAAACGAAACACATCTGCAACTGTTGCATTTTTACCTCGTTCTTTTTCAGCCTTAGAAATTGCTTCTAAAAGAGATGTGAGGTTTTTGCCTTTCATTGAGTTAATATTGATTTCATCAAGTGTAGGCTTATAGTTCTCAACCATGTTAATTAATGTCGTACAGCTCTGAGAACTATATTCAACTTTATTTTTCTTTGAAGCTTGCAGCGTGTAAGTAGGTCCTACTTTAGTTACGCTTATAACGCATATTGGAGAAGGTCCAGTGATGTGGAAAACTAGCTTCTCATATATTGCATTTGTGTTCCCGCCCGCAAGGACGTAAAGATCTTTAGCAGATGCTTTATATCCATACTCTCCACACAGATCTTTCATATAGCCATGAAGCTGTTGAAAAGAAATAACAGATGTTTCTGTAGCAAGGATAGTAGTAAGTAATTTCATGATAATTATTCCATTGATAAAAGAGATTAAATTAATATACTGTCGGTATATCATGTTTGTAATATATATCTATAAATATTTGGAATCAACTATGTACCATACCTAAACAAAAAGAAAAAGAACCCCCTAAAGGGTTCTTTATTATTTAGTCGTGTTTGATATCTTTAATAGAGATAAACAATAAACGACATACATGATCTAGTTTAGTTCTAGTGCTCTTTTTTAATGGTACGAGAGTTTAATTGTTTCAAAGCATCTTCAAGACTTATCCAATGTAGGTCTTTTAATCCTTTATCCAACCAACCAAAACGAATAAAAGAATTCTTAAAGGTGGAACTTTCTTTAGAAATCTTACAACCCATTAAAGCTAGTTTAATAGTTTTAAGCATTTCAACCTGATTTAGACTATACGGTTCGTAATGATGTACATTCTTTTTACTCTTACGGAAATACAACCAAGTGTTGCTTGGCATGATGGTATCATTAGTGTTTGGGTCTACAAGTAGTTCTTTCATGGGTATCTCTTTGATAAAATGTGATTGTGGAATAAGAGCCCCTAGGGGCTCTTATTTGTTTTTGGTTTAAATAGGTTTACAAGCATAATAACCAATGTCAGTAACTAGGCTACGATTTTTAAACACAGGAATGCTATAGTTATCGTTAGTTACAATTGTGGTATATGCCTTAAACGTTTCTTGCGGCACATTGGTTGTCACTAGCTTTTGGATCATTCCAAATAACTCAGGACGAGTAGATTTATTAATTGTTCCATAGCGAACTGGAGAAGAAATAGTAAACTCGTTTTGAGAGATTGGTAAGAAGATGTAGTTGCGAACAATACTTAGAGTTTCAACATCCTCGTAGAACGTTGGAATTGAGGCACACAAATTCATTTCAATGACTGGAACAATCTGTGGTTGTTCTAAGTAAGTTGTATTGATTAATTCTTCAATATCACTCCAACTACGAACAATACTATCAGTTTTGATACCAAGCTTTAAGGAAACACTTAACGCATTACAAACGGCAGCATTATAGATACGATGAATAATATCATACTGGGCTGGACTAAATACTTTAGTTGCAGCAATTAAAGCAGATTTAACATCAGCTAGTTTAGGTTCAATGGATAAAGAACTAGCACAAGTAATAAACTCAGCATACTCTTCGCTTGTACGATCAACATCACTAAGTCTAACAATGTCATGAATAACCGAAATACCAACCGCACAATTTTCAATATCAGGATTATCAGCAACATCAATACATGCTTGACGAATCACCTCTTCCATTCCAAGAACGCTTTCGTTGATACGATAAGTACCAGATACAATAGTGCTCTTAGAGATTGAAGTTCGTTGTACTGGGGTTTCTACATCAACCTGATTGGCTTCTTTTTCAATGAAAGCTGTTACAGTTTCAGTAGCTGCTTTAAGCAACTTCTTATCAAGCTCTTCAATTGAAATTGGAATGTTGTTAAGTTCACGGTTTCCACTTAAGTACAAATCGGTACGATGTTTTTCATAGTTCACTTTGAAATTTCCATCTAGTATGTTTACTGTTGCAACACCAGCATCTTCATTAAAGCGAAGCTCCTCTACTCCTGCAAAGTAAATAGGAACGTCTTTAGCAATAGCCGGCAAGAGGTGGTAGTTTTCAGCTGTAATCGCTGTTCCATCCTCTAGACTTTCAATTACTTCTTTGACCACTTCTTCCTCCTCCTTGCGTTCTTCACGACGCGGCTTACGAGTTGGCTTCTCATCACCTTCTCGTTCAAAACTATTAGAGTGACGATCTTTGGAATCTGAACGGTCTCTTCGTGATTTACGACGAGGTCGCTCTTCTTCATCTCGACGTGACTTGCGTCGAGGTCGATCATCACCATCTTGGAAATCCGAAACAATACGATCATATTTGTTGCATGCTTCTAGGAAATCATCCTTGTCTCTTCGATTGAGCTGACGAGTTAAACTTTCTTGTGCTATTGCTTGATAAGCAATGGCTTTTGCAATAATCCCACCGTAACGCTCAACAAGATCATCATAATCTCGCTCATCGGCATTATCAGCTTTTCGACCATATGTTTCAACAATAGGAAGAACAATCTTCTTCAAGCTGCGTTCTGATAGATTCTCCCGCTGTCCTTCAATTACATCTTCAATGTCACGTGAATCAACATCTCCAGCAATAGAATGTAAGACATCAAGAACTTCTTCAATTAGGTCACTGCTAAAACTCATTAGTTCTTTCCTTTATTCGTCTGATAATACTTTTTCAATTCGTTCTACAATAGGTTTAAATATTTCCTGATGATGTAGAACACCTAACTCATCCACATTTGTGTATGGGTTGATTTTGTCAATACCAATTGGCTCGCCTTTAGATTGAGCAAAAGCACTACCAATTGTCATGTACGATGGATCTAAACTCCAACGAGGATTTTGGAGATCAGATTTGTTTTTCTGCTGTTTCTTTCCAGTAGCGTTGTCTTGTGGCAATACCTCAGCAGTAATACCAAAGATACGAACATCACATGGAGAAGAAATACTTACACAGTAAGGTTTGCCAGAGTTATTACTAAAGATAAGCTTTGGTCGTAAAAAACGAACAAACAGATCATTGATACGTTTATGACTCAACTTGGCTGGTTTGATTTCTGCTATCTTGTACGTGATTGTAAACAACGTTGTGATGATTGTGGATAGAATGTAGCGTTTGATCGTTAATTGTCGCCCTACGAGAGAAGAAGGGCTATTAGAACGATCATGTACGATACTGTCAAAGTTCTCAATAAGATAATAAAGGAAATCGTACATATTGGCAATGCGAATACCATTCTGTTCAAAGATTTCAATTGTCATCTCATCAACATAATTGTCAGATGCTTTAATGTGTTCAGAGATCTTTCTAACCAGAGCACTGTTAAGCTGACCTTCCCCAAAGATGATCTTGCCTAACATTAACTCCCACCAGACTGAATCCTGAATATCGTCACGCTTAACGTCATCAGGGAACATGTCAAATATATACATTGCAGAAACAATCATAGACTCAATTGGCTGAGTCCAATGTTCTTTCTTAATTGCAATTCGCATGTCATGAGGCTGATAGATTTTATCTTTTGGATACCATGTAGGAATTATACCCCTAGTAGAATAAACATAGTAGTCTTTATGATTTACTCCCTCTGCTTCTAATTCATCTCGACTTCCAAATTTAAAATCAGTTAAACCTGCAAATCGTTTAAACGTTTCAACAAACCCGTATTTGATAAATAAGTAATGAGCATTCAATGCAAGTCTTGCTGCTGAAAGCTTGTTCTTCTCTCGTTGAACTGCTCGTAAAACATTATGACTGCAACCATGATAAATGGTAACGTTTTCCCAATCATCATTACGAAGTACCATGTAGTACAAACGATTAAAGGTACAAGGTGTTGAAATGAACTGTAAGAAGATTTGTCCATTTGTAACTTGCATAACCGAATCTTTAACAACTGGTTTGTTGTAGAACGGTTTACCAATAATGTTTGTAATTCCAACGTCATCGGTAAATGGAAGGAATAGGTTATAAGGACCAAGTATCTGACCTTCATACTCAAAACTTAATTGCATCATATAAGCATCTGTTCTGGCAAAATCCCATTTGCGAGAATTATCAACAGTCTTACGGTTTGCAAAATAGTTATAAACTTCTTTTGGACGCATTCGGCGAGAACCTAGATAACGCATCCCAGATGGAAAAGATTTTTCACAGCTTAGTATAACTCGATCAACATATGCTGTAACTTGTTGCTCTGTTAGTTGATTGACTGCGTAACCCCGTACAATCTCTTTAGTAAACTTTGGCTCATCTTTATAAGCTAAGTTTCTATATTGGCTTGGCATGATAATACAAATCCTATTTAAACAACAAAACTAAACCCGCTCCAATAACCATTGGTAAAAACTTTATTAATTCACTACTGTCTTTTCGGTCGTAAGAGCGCTCCTCATAATACGCTTTCCTTTGTAAAGATTGGAATTCCATTTGAGATTTCTCTCGGTCTATCTGTGCGTTAATTAACTCCAACTCCTTCTTGTGCTTTGCTTCTTGTGCTTTAAGTTCGTTCTGCGCAACTGCTAATTCTTTCTTAGCTTCGTCAGATTCTTGCTGTTGTCTTAGTGATGCGGTTTTAAGCTTTTCACTTTCAACTGAGTTACTATGTTTTAATGTTTCAATCTCGGAAGAGAGTTCATGTTTCATCTTCTCTTCCATATTGCCTAAAACTTCTGCCTCCTCAAAAGTCTTATATGATTTTACTTTATCTTCAAACTCATCGAGACTCATCGGCACATGACACATCTCTCCACCATTTGAAGTTGATGAGACGACGACTCCTTCTATATTAGCTGGATTTCTTTCTGGAATTATTTCATAGATCATTCCTGATATGTTAAGATAACGATTTCCAATTTTATTTTTTGGATCATTGATCTTGATTGTAAAATTAAATCCATCAGTATTTCTTTTAAACGGAGTTAATCCATTTAGTACAAGAGAAACTGTTGTTGGATGGATAACTGTTACACCTAATCTTGGCACATAAACAACTATGTCTTGCTCTTTAATATAAACAGCATTGTCATAGCCGACTAAATCCGTTTTCTTTAAAACCGTTTCCACGATCGCTTTACGAGTTGTTCGAGAAGCTTTAGAGTCCATCTCCAGAGACTCTAATATTTTTTGTCGATAAATCACAATGTCAGAATCCTTTTCTTCATCTGAGAAATTAACGTACACTCCCTCCATAAGGACGTAACTCTCGATAATCTTAAATTCCATTGTTCTGTTACTTGGATTAAATCGGCTGGGTATTTTAAATTCTACCCCTCTGCGATCTAGAACCATTACATCTATTCCAAGGTTATTAACATATTTAATTTCCTTGGTGACCGGTGCCCTTTCCCCTTCGTATCTTAAAGGACTAATAGCAGTTGAATCAATAGACGCAATAGTCGGATTTATCTTCACTAAAAACCCCTATTATATCTACTTCACTTAAATAATGTATGTTTCAAATATTTTACAAAATAGAATAACCCTGCCCATATGGGCAGGGTTATTGAGTTACTAACTTTTACCTAGGAGCCTTAGACCAGTGGTTAAGTTAATGTGATTACTCACATATTAATTAGCTTCCGGTTATTTTTGAATTTTGAATCTCAGCATCGTGTTGACTAAAGAAGTCAACTAAACCTTTATACTTTGGTGCATTTGATTCAATTGTTGGTTCTTTATAACCTTCCTTGGTAATGTTACTAATAAGCCAATCCCAAAAACTATTTTCTTTCATTTGTTATAAACTCCAACTTCTTTGCTTTTCTTGTTGCAAAATAACGTCTCACAACATAACCTCTAAAAAGGCTCCAAATAGTACAGAGAATAACGGATACCGTTGTTGCTGTTCCTATATCGGTTATATACTTCATTGTGAAATAAGTAATAAACCAAGCCACTACTAATCCGATCAAAGTATTTGTGGAAGTTTCTATTAAACTGTCTCTTTTACTCTGCATGATAAAACCCTATATCTATTCTAGAATAAAAGGTTAGTCTGTAAAACTTGGCGCATAAAAAAGAGAAGCCCGAAGGCTTCTCTTTTTGAGGTTACTATTCTCTTTCTTAGAAAGTGAAAGCAACTGGGATTTTAGTAGTGAACGATTCGCTCACGCCAGTCAAGCTGATACGGATTGACCATGGGCAAAGCGCGATATGCTCACAACGAGACATAACGATAAGCTCACGAGAGTTCGATCCGCCACGCTGAGTAGTCAACGTAGTAACAAGCTCAGGGATGTAGAGGAAGTGACCGTTGTTGTGCGGAGACCACTGAGAACCAGGAATAGACAGGCCAATGAATACTTCATGAGTATTATCTTCCAATCCACCAAGACGACGATCTTCATGAGATTCAATGATTACATCATACGGGAAGTTATCGCCTAACCAACCAGCAGTATCTTTCACGTTCATGTGTTTAGCAAACACTGGGTTTGTACCAATGATGACTGTTGGCTTAGCACCATCAACACCAGTTTGTAAACGAAGTGAAGTTTCGTAGAGTGACTTACGAAGACCACGGAAGATTACTTCACGAACCACGTTACCAAATGCATAACGGAAATCTTCTGAAACGTTTTTAGAACGAGTAGTAGAAATCAAATCAAGCATGTTGATTTTGATATGGTCAGCGAATGGGTTAAGTACCCAGCGGCCTAATGCTTTAATATCAGGACGAGGTAATGTATTGTCAAACGATGCAACGTGAGCCATCAATGCTTCATGGTTAGAGAACATGTGAGAGATTGCATTGTTATCGTTACGAATACGTACCGCAGTAATCGGAGCAACAAAGTCAGAAGTTGTCTTAGTTTCAGTTACTGGAGCGATCGCAGATACTGGAGAGTTTAAACGAACAACATAACGTTCGTGTTTCTCCATAGTACCACACAACGGACCGCGCTGACGTAAGTTGAAGTTGGTACGGTTCATATCAGGGTACCAAGCTACAAGCGTGATTTCCTTGATGTTGTTTTTCATTGTAGTTACTAAAGCTTCATCAACTTCACGAACTGCAATGTTGTTTGCATTTACACGCATTGCGTATTTCTGCAAGCTACCGAACGCAGGGTTAACGGTAATTAAACCAGTTTCCAAGTTCAAGTTAGATGTTACGTTGATTGCAAAATGAAGAATGTGATCTTCATGAGCAGCATCACGTAAGAATGCTAAAGCAGTTGCAGGAGCACCAGTTACATCTTTTGTTGCGCCAGTCAATGGAAGTTGTTTGTTGATAAAGTTCAACATCACATCCATGTCAGCACCCTCTAGAGCACCAAGGAACGCTGTGCGACCCAAGTTACGAAGTGGGAAGCGAACAATTGAAGAAACGTTAGCAGTGTTTGTGATCTTAACATAAATGTCTTGAACACGTGCACCATTGGCAA
>RRZU010583084.1_pt1 | contig 13150 bp, 10 predicted proteins | sample 2165561 | NCBI WGS metagenome assembly RRZU01 (sample SAMN10456909, study PRJNA506462) | wastewater metagenome | isolation source: wastewater sludge | place: USA: Moscow, Idaho
CACCAAGACCAATAACACCAGTCGTGTGCGAATTGATAAGGCAGCAAACATGGAATCCTTTCCGCAACCGCTGTCACCTAAAACTGGCAAACCGATTCAAGTCGATTTACCAGCATCCCCTGCGTTACCTTATTTAAGGTACTTGTAAGACTGCCACTGTTAGCCAGCAGTCTGCTTTGACAATTTGCAAAAAAAATAAAAAATATAAAAGTCACTGCTCACGTAAATGCAAGGCTTCAATAATATCCACCGCCACCACACGGCTAACCCCTTGTTCTTGCATCGTAACCCCAATGAGTTGACTCGCCATCTCCATTGTCAAACGATTATGACTAATATATAAAAACTGTGTTCGCTCTGCCATCATCTTAACCAAATCACAAAAACGCCCTGTATTGGCATCGTCCAATGGTGCATCAACCTCATCCAATAAACAAAATGGGGCTGGATTCAGGCGGAACAATGAAAAGACCAAGCTCATTGCCGTTAAAGCCTTTTCTCCACCCGATAACAGGTGAATGGTGGCATTTTTCTTGCCGGGCGGCTGGGCAATAATTTGCACCCCAGCTTGCAATACATCGCCTTCGGTCAACACCAATTCTGCCCGACCACCGCCAAAGAGCAGTGGAAATAGCTCCGCCATCGAAGCATTCACCTGTTGGAAAGTGTCTTGTAAACGCTCACGCGTTTCCGCATCAATTTTGGCAATCGCATCGTGTAATAACGCCATGGCCTGTTGCAAATCATCGGCTTGTGTTTGCAAATAGGTTTGCCGTTGTTGAGCGGCTTGCAATTCTTCCAGTGCGGCCAAATTGACCGCGCCTAGCTGCTGAATCGATGCAGCTAACCGTGAGATTTCCGTTTGCAAAGACGACGCTTTTTGTTTTTCGGGCAATTGCGCTAACAACGCTTCTTCATCGGCCTCGGCATCAAATAACTCTTGGCTAAAACGCAGCATAGCCAGTTGTGCTTCTTGGATTTTTAACAGTGTTTGGCTGATGCTGTCGCGGATTGGCCCTAAATGATGTTCTGCCTGTTGCCGTTGTTGTTCTAATTGGCGCAGTTTTTCTTGCCATCCATTCACCGCATCCCGCACCTGTTGTACGGCAAGTAAGCAGTTTTCCCGCGCCAACACCGCTTCTTCTACTTGCCATAACAATGCTTCTTCATCAAAACGTGCCGACTCGCTGATACGCTGTTGCTGACGGTCGCGTGCTTGTTGTAAGCGTTGTTGTAAGTCGTGCTGGCGACGTTGTAATTCTGCCGTCCGTTGTTCAGCTTGTTGCAGCACAAACCGTGCCTGTTGGATGGCCTTTTCTTGCTCTCGCTGTCGTTGCCGAGCGAGTTGCAAGCCAGTTTCTGCATCAAGTCGTTGAATACGCAAGGTTTCGTTGACATCAGCCAATTCTTCAAGCTGGGTAGCTCGCTCTTCTAACTCCACCTCAGCATAGTGCAAATCTTCTTGTGCCGAAGCATATTGCTCTTGTAGAGCGAATTGCTGTTCTTCTGCTCGCCGTTGTTCGGTCTGTAGAGAAGCATAAAGGTGCTGCTGTTTTTGCACCGCCAATTCAGCTTGGTGTAACGCGGTGTGTTGTTGCTTATATTGCTGCCGTAGCTGGCTGAGTTGATCGGCTAACGTCTGTAAAGCCGTTTCACTCGCGGTGACTTCGGCTTGGCTGTGTTGCCATTGCGGTTGTAGATCTTGTTTTTCTTGTTCCGCCTGTTGCCATTGTTGTTGTCGATATAAAACACTGCTATCGACACTGCCCGCATAAAACTGCACACCATAGACATCAGCCCAATGCCCTTCACGACAAATCACCCGCTGGCCATCTTGCAGCTGTCCCTGCCATTGATACACCTCAGCCAAGCTCTCCACACAAAATACTTGGCCCAACACACTGTGCAACCAAGGTAAAACCACAGTGTGTGTGGGTTGCACCTGATCCAATAAACAGGGCAGCGGCAACGTTGGTGTCGTATCGACCACAGCGGCAGGGGCAGCAGGGTGTAACACGCGTAACGCCATCGGTGGAGCTGAAGTCGGACGAATAGGGCTGATTCGGCCATTGATGGCAGATTGTAAAATGGCTTCAAGTGCCACTTGCCAAGTGGGTGAACATTGCAAAGATTGGTGCAACAGCGGTGCCTGCGCCAATCCCTGATCAACCAGCCATGTTGTTTCTTCTTGTGATGAAGGCTGGGTTAATAAAGCGGCTAGTGCTTCTGCTTTGGCTTCAGCCGCCACCCATGCCGCATGTTGGGCTTTAAGCTGCTGTTGCTGTTGTTGCAAGCGCTGTTGTTGCTGCTGATACTGCGCTTCATCGTGCTGTAATTGTTCTGTCAGCGTCTCAAGTGCAATTTGACACTGTTGCCGCGTCTCTTCTGCTTGTTGCCAAGCCTGTTGTTGTTCTTGTAGTGCGCTGTTGTCTTGGCTGTGTGTCAGCTGTTGTAGGCGTTGCTGTAGCTGTTGCAGGCTCTGCTGTAAGTGCTGTTGTCGTTGTTGACTTAAATCACGCTGACGCAATACATCGTGATATTGCCGTTGTTGTTGTTGCCATGCTTGATCGAGTTGTTGAAAGGCTTGTTCTGCTTGTGGCAAGTGGTCATCGTCTTCCCCCTCTTGTTCCAGCCATTGCCCTAATTGTTCTTGTGCTAAATCCGATTGCCATTGCGCTTCTTCCAGCTGTGGCAACAAAGCCTCTTGTTGCTGTTCTAGCTCGGCAATCTCATTTGCCAGATGGGTGGCATCATGCTGTAACCGTTGTTGCATCTCACGTTGATAGCGCAACTGTTCTTCTAGCCGTGCTTGGGCGGCAGTGCGTTCAGCGAGCAATTGCTGTTGCTGTGCTAATTCATCATTCGCCGCAAAATGCGCCTCACGCACCTCAACCAACCCTTGTTCACACGTGGTGATTTGGGTTTGCCAGCTTTCTTGTTCAGTTTCGAGTTGTGCTAATTGGGCCCGTGCCTGCGCTTCTTGTTGTTGTGCCTCACGTTTGCGTAAGAGGGCCAATAAGTTTTGCTTTTCACTGAGGGTTTGTCTGAGAGTTTGATATTCACTCGCTACAGCCGCTTGTTGCTGCAATTTATCAATTTGTTGCTGCAATTCGCTGCGAATGTCCTCCACCCGTGCGAGGTTGTCACGGGTATCGGCCAGACGGTGTTCGGTCTCGCGACGTCGTTCTTTATATTTAGAAACCCCAGCGGCCTCTTCTAAATAGGCACGTAATTCTTCTGGGCGGGCTTCGATAATGCGCGAGATCATGCCTTGTTCGATCACCGCATAACCACGCGTCCCGACTCCCGTTCCTAAAAATAAATCGGCGATATCACGCCGCCGCACTTGTTGGTGGTTAATCCAATAACTGGAATCCCCTTGCCGCGTTAAAACCCGTTTAATCGAGATTTCACTGTACTGGTTCCATGCCCCTGCGGCGCGGCCTTCGCTGTTATCAAACACCAATTCTACTGAAGCACGGCTGGCAGGTTTGCGTTGACCTGAGCCATTGAAAATCACATCCTGCATCGATTCGCCACGCAGTTGTTTGGCCGAAGATTCGCCCAATACCCAGCGCACCGCATCAATCACATTCGATTTGCCGCAGCCATTCGGCCCCACTACCGCAACCAGTTGTCCCGGTATCGGAATGGTCGTGGGGTCAACAAAAGATTTAAAACCAGCCAGCTTGATATGGGTTAGACGCACAGCAACACGCTCACAACAAAAAGTCGGCCATTATGCCGCAGTCTCAGCCAAAGACGGCATCAACTGTCGCCAAGCCGACAAACACATCGCCACCGGAATATCCTGTGCTTCATGTGAAGAAGCCTGTAACACCCGATGAGGCACTTTCCACGGTCGCCAGTGAGTCACATCACTTTGGCCAAAGAAACACACAATCGGTTTATCCAATGCCGCCGCCACGTGCATCGCCCCGCCATCGCTGCAAATTACGCTGTCACATAACGCCATGCCAGCAAATAACTGTTCCAGATGTTGGGTTGGGCAAGCCCGAACAGGTAGTTCGCTCACCGCATCTAAAATTTGCCGTGCCTTATCATCGTCCCCCGGATGCCGCTTATCTTGGTTGCTGCCGGGTGACCAAAATAAATGCACCGCAACTTCATGTTCAACACACAATGAAGTAATGAGCTCGATGAAATGCTTGACCGGCCAACGCTGGCTTGGCTTACGGGCGCTGATGTGTACGCCAACAACCGGCCGTTGGGCATCATAACCAGTGAACAAGGTTTTTTGATATGCCGTGACTAAAGCAGGATCGGGGTAGAGGGTGGTTTTATCCGGCGGCGTGGTCACGCCTAACGCCTGCGCCAAAGGCCATAACGCTTCGACGTGATGGCAAGGCTCGGTTGGGACGGGAAGGGCAGTGCTCAACCGGCGATCAGGTTGTGAGCTGGCAAAACCAAGGGTTTTACCGGGGGCAATCCAGTGCGCCAATCCAAGGGCACGGCCAGCATAGCCCGATTGTGCCAACACAACGGCATCGTAACCGACTTGCCGTAGCTGCCACAATAATTGCACCTTGCCCCAATACGCACCCCATAACGATTGCCCAGCTAGGCGGTGTTTGCCTTTGGTATAACAATAGACATGGTTCAGTGCAGGATGACGTGCCAAGACAGGCGCGTTATAGCTATTCACTAAAGCATCCAGCCGTGCCTGTGGCCAGCGTTGGCGTAAGGCGGTCAATAAAGGGGTGGTTAAAATTAAGTCGCCGATATTATCGCGCCGGATAATCAGTATTTTTTCCATTGCTTTTGCCTAACGCTGATCGCGCCAATATTGGATGTACCACGGTGCGGCGACAGCGAGGCCATCGGGGACGCGGTGGGTCGGTTGATAGCCTAACAATTGATTGGCTTTTGAAATATCGGCCAGAGAATGTTGCACATCACCCGCGCGGAAATCGCGATAGATCGGTTCAATTTCCTGCACAGAAGGATCGGCAACAGCAACAGCATCACGAATCCAACGATAAAGTTGGTTTAAATCGGTGCGTTCACCCACAGCAACATTAAACACTTCATGGTTTTGCGCTAAGGGGGCCGTAGCCGCTAAAAGATTGGCCTGAATAGCATTCGCGATAAAACAAAAATCGCGGCTGGTGTGCCCATCCCCATTGATATAGACCGGTTCATGTTTTAACAAGGCACCAAACCACTGTGGCATCACTGCCGCATACGCGCCGAGTGGATTTTGGCGAGGGCCAAAAACATTGAAATAACGCAATCCAGCGCAGGAAACACCATAGCTGCGCGCAAAAACATCGGCGTAGAGTTCACCAACATATTTGGTCACGGCGTAGGGCGATAAGGGTTTACCGATACGGTCTTCTATTTTTGGCAAGGCGGGATGATCGCCATACGTTGAACTTGAAGCAGCATAGACAAAGCGTTTGACTCCCGCATCGCGGGCGGCAATTAACAACTGCAAAAAGCCATTGACGTTGCTGTCGTGGCTGTTCCAAGGGTCGGCCAATGAACGCGGCACACTGCCTAATGCCGCTTGATGCAGGATGTAGTCCACGCCTGTGACGGCTTGTTGGCAAGTTTCAGGATGGCGGATATCGCCTTCGATGAAATGAAAATTGGCCCATGCGGCTTCGCCAACTAGCGTACGCACCTCATCGAGGTTAGTTTGATAGCCAGTGGAGAAATTATCGAGCCCTGTGACACGCTGCCCTAGCCGCAGTAAGGCTTCTAAAAGATTGCTACCAATAAACCCCGCACATCCGGTCACTAACCAATGGCGAGGATGTTGTTGTAGCTGTTGTTGTAATTGTTGGAAAGCAGTCATACCGATTCACCCTGTTGCGCGAATCGGTAATGATAACGCATTGTACGGCGGGCCTTGGGTTTCGAGCAGAGGATATCATTTAGCAATACCTAGAAATACAGCTAAACATCGCTCCACTTCTAACATTATATCTGCATCAACTTGACCAAAGGCAGGCCCAACTTTATCGCGTTTTACTGTAAGTACCTTGTCTATCATGACTTGTGACGGTTTATGTAGACCATTTTTTTGGCTTGGTTCTAAAGTAATACGCAATAACGGTGCAGCAACAATTGTGCTGGTAATCGGCAAGACAGTCATGCTGCTGTGTTGGTTAAATTGATTCGCCTGAATTACCAAAGCAGGACGAGGTTTACCAAAATCGCCCTGCATCGCAATCGTGACCAGATCCCCTCGCATCAGTCTTCCCAACCCTCCAAATCCGCTAAGGCTTCATCCATCAGTTGTTCAGTTGACGTATCAGCATGATCAGATTGAGAGACAAGCAAACATTGCTGGCGACATTCTTCTGCAAAATTAGGACGACGGGTATCTGGTACCCAAATTTGTACTGGGCGCAACCCAGCTAATCTTAAAACATGACGTTGTTTTTGCGCTCGTTGACTGACATGTATCATTACCATCTCTTACTCCCTCTCTCTTTAAGCGCCATATACAACAGTATAGAAAACCCTCTGATCCTAAAGAACTAAAACCATTAGAGAAAATTGGCTAACAACCATTGAGCTTGAGCTATCGAGGTCTAATTAAAGCCGCCAAAAACGCATACCTGCCATCAGGGCGGCATCACGATTTACCACGCCTTTTACATCAATTAACACCGGCGGTGAGCTACGCAATAAGCTTTGATAATCCGCAATACTCAGCGAGGTGAATTGTTGGTGTGCAACGGTGACGATCACCGCATCGGCTGGTTTCAATTCAACAAACGGTACCAACGAGATGCCGTATTCTTCTAATGCCTCTGCCACATCCGCTTGTGGGTCGCAGACTTGCACTTCAATCCCAAATTCACGCAACTCCTGAATCACATCAATCACTCGTGAATTACGCAAATCAGGACAATTTTCTTTAAAGGTCAAACCTAACACCGTGACTTGACTGCCCAAAATGTTCACGCCAGCGTGAATCATCTCTTTAATCGTACGCTGGGCAATAAAACGCCCCATGCCATCGTTAATCCGGCGGCCAGCTAAAATCACTTGTGGGCTATAACCGAGTTGTTCTGCTTTGTAGGTCAGATAGTAAGGGTCAACACCAATGCAATGCCCCCCAACCAGACCGGGCTTAAATGGCAGAAAATTCCATTTTGTCCCAGCGGCTTGCAGCACATCGAGGGTATCAATCCCCATTTTTTCAAACAGCAGGGCCAGTTCATTCATCAAGGCGATATTCAAATCACGCTGCGTGTTTTCAATGACTTTCGCTGCCTCAGCCACTTTAATACTGCTGGCTTTGAACACGCCAGCTTCCACCACCGCACCATACACCGCAGCAACCACCTCTAAAGTTGCAGCATCTTGCCCCGAAACAACTTTACGGATTTTGGTAAAAGTGTGTTCTTTATCACCGGGGTTAATCCGCTCTGGGCTATAGCCAACGGTAAAGTCTTCCCCACAGCGTAAGCCAGATAAGCGCTCTAAAATCGGCACACAAATTTCTTCTGTGACACCGGGATAAACGGTGGATTCATAGACCACAATATCACCACGTTTTAAGGCGCGTGCGACTGACTCAGAAGCTTTTTCAACTGGCGTCAAATCGGGTTGGTGAGCATCATCCACTGGGGTGGGAACAGCCACAATATGAAAATCGGCTTGTGCTAATACTTCATAATCATTGGTATACGTCACATCAGCTGCGGCTAGGTCGGCTGCTGTCACTTCACCCGTCCGATCATAACCAGCGGTCAGCTCTTCTAATCGCAACACATTGATATCAAAACCAATCACCGGAGCATGGCGACCAAAAGCCACTGCCACAGGCAAGCCAACATATCCTAAACCGATCACTGATACTTTACGCGGAATGGTCACCATTATTTTGTATTCCTAAACACCAAATCACTAAAAAGAGGTCTTTTGTTCTTCATGCAGCACGCAAATCCACAAAATACCGAGCTGCAACATAAACCATTCAAACGTTAAATCACGGGTGATATTTTCAATCAACATGCGGCTGGCAAAGCCACTGACCACACAGACTAATAACAATCCCAAACCACTGCCACGACGCAATAACAAGTGAAAACCACGCTGGATTAACCACAGCAGCACAGCACACCATAAAGCAAAGCCAAGCCATCCCATCGCCAACAACCATTCCACCATACCACTGTGGGCATGGCGTGATGGCAGGCCAAATTTGGCTTCAACGGCATGAGAAAACGCTTTGCGGGTGAAACCAATCCCTTCCGGATATTGCCAGCTTAAGCGCAAGCCTTCGGTCAGAAAAGCCACCCGTTCATAAGCAGAAATTTCGACAAGATCGCCGTCAGATAAGCGGGGCCAAGGATAACGCTCACTGTCTAGCCAACTGGGATGTGCGGCAGAATTGACAGCATAAGGCAGTGTTTCAGCCAAACGCTGCCAACGAGGGTCCAGTTTCCATGATAAGAAACCAATCAACGGCACCGCCAAAACCACCAACAACGGCCAAAACTTGACCCGTTGCCGAATCGCTGGGGGCAAGACAAACAGCGCCAAAATAGCGGTTGAAAGTAACAACAACGCCATGCCAATCATGCCGTTGCGGGCACCGGCAACTACCAATAAAGTGATGGCGGCCAAGGTTGAAATCACCAATTGTAATCGCGACACCGGCAACACCGAGCGCAGCTGACATAATCGGGAAAAACCCTCGGCCAAACACATGGCAAATAATAAGTTGGCGAGATACGATAACTCGGTTTTGAAGCCAAATAGCCCCACAGCATCACGCGGCAAAATCCCTTGCGTCCACCACAGTCGCGCATAGTCGACAAGTTGTAGCAGCATGATCAGTGTCAAAGCTTCACTGAGACGGCGCAGGGCAGGAAAGCCCTGTGCCCCCCGCTGCTGCAACGCGGCGGCAACTGCCGCACCAGTCAATAAAATCACCCCACCTTTTAGCCATTGCCCTTTGAGTTCTTCAAGTGTTTCAAGGGGATACCACGCCCAAAATAGCTGCAGCAATAACCACATAGACAGCAACACAAGGCCCCAGACTGGCGGAAAATACCACAGGCGACGGAGGGTATATTTCACCCTCGGCACAGCAATCGCCCCCGCTAACAGCAAGACAACAAGTCCGTAACGTAGACCACTGGTATGGGGAAGAAACCACACCAACAGTAAGGCGAGCAGACCAAATGCCAATAGACTTGGCAATCTATTGCGGATCATGCCCACGCCTCGCTAACAGTTGCAATCACCTTTTCTACTGTGACTTGGCGAATACAGGCAAGGCCGCCAGTATGACAATGATGTGGAGTATGATGGACAAAAGCGCAGGGATAACAAGGTGGCCGTTCAATGACAAAACATGCCTGAGCCCCTAATGGACGTTGTTCGCGAGGATCAGTTGGCCCCACTATCGACACCACCGGCACTGCCAACGCATCAGCTAAGTAAGTGATCCCCGAATCCACTCCGATATAAACACGACATTGTTGTAACAAGGCGGGAAGCACATCTAAACCCACCGCGCCCGTGCTATCAATCACACCAGCGGGTGAAGGCAGTTGTTGTAATAACTGTTGTGCCAATGGCTGATCTGTTGCGCTGCCAATTAAGACGATATTGGCGTGATATTGCTGCTGTAAGGCAGGAATTAATTGTAATAAAAAGGGCGCACCGAGTTCTTTTAATTTATTAGCAGCACTGATACCCAAGGCAATATGAGGGATATGGGGTGGTAACTGCAACGCCGAAGGCAAAAGAGACCGTGCATTTGGCGCGGGATAAAGCAACCGCTGTTGTGGCTGTACCTGACACCCTATCACACGCAATAGCTGAGCCCACTCATCTAAAATCAAGGCACCAATCTGATGCGTCAAACGATGGGTAAGCAAACCACTCGCCCAACGCATAGAACGACTTGGCCGGTCGGGTGTGACCGCCAACCGCCAAGGAATCATGGCCCACACACTGATCACCAACCACGGTAAATTCGGGCTGACTAAAATCACCGCATCAAACTGCTGTTGTCGCAAAGCGCGCACCATTTGCCATTTACCGCGCCAACCTTGCCAATCAGCGGTTGCTCGTATTTGTCGCTGTTGAATACGAGGATCATATTGTAATAACGGCGTATTCATCGCGGCGTGCCAAACCGTGATGTTTTTTCCCGCTTCAGCCAAGGCAGCGATTAACGGCAGAGTACAGACCATATCGCCAATTTTGGCAGTTTGCAGCAGCAAAATCTTTTGTGGAGCGGCGGCGCGGCGGCGGCGTGTCCACCACTGACACAGTGGCCACCACAACCAAGCCAAAAGCAAATACATCATGTTGTTTGCCCCAACACCGAATCGAACACCTGCTCTACCCCTTGCACGTATTGTTCAATTGAAAATTGTTGGCGTACGCGCACCGCGCCAGCTTGGCCAAGTTGTTGACGCAAGCGGTAATCCTCTGCCAAGCGTTGCCATGCGTGTGCCAGTGCCGTGGTATCTTGATAAGGAAATAACAAACCCGTTTCACCTTCTACAACAACATCACGCGAACCACTGACCGCCGATGCTAAGACTGGACGGGCACATAACATGGCTTCGAGTAACACCCGTGGTAATCCTTCACTGGCACTGGCTAAGGCAACGATGTCAGCCGCCGCCATCCACTGCAACGGGGTTGCTGAAAAACCGACCCATAACACCCGCTCCGCAACACCGCTGCGTTTTGCTAGCAGCTGTAGCTCCGATTTCTGTGGACCATCGCCAACCACCGCCAGCGCCATCTCTGGGACAAGTGCTAAGGCCTGAATTAGCTCTGCCACCCCTTTTCGTGGCAGCAGCGACGCCACCGTCACCGTGAGAGGCAAATCCCGTGGTAAACCCAATGCTGTGCGCGCTGTTTGATAGGCGGGGGGAATCTGTTGCACATCAATCCCGTTCATCACCACATGCATCGGGACATCCTGCACCCCACATTGCTGTAGATGGGTTGCCACACTGGGCGAAACTGCAATCATCGCATCAGCATGATTCGCCGCATGAATCGCGGCAGGAGACAGCATCGGGCGTGTTCGACAATGTTGAATGACGGCACAACCTGCCAGACGAGCAGCAAAATAGCCTTCTAAATTAGACTCTGGCTGATTGTTCATATAAAGGGCAGCAAAGCCCCCTTGCCGGAGTTGGGTCGCAATCTGTTGGGCGCGGGGTTGGATACGCCAGCGATTTTCAATCGCGGCCACCGCGTGTTGCCGCTGCGTTTTAAAGGGCGTTAACACGCCACGGCTGATTTCTTTGCCCAATTTCGCCCACAGCGGTTGTGAAAGCGGCGGCAAAATGGTGCAAGGCACTTGCCATTGTTGTAACACCTGTTGGATGGTGTCGCCCTGCCCTTGGCGATAGTTGTGATAGAACAAGGCCTGCAGGGAAAAACGTGAGCGATCGAGACGTTTAAGCAGTTCTAACAGACTGTTAGTACCGCCCCCCCACTCCTTCCCTGTGTCGAGCACAAGAATTTTATGTGTTGCTGCTGCCATCAACCGCGCTCCAACGAAGGTTGTAGCGCTTGGTGTAAGGCCTGCAACACCTCCTGTTCTGCAATCAAATCCATACACATCGGCTCAGGATGAGGACAACGCTTGGATAAACAGGGCTGACAGGTGCGCCATTTTTGGATGACCTGATGTTTTGCTAAATCTTGATAAGGCCCACTGCGCCGCCAATCTGATACAGCAAACAGCGCCACCACCGGCGTTCCAACAGCAACAGCAAGATGCATAATGCCGGTGTCGGGGGTTAACAGCACCTTCATCCGCTGCACCAAAGTCGGTAGATGTTGCAGGGGCAACGCACCTGCGGTAGAGAACACCCGCGCATCCGCTACCCCAGCCACAATCGCCTCGGCCAAGCCGCGTTCTGTAGGGGATCCAGTAATCGCAATCCACACCTCTGGCCGTTGTTGTAACAACGCTTTGGCCACTGCAATATGCCGTGAAATTGGCCACCGGCGGCTGGTTGTCGAAGCGCCCGGCTGAAAACCAATGAGCGTTGCGGTTGAAGGCAACCTGTATTGTTGTAATAGCGCATCAACAGCAGTGGCACTGTCTGGATGTAATGGTAAATCCATCCGCGCCGCCACTGGCACACCACCGGCTAACTGCGCCACGGCCAACCGCTGTTGGATGCCATGATCAAAGGCATCCCAATCTAATACCGGCTCGCGGTTGGACAGTAAAAAACGGAAACGACTGGTATTCGGCAATTTAAAGCGCCAGCGGGCACCAGACAGATACGCCAAGGGTGTGGCCTGCGGTTCATTGCTGTGCAAAATTGCCACCAGATCGGGGCGCCATGCCTGCCATTGTCGGACTTGACGACGAAAATCGCGCCAGCGCCCGTCATACGCCGCCACTTGATTGACTAGCGAAGGCGCTAACACCGAGAACAAAGTTTGGTAAGGCGGATTGACCAACAAGCAGATTTCCGCCTGTGGATACGCTTGGCGTAGGCTGTGCAGGGCTGGCAAAGACATCAAGGTGTCGCCAATCGCTGTGTTTGACAACACCAAGATACGCCCCACTGCGGTTGTTCCCAATTCTGCGATGGGGGGCGTTGCAACATCATGCCGTGCTCGCCACCGTAACCAGTGATAGAGCCATTGCTCACGCCAACGCATTAGACAGATACCCTTTTACGTTGGCTATATAAACGGCTCAAGGTTGGCGAACGATAAAGCCATAAACGGTTTAATAACCAGCGTGCCGGTTTATCTTTGGTCACGATTCTGGGTAAACGCAGTGAATCACCCTGCGGCAATACAGTACCGGGTTGGGTGGTATAAAGATGATCAAAACCAGCGGCTTGTGCTTCGGCAATATAGTCGGTATCAAAATATCCCTGTGGCCAACACAGATGACGTGAGACATACCCCAAACGGGCATTCAGTGTTTCACGTGATAAGGCCAAATCTTCGGCTAAACGCTGCCGCCGCTCGGCCACCACCGGAAATAATTTATCCCAGCGAGTGTGCGTGTGGGTATGGCTATGAAACTCAAACGTTCCTGCTCGTTGTGCCGCTTCAATTTCGCTCCAGCGCATCATCACATCATCATGACGTTGTTCACGCACTGCATTCATACACACCTTATGGGAAGGTGTGATAGGAAGATCGGCTTGCTGAC
>RRZU010945389.1_pt1 | contig 13149 bp, 9 predicted proteins | sample 2165561 | NCBI WGS metagenome assembly RRZU01 (sample SAMN10456909, study PRJNA506462) | wastewater metagenome | isolation source: wastewater sludge | place: USA: Moscow, Idaho
GCGATGGGGCTGGACCTGCACTCGGCGGCCAAGCGCGATTTCCTGGAGCGCTTCGAGGCGCTGATCCTGCAGCCGCGCGGGCTGCCGCACCGGGTGCAGTTCACCGGCCCGACCGGCACCAATGCGGTCGAGGCCGCGCTCAAGCTCGCCCGCAAGGTCACCGGCCGACACAACATCATCGCCTTCACCAACGGCTATCACGGGGTGACGATGGGTGCGCTGGCGGCCACCGGCAACCGCTACAACCGCATGGGGCTGCCGCTGTCGGGTGTGACCCGGGTGCCGTTCGACGGCTATCACGGCGAGGGGCTCGACACCAGCGCGATGCTGGCGCGGCTGCTCGAGGACCCGTCCGGCGGCATCGATGCGCCGGCGGCCATCCTGCTGGAGACGGTGCAGGGCGAGGGCGGGCTCAATGCCGCCTCCGCCGCCTGGGTGCAGCGCATCGCGCTGCTGGCCCGGCAGCATGGCGCGCTGCTGATCATCGACGACGTGCAGGCCGGCTGCGGCCGCACCGGGCAGTTCTTCAGCTTCGACGGCATGGGCGTGGTGCCCGATCTGGTCGTGATGTCGAAGTCGCTGTCGGGCTTCGGCCTGCCGATGGCGCTGGTGCTGGTCCATCCGGAGCATGACCGCTGGCAGCCGGCCGAGCACAACGGCACCTTCCGGGGCAACACCCATGCCTTCGTGACCGCGGCCGCCGCGCTCGACGGCTACTGGCGCGAGCCCGGCTTCACCGACGAGATCGCGCGCCGCGCCGCGCTGGTGCATGCGCATCTGGAGCGCATCGCCCGCGAGGTGCCGGGCGCGCGGCTGAAGGGGCGCGGCATGATGCAGGGTCTGGACGTGCTCAGCGGCGATCTGGCCGCGCGGGTGTGCACGCTGGCCTTCGAGCGCGGCCTGATCATCGAGACCTCGGGCGCGCATGACCAGGTGCTCAAGGTGCTCGCGCCGCTGAACATTGCGCTGCCGCTGCTCGAGCAGGGTCTGGCGCTGCTGCATGGCGCGGTGGCCGATGCGGTGGCCGGCACGCTGCGCCGCGCCGCCTGACTCGGACCAGAAGGCCCGGATCGCACCCGTCATGGACCGTCCGACCCCGCCGCCGGCCCTGCTGCAGCAGGCCGATGCCGATCACCGCCTGCGCTGGCAGCCGCACGAGCGGCTGCATCATCTGTTCGAGGCGCGCTGCGACGCCTGGGCCCGCCAAGGCCGCGCCGAAAGCGCCGCCGCGCTGCAGACCGACGAAGGATCGGTCAGCTACGCGGAGCTGGACCGGCGCGCCAACCGGCTGGCCCGGCATCTGCGCGACGCACTGGGCCTGCGCCCGGGCGAGCGGGTCGCGCTGCTGTTCGACAAGACGGTGCACGGCCATGTGGCGATGCTGGCGGTGCTCAAGGCCGGCGCGGCCTATGTGCCGCTCGACCCGGGCTTTCCGGACGAGCGCTGCGCCTTCATCTGCGCCGATGCCGAGGTCGGCCGGGTGCTGTCGGTGCAGCGCCATGCCGGCCGGCTGGCCGGACTGGGCGTGCCGGGGCTGTGCCTGGATGACCCGATGCTGGAGGCGGCTCTGGCGCCTGTGGACACCGCCCGCCTGCCGAGCCCGGAACGCGGCGCGGCGGACGCCCTGTGCTATGTCATCTACACCTCCGGCTCGACCGGGCGCCCGAAAGGCGTGCCGATCGATCACTCGCAGATCTGCAACTTCGTGCGGGTCGCCGCCGAGACCTACGGCTACCAGACCGACGACCAGGTCTACCAGGGCCTGACGATGGCCTTCGACTTCGCGGTCGAGGAAACCTGGGTGCCGCTGAGCGTGGGCGCGACGCTGCATCCGAACCAGAGCGGCGCCAGCCTGCTCGGCGCCGATCTGGGCGAGTTCCTGCGCCGGCGGCACATCAGCGCGCTGTGCTGCGTGCCCACCGCGCTGGCCACGCTCGAGGAGGATCTGCCCGAGCTGCGGCTGCTGATCGTCTCGGGCGAGGCATGTCCGCGCGATCTGGTGCAGCGCTGGGCCACGCCGGCGCGGCGCATGCTCAACGCCTACGGCCCGACCGAGACCACCGTCACCGCGACGCTGGAGAGACTCGATCCGGCCGCGCCGGTCACCATCGGCCGGCCGCTGCCGACCTACAGCGTGCTGATCCTCGATCCGGACGCGCCCCGGGTGCTGCCGGCCGGCGAGACCGGCGAGATCGTCATTGCCGGCGCGGGCGTGGCGCGCGGCTACCTGAACCGGCCGGAACAGACCGCCCGGGTGTTTCTCGACGACTTCGTCGGCGTGGACCCGAATCCGTCGGGGCGGCTCTACCGCACCGGCGACCTCGGCCGCCTGCGCGAGGACGGACGGGTCGAATACCTCGGCCGCATCGACACCCAGGTCAAGATCCGCGGCTACCGCATCGAGCTGACCGAGATCGAGTCGGTGCTGATGGCCCAGCCCGGCGTGCGCCAGGCGGTGGTGCACACCGGGTCGGCCGCGCCCGGCCAGGTCGAGCTGGTGGCCTACTGGACGGTGCGCCCCGGCTGGCCCGATCCGCCCTCCCCGGCCGGACTGCGCGAGGCGCTGCGCGCGCAGCTGCCCGACTACATGGTGCCGCGCCTGTACGAGCAGCTCGACGAGATGCCGATGCTGGCCAGCGACAAGGCCGACCGCAAGGCGCTGCCCGCGCCGCGAGCGCCCGCGCTGTCCGGCGGCGCCGAGGCGATGGATCCGGACGAGCGGCCGCGTCCGGGCACCGAGCAGACGCTGGCCGCCGCGCTGGCCGCGGTGCTCGGCGGCGCGGCGCACGAGCTGTCGGCCACCGCCCATTTCTTCGATGAGCTGGGCGCCAATTCGCTGCTGATGGCGGGATTCGGCGCGCGGCTGCGCCGCCAGCTCGGACGCAGCGACGTGACGATGCGCGCGATCTACGCACATCCCAGCCTGCGTGCGCTCTCGACGCATCTGGAGCAGACCGCAGCCCCCACGACCACCGCCACCGCGGCCATGGCCGAACCGGTGCCGCAGTCGCAGGCCGAGGTGCCCGCCTGCGCACCACGCACCGCCTATCTGGGCTGCGGCCTGGCCCAGGTGCTGATGGCGCTGGCCTGGCTGACGCTGAACTTCCAGGCCCTGCTGATCGGGCTGGACTGGCTGCTGACCGCCACCGATCCGCTGCAGGCCTATCTGCGGGCCGCGCTGGCCGGCTCGGCGCTGTGGGCGCTGGCGGTGCTGCTCCCTGTGGCGCTGAAGTGGCTGCTGGTCGGCCGCTGGCAGGCCGGCAGCTTCCCGCTGTGGAGCGGCCGCTATCTGCGCTGGTGGGCGATGCGGCAGCTGATGCGCTTCAATCCGATGGTGCTGTTCGCCGGCTCGCCGCTGCTCAACGGCTATCTGCGGCTGCTGGGCGCGCAGGTCGGCGCGCATGCGCACATCGCCACCCCGGTGCTGCCGGTCTGCACCGACCTGATCCGCATCGGCGACGACAGCCTGATCGGCCGTCAGGTGCGCCTGCCCGGCTGCCGGGCCGAGGCGGGCCGGATGTGGCTCGGCCCGGTCGAGATCGGCCAGGGCTGCCATGTCGGCGACCATGCGCTGCTCGACATCGACACCCGCATGCAGGACGGCAGCCAGCTCGGCCATGCCTCGGCGCTGCTGCGCGGCCAGACGCTGGCCGCCGGCGTGCATGCGCACGGCGTGCCGGCCCAGCCGACTCCCACCGAATTCTGCCGGGTGCCGGCGCAGCCCCGGCCGACGGCGCTGCGCCGCCGGCTGTATGCGCTGTGGCAGCTGCTGGTGCTGGGCGGCGTGTCGCTGCCGCTGCCGCTGTGGGGGCTGTGGCTGCTGTCGGGCGAGCCGGGACGGCGGCTCGAGGAGCGCTTCGACCTGCATCTGCTCGGCCACGGCCATGCGGCGCACTGGGCCGATCTGGGCGGGGTCGCGCTGGGCGGCGCGCTGGCGCTGCTGGGCGGCATGACGCTGTGGGCGCTGCTGATGGCCACGCTGCCCCGGCTGCTGTCGCGGGCGATCGTGCCGGGGCGGCTGTACCGCTTCTACGGGCTGCACCACTGGCTGCTCGGCCTGATCACCGCCTGGAGCAACTCGCGCTGGCACAACATGCTGGCCGGCGACAGTCCGGATGTGGTGGCCTGGCTGCGCGCGGTGGTCGGCTACCGCTTTGTCGGCGGCATCGAGCAGACCGGCTCGAACTTCGGCCTGACGCAGCAGCATGACCTGCCCGGACTGAGCCACTTCGGCCCGGGCGCGATGGTCTCCGACGGGCTGACGATGGCCCAGGTCGAGCCCGGCCCGGGCGGCTGGCGCGTCGGTCCGACCCGGCTGGGCGCGCGGAGCTTCGCCGGCAATGCGGTGCTGCTGCCCACCGGTGCGCCGCTGGGCGACAACTGCCTGCTGGCCACCCGGGTGATGGTGCCGCTGGACGGCCCGCTGCGCGAGAACATCGGCCTGCTCGGCTCGCCGGCCTTCGAGATCCCGCGCTCGGTGCTGCGCGACCGGCCCGATCCGCGCTGGAGCGATCCGGCCTGGCGGGCGCAGGCGCTGCGGCGCAAGACCGGGGTCAACCGGCTGACGATGCTGCTCTTCGTCGGCGCGCACTGCATCGGCGCGGCGCTGGCGGCGGTGGTGCTGTACGGCGCCTATGTCGGCGTGCCGGGCGTGCCGCCGGCGCTGTCGCTGGCGGCCGGCACGCTGGTGGCGATCGCGCTGGAGCTGCTGTGGTTCGTGCTGGTCGATCGCGCCAGCCTGGGCTGGCGCCCGCTCGAGCCGCTGACCTGCTCGATCCTGGAGCCCGGCTTCTGGCGCCATGAGCGCTTCTGGAAGCTCGGCTTCGCCGGCGACGGCGTGCTGATGACCGCGCTGCGCGGCACGCCGTTCATGGGCCTGCTGTGGCGGATGCTGGGCGTGCGGGTCGGGCGACAGCTCTTCGACGACGGCGCCTCCATCGTCGAGAAGACGATGACCACGCTGGGCGACCAGGTCACGCTGGGCGAGCGGGCCTTCGTTCACTATGGCGTGCAGGTCGGAGCGCAGGCGCGGATCGCGCCGGAGTCCTTCGTGATGAAGGGCGAGCAGCTCGAGGCCGGCAGCCGCTGGCAGGGCAACCCGGCGCAGGCGACCGGCGGGGCCTGCTGAACGGCTGGCATGGCGGCCGGGCCGGATGCGCTCAGGGCGCCGCCGGCACGCTCAGGCCGAACAGCTCCGCCATCGCCACCCGGTACTGCGCCAGGCCGATGGCATTGGTGTTGTGGTGGGTGCCGCCCTCGACCAGCTCGAAGCGCTTGGGGCCGCGCGCAGCCTCGAACAGGCGCCGGCCCAGCTCGGGCCGGATGGTGCGGTCCTCGCTGCCATGCACCACCAGCAGCGGCGAGCCGATCTGCGCGACCCGCTCGACCGAGGCGAAACGCTGGGTGATCAGCGGCTCCAGCGGCAGCCAGCCCCAGCGGTAGGAGGCGACCACCTCCGGAATCGAGGTGAAGGTGCCCTCCACCAGCGTGCCGGCCTCGTCCGCCACCCGGGTGGCCAGATCGATCGCGATCGCCCCGCCCAGCGAGTGCCCGAAGATGTAGCGCGGCCGCCCGGGATGCTCGCGGGCCAGCCAGTCCCAGGCCGCCCGGGCGTCCTCCAGGGCCAGGGTCTCCGAAGGCAGCTCATCGCTGCTGCGGCCAAAGCCCCGGTAGTCGATCGCCAGCACCGAGAAGCCGAGCTGCCGCAGCCGCTGCGCCCGCGCCGCCGAGCCCACCACATTGAAGCGCGCTCCGTGCAGATAGAGCAGCACCGGCGCCTGCGGATCACTGGCGAAGCGCTCGTGCGCGCTCCACAGGCCATGCAGCCGCACCGGCCGATCCGTCTCGGCGGAGCGGAAATCGATCCAGACCTCGTCCATGCCTCGCGCGATCTCCTCGGCTCGCCCCCAGCTGCGATCCGAGGGCTGGAAGATCCAGGCCCGCTGACGCTCGTCCAGAGAACTGCAGCCCGCCGACAGCAGCGCCAGCGTGGAAGACAGGATCAGCAGGAAACTCAGCGCGGACAGGCGTTTCATGGCCGACGCATGGTCGCAGAAACGGGAAAGGGGAATGCGGCATGGGGCTTACCGGCAGCAAACCCGACGCCAAAACAGAAAAGGACTTGGCACTGCTGCCAAGTCCTTGTCGCTGAACGCTTGTTGCGTCTTCTGTTCTGGTGGGCCCTGAGTGACTCGAACACTCGACCTACGGATTAAGAGTCCGCTGCTCTACCAACTGAGCTAAGAGCCCGTCACCACCGCGTGTGCGGTGAACGGTGAAACACTGAATTCTGGTGGGCCCTGAGTGACTCGAACACTCGACCTACGGATTAAGAGTCCGCTGCTCTACCAACTGAGCTAAGAGCCCGCATCCACTGCCCATGGGCAATGAAGACGAATGAAACACACGACAGTCAGGCAAGTCTGGTGGGCCCTGAGTGACTCGAACACTCGACCTACGGATTAAGAGTCCGCTGCTCTACCAACTGAGCTAAGAGCCCTTGCCTGCTGGCCCTGATTTTTATCAAGACCGTGATTATATCATGTTTTTGGTGGGTCGTGCGGGACTCGAACCTGCGACCTACGGATTAAAAGTCCGCTGCTCTACCAACTGAGCTAACGACCCCCACCGCCCCGGCCAATCAGTCACTGATCAGCCGAGCCCTAGATTCTAATACACCTCACCTTGGTGCCGTCAAGCACCTCGTGCGTCTGCGCGCACGCCTTCGAGAATCTGCGCCGCAGCAGCCAGACCGAAACTGGCGGTGACCATCACGCTGGAGCCGTAGCCGTGGCAGTTCAGGCTGCCGTCGACGGCGCAGGCGCCGTCCGTCTGCGGGCGCTGCACCGTCTCGCGCGAGAAGATGCAGCGCACGCCGATGCGCCCCTGGCGCGGCGCGCCCTCGCGGCGTAGCTGCTGGCGCAGCCGGGCCAGCAGCGGGTCGTGCGTGACCTCGGCCAGATCGGCCGCATCCACCCGCTCGGGGTGCGACTTGCCGCCTGCCGCGCCAGCCATCACCAGCCGGTGCCCGCCGGCCAGCGCCCAGCGCGCCATCGCCAGCTTGGCGGCATTGCGGTCGCAGGCGTCGATGACCCCGTCGACCTCGATCGGCAGCAGAGCCGGCCAGTTCTCCGGCTCGACGAAATCCTCGACCGCATGCACCCGGCAGCCCGGGTGGATGTCGGCGATGCGCTCGCGCAGCGCCTGCACCTTGGCCGCGCCGACGGTCGCGCCCAGCGCCTGGATCTGGCGGTTGATGTTGGATTCGGCGACATGATCCAGATCGATCAGCACCAGCTCGGCCACGCCGCTGCGTGCCAGCGCCTCGACCGCCCAGGAGCCGACGCCACCGACGCCCACCACCGCCACCCGCGCCGCGCGCACCCGGGCATAGGCCGCGTCGCCCCAGAGCCGGCGCAGGCCGCCGAAGCGGCGCTCGAGATCGGCATCACCCTCTTCCATGGCCGACGCAGAGGTCACGGAAACCACCGGAGCCACGCTCACTTCAGCTGCCTGATGCGCTCGGCCGCGGCCTGCGCGGCCTCGGACTGCGGATAGTTGCGCACCAGTTCCTCGAGGGTGCGGCGGGCGCTCTTCGGATCCTTCAGCTCGATCTGGCAGTTGGCCAGCGCCAGCAGCGCCTCGGAGGCGCGCGGATGGTCCGGCGTCGAGCTGACCAGCGTGCGGAAGATGGTCATCGCCTCCTTGACCTCGCCCTTGCCGTAGAGCGCGTTGCCGAGCCAGTACTGCACATGGCCCTGGTAGGGGCTGGAGGGAAAGCGCTTCTGGAAGCTGGTCAGCGCGGCGGCGGCATTGGCGAACTCGCCCTTGCGCAGGATGCCGATCGCCTCGTCGTAGGCCTTCTTCTCGGGCGCCTCGACCACCGCGTCGCGGCCGTCGAGCGAGACGCGCTGCGGCTCGAGCCGGCGCATGCGCTCGTCGATCGCGGCGAACTGGTCCTTGAGCTTGCGCTGCAGCTCGGCGATCTCGCGGGCCAGGTCCTTGCCGGACTGCACCTGCTGCTCGTCCTGGCCACGCAGCTTCGCCAGGTCGGCGCGCAGCGATTCGATCTGGGCGTTGAGGTCCAGCAGGCTGCGCTTGAGTGTCTCGACCTGCTCGGCCAGCTCGCGCTGGCGCGCATCGCGCTCGCTGCTCTCCTGCTGGGCGCGCTCGAAGCGGCCACGCAGCTCGACGATGGCCTTGCGGGCCTCCTCGTCATCGAACAGACCGGCCTGGGCGCCGACGGGCCAGGCCGCGGCCAGCGCCAGCAGCAGCGCCGCCGGAGCCCGTGCAGCGCGGATCGACAGGGGGCGGCGCGTCATCTCAGCGGTCCTTCAGCTCGGCGCGGCGGTTCTTGGCCCAGGCGGCCTCGTCGCTGCCCTGGGCGGCCGGGCGCTCCTTGCCGAAGCTGACCGCCTCGAGCTGGCCGTCCTGCGCGCCCAGCAGCACCATCGAGCGCACCACCGCATCGGCGCGCTTCTGGCCCAGCGCCAGGTTGTACTCGCGGCCGCCGCGCTCGTCGGTGTGGCCCTCGACGATCATGCGGCGCTTGCGGTCGGCGTTCATGCGGCGGGCATGGGCCTCGACGACGCTGCGGTACTCGTCCTTGACGACGAAGCTGTCGAAGTCGAAGTAGACGACACGGCCGGCGCCCGCTGCCGCATCGGCATTGCGGCCGGTGTCGACCGGGGTGACGGCGGAGCTGCCGACGCCGCCGGTGCCGGCCCCCTGGGCCGCGCCGGTGCCGGCGCCGGAAATCGTGCCGGTGCCGCGGCTCTCGACCGGCGCGGGCGGCTCGACGCGGGTGTTCGAGGCGCAGCCCGCCAGGAAGGCGGCGCTCAGGCCCAGGGACAGGAAGGCGGCGCGGGAGCGAAGGATCTTGGACATTGCATGTTCTCCGTGAAAGCGGCCAGGTTCAGCGGCCGAAGGGACCCCAGACCGGCTCGCGCACATCGACCATCGGCGGGCTCAGGCGGGCCTTGATGGACCCGTCGAGCGTGGTGGTCATCAGCACATCGCGCCCGCCGGAGCGGCTGGCGTAGATGATGAGCCGGCTGTTGGGCGCGAAGCTCGGGCTTTCGTCGTCGTTGGTGTCGGTGAGTGCGGTCACGGTTCCCGAGGACAGGTCCATCAGCTGCAGGCGGAAGGATCCGCCGCCGTTGCGGGTGATGTAGGCCATCCAGCGGCCGTCGGAGCTCAGTGCGGGACTGATGTTGTAGCTGCCGGAAAAGGTCACCCGCTCGGCGTTGCCGCCGGCCGCACTCATGCGGTAGATCTGCGGGCCGCCGCCGCGGTCGCTGACGAAGTAGATCGAGCGACCGTCGGACGACCAGGCCGCCTCGGTCTCGATGCTCGAGGCCTGGGTGAGCCGGCGCGGCTCGCCGCCACCGTTGCGGCCCACCAGATAGATCTCGGAGTTGCCGTCGCGCGTGAGCGTCACCGCCAGCTGGCTGCCGTCGGGCGACCAGGCCGGCGCGCTGTTGGAGCCCTTGAAGCTGGCCACCACCCGGCGCTGGCCGGAGGAGACGTCCTGCACATAGACCACCGGCTTGCCGCTCTCGAAGGAGACATAGGCCAGATCGCCGCCGTCGGGCGACCAGGCCGGCGAGATGATGGGCTGCGCACCGCCGACCGCCACCTTCGCGCCCTCGCCGTCGGCATCGGCGACGAAGAGCGTGTAGCGGCCGGCGCTCTTGGAGACATAGGCGATGCGGGTCGAGAAGATGCCGCGCTCGCCGGTGAGCTTCTGGTAGATCTCGTCGGCGATGCGGTGTGCGGCGCGGCGCAGGTCCTCGCGCGGCACCGCCAGCGACTGGCCGAGCAGGTCGGCGCCCTTCACCACATCCCAGAGCCGGTAGCGCAGGTCATGGCGGCCGTCGGCCAGGCGGGTGGCCGAGCCGCCGGCCAGCGCGTCGGCGCCCCGGTTGCGCCAGCCGGGAAAGTCGGGGCGAGAGAGCTCGTCGATCGCCTCGCCGGCGGCCGGCACGATGCGGAACAGCCCGCTGCGCTCCAGGTCGGCGCGAATCACCTGCGAGATCGGCACCGCGGCACGGTCCTCGTCGCGGAAGGGCGCGATCGCGACCGGGATCTGCGAGGCGCCGATGCCGGAGATCTCGACGCGGAACTGGGCCTGTGCGGCCGGCACGGCCCCCAGGCCGCCCAGCACGGCGCAGCCGGCCGCGGCCTGATGCAGGAAATGACGACGATCGTTGAATCTCATCGGTGGGTTCATCGGTGGGTTCATCGGGCCGGAGGTCGTGGAGAGCCCGGCGGCCGAGGCGCGTCGCCGCACTCCAGCCAGATCTTCAGGTAGCGGTAGTAGGACGCTTCGGCATTGTGGACGGCCAGCACGAAACCGAGGCGACCATCGAGAAAGCCCCGGCGCAGGATCCAGGTGCGCACGAAGGCCCACAGGCCATGGCCGATCGCGCGGCCCAGACCGCCACGACGCCCGCGCGCGGCCAGGTCGGCGGCGCGTCCGCTCGAATAGCGGTTCATCTTGTCGTTGGCCACCGTCAGCGTGGCCATGCTCTCGTGCAGCAGATGGCCGTGGCCGTCGAGGTCGGCGCGGAGCCCGGACCAGAGCAGGCGCTCGTGCACGCGGTCGTCGCTGAAGCGTGCGCCCTCGCGCGGGAAGAGCCGGAGCACCCGGTCGGGATACCAGCCGCCGTGGCGCATCCACTGACCGCAGAAGGACGACAGCCGCGGCAGCCGCCACGCCCGATCCGCCGGGGGCGCGGCGACGATGCGCGCGACCTCGGCCGCCAGCGCCTCGTCGAGCCATTCGTCGGCGTCCAGGCTCAGCACCCAGCGCCCGCGCGCCAGCGCCAGCGCCCGGTTCTTCTGCGCGCCGAAGCCGGGCCAGTCCGAGGTGATCTCGACCCGCGCGCCCAGCCGGCGCGCGATCGCCACCGTGTCGTCGGTGCTGCCGCTGTCGACGACGACGATCTCGCCGGCGAAGGCCACCGAGCGCAGGCATCGCTCGAGCCGCGCGGCCTCGTCGCGGGTGATGACGACGACGGACAGCTCAGGCACGGGCATGGCGCTGCCGGAGCGGGCCGCACTGGATTCGCGGGAATCGGAAGGATCGGTCATGGGCATGCAAGGCGCCGATTGTAGGCACCTGCCGGAACCGGCAGGCCGGCCGAGGTCTGAAGGGCAGGTGCGGCGCAGCGTCGATAATCGGCCCCGACACTTCGAGGAGACGCCGATGACCCCGCCGATCAGCCGCTTTCCCGTGCCCGACCTGGCCGACCTGCCCGAGGACCTGCGCACGCGCATCCTCGCAGTGCAGGAGAAGGCCGGCTTCGTGCCCAATGTCTTCCTGGCGCTGGCGCACCGCCCGGACGAATGCCGCGCCTTCTTCGACTACCACGACGCGCTGATGCTGCGCCCCTCCGGCCTGAGCAAGGGCGAGAAGGAAATGATCGTCGTGGCGACCTCGGGCGCGAACCGCTGCCTGTACTGCGTCGTCGCGCACGGCGCGATCCTGCGCATCCTCGAGAAGAATCCGCTGATCGCCGACCAGATCGCGATCGACCACCGCAAGTCCGACGCCACGCCGCGCCAGAAGGCGATGCTCGACATGGCGCTCAGGCTCTGCCGCGAGCCCGACGCGGTCGACGAGACCGACTTCGCCCGGCTGCACGAGCACGGCTTCTCCGACGAGGACATCTGGGACATCGGCGCGATCACCGCCTTCTTCGGCCTGTCCAACCGCATGGCCCACCTGCTGGCGATGCGGCCCAACGACGAGTTCTTCCCGATGGGACGGGTGCCGCGCGCGCCGCGCCCCTGAACCCTGCGTCCCCTCTGCCTCTGACCCCGCCCTTGCCCGCCCTTCCAGACCTCTCCCGGATGACGATGTCCCGTGCTGCCCCCGCCTCGATCAGCGGCTTCACCTTCCTGCGCCACGGTGTGAAGCTCGGCTTCCCGTTCGAGGCCTCGATCCGCTCGATCCTGCCGCTGGTCGACGAGTTCGTGATCGCGCTGGGCGCCGGCCAGGACGAGACCGAGGCGCGCATCCACGCGCTGGCGGCCGAGCAGCCGAAGATCCGCATCATCCCGACCCGCTGGAACGAGCGCATGGCCGAGAAGGGCTTCGTCTACGCGCAGCAGAAGATGATCGCCCAGTACGCCTGCACCGGCGACTGGGCCTTCTACCTCGAGGGCGACGAGGTGCTGCACGAGGCCGAGCTGCCGGCCATCCGCGCGGCGGTCGACCGCCACCACGCCAATCCGGCGGTCGAGGCGCTGGTGTTCGACTACCTGCACTTCTACGGCTCGCCGCAGTGGCTGGCCGTGAGCCCGGCCTGGTACCGGCGCGAATGCCGGCTGATCCGCAACACGATCCGCAGCTACGCGCCCGACGGCCAGTTCTGGGTGGTGATGGACCGCCACCGCCGCGGCCGCCACCCGCAGGCGGCGCTGGCCGGCGCGCACATCTACCACTACGGCCATGTGCGCCGGCTCGACTACATGCAGGCCAAGATGGACCAGGTCAGCAAGTACTGGTCGCACCAGCCGCCGAAGATGAGCTATTCGATCGATCCGCAGGCGCTGCGCCGCTTCGAGGGCACGCACCCGGCCTGCATGGCCGACTGGCTGGCGCATGACGCCGAGCCCGTCTTCACGCCCGATCCGGCCCACCCGCTGACCCGCCGCGAGCGCAAGCACCGCTTGGCGATGGTGCTCGAGCGCTGGTTCGGGCTGGACCTGAGCCACAAGCACTACCGGCTGGTGGCGTGACCACTTCGTCTCTCTCCCCTGCATTGCCGACACCATGACGCCCACTCTGAGCATCATCACTGCCGTACACAACCAACTGGCCGTTAACCGCTGGTACGTCGAGCATCTGCAACGCAATACGCGGCTGCCCTACGAACTGATAGTGATTGACAATGCCAGCACAGACGAATCAGGAGACTATTTCGCCTCCGTCGGCGCCCATGTCATCCGCAATCCTGCGAACTACTCCTATCCGTACACTCAAAATCAAGGCATCTCCCGTGCTCGCGGCCAATGGTTGGCGTTCCTGAACAACGACATCGTCGTGCCCCCGGGTTGGGATGAACGCCTGCTGAAATCGGCAGGAAGGCATGGACTCGATGCGTTGACCGTGTGCGGGATAGAACGCATCGAAAGCGCCGA
>RRZU012184470.1_pt1 | contig 13149 bp, 10 predicted proteins | sample 2165561 | NCBI WGS metagenome assembly RRZU01 (sample SAMN10456909, study PRJNA506462) | wastewater metagenome | isolation source: wastewater sludge | place: USA: Moscow, Idaho
ATTGAGGTGACATTTGTCAATCCTGATGCAGATGAAAAAGAAATATCAGCAGCTTTTCGCCCGAACACCAAAGCCTTATTTGCAGAAACAATTGCAAATCCCGCTCATACAATATTGGATATTGAAAAATTTGCCTGTATTGCACACAAACACAATGTTCCTCTTATTATTGACAATACTTTTGCTACACCAATCAATTGCCGACCATTTGAATGGGGAGCTGACATCGTCATTCACTCAACTACTAAATATATGGATGGACATGCAACTAGTGTTGGAGGAGCCATTGTAGATAGCGGAAATTTTGACTGGGATGCTAATGCCGATAAATATCCGGGACTTACCCAACCGGATGATTCTTATCACGGATTAACCTATACAAAAAGTTTCGGTAAAGGAGCTTATATTACAAAGGCTACCGTTCAATTAATGAGAGATTTAGGTTCTTGTCCGTCCCCTCAAAACTCTTTTTATTTAAACATGGGATTGGAGACCTTGCATTTACGTGTAGCACGCCACTGCGAAAATGCTCAAAAAATTGCAGAATATCTGGAAAAAAATGATAAAGTAGCCTGGGTTCACTATAGCGGGCTGCCATCAAACCAATATTATGGTTTGGCACAAAAATATTTACCCAAAGGTTCTTGTGGCGTTTTAGCGTTCGGTCTTAAAGGAGGTAAAGAGAAATCCATTCAATTTATGGATAGTCTGAAAATGATTGCCATTGTAACACACGTTGCTGATACACGTTCTTGCGTATTGCACCCTGCCAGCCATACACACCGTCAACTAACCGATGAACAATTAGTTGAAGCGGGCGTTGCTCCTGATTTGATTCGTTTTTCTGTAGGAATAGAAGATATTGAGGATATTATAGCTGATGTTGAGCAAGCATTGAACAAAATTTAATAGGTTTTTAAATTATTGGAGGTAATATACTATGCCATTAAACATACCCATAAAAATGCCTGCAATTGAGACATTAAAGGCAGAAAACATTTTTGTAATGGACAATGAGCGTGCTTCTACGCAAGAAATTCGTCCGCTAAAAATCGTTATTCTGAATTTAATGCCTATGAAAATAACGACGGAAACAGACCTTATTCGTCTTTTATCCAATTCTCCGTTGCAAATAGAAATTGATTTTTTAAAATTAAAAAGTCATACATCAAAAAATACTCCCATAGAGCATTTGATGGCTTTTTATAAAACATTTGAGAAAATCAAAAAAGGCAAATATGATGGTATGATTATCACGGGTGCTCCAGTGGAACACATGGAATTTGAAGCAGTCGATTATTGGAGTGAAATTACCGAAATTTTAGATTGGGCAAAACATAACGTTACGTCTACCCTTTTTATTTGTTGGGCTGCACAAGCCGGATTGTACCACTATTACGGAATACCCAAATATCAAATGGATAAAAAAATGTTCGGAGTTTTCAAACACACGGTTTTAGACCCGAAAAATCCGATTTTTAGGGGATTCGATGATGAATTCTTTGTTCCACACAGTCGACATACGGAAGTTCGCAAAAAAGATATTGAAAAAGTGCCGGAACTTTCTATACTATCCGAGTCAAAAGATTCAGGAGTATACATCATCATGGGACGAAATGGACGAGAATTTTTCATAACAGGTCATTCCGAGTATTCACGCTATACATTGCACGATGAATACATTCGCGATTTAAAAAAAGGATTGAATATAGATATGCCTGTTAATTACTATGAAGATAATGACCCCCAAAAAGCACCAGTTATTCGTTGGAAAAGCCATGCTAATCTACTGTTTACCAATTGGTTGAATTACTTCGTTTATCAAGAAACTCCTTACGATATCACTAAAATAGAATAAAACAATGCGACAAATAGAACTTCTTGCTCCAGCAAAGAACAAGGAGTGTGGAATTGACGCCATCAATCACGGTGCAGATGCAGTCTACATTGGAGCTCCAAAATTTGGAGCTAGATTGTCGGCAGGCAATTCTATTGAAGACATACAAGAGCTCATTACATATGCTCATTTATTCAATGCAAAAGTGTATGTGGCTCTTAATACCATTATCTTTGACAACGAACTCAAGGAGGTTGAAGAAATAATTCACCGTTTATACGACATCCATGCGGATGCGATTATTGTCCAAGATATGGGTATTTTGCAACTAAACTTGCCTCCCATTTCTTTTCATGCAAGTACACAAGTCAATAATCAAACTCTCGAAAAAGTACAATTTCTGGAACAAGTCGGTTTTCAACAAGTGGTATTGGCAAGAGAATTATCCTTGAGAGAAATTCGACATATTGCACAAAATACATCTGTTGCTTTGGAAGTTTTTATTCATGGAGCTTTGTGTGTTAGCTACAGTGGTCAATGCTATGCTAGCCAGGCTTTGTGCCACCGAAGTGCCAACCGCGGAGAATGTGCTCAGATATGCCGCTTGCCTTATGATTTGGTTGATTCTGGAGGCAAGACCATTTTCAAAAACAAACACGCATTATCTCTAAAGGACTTAGACCTCTCCGAAAACCTTGAAGCATTAATTGATGCTGGGGTTACCTCTTTCAAAATAGAAGGTCGCCTAAAAGATTCATCCTATGTAAAAAATATAACAGCTTTTTACCGACAAAAAATAGATGCTATTATTGATTCAAGAAAAGACATAATCCGTTCATCATCAGGAAAATGCACATACTTCTTCACACCAAATCCGCAAAAAACATTTTATAGAGGATCTACTTCCTATTTTCTTTTACACAGAAATAGCGATATACATTCATTTGACACACCTAAATCAATCGGAGAGAAAATAGGCACTGTAAAAAAAGTCGAAAAGGATAATATCTTGATTGACGGTACAGAAAAAATCAATAATGGAGATGGACTATGTTTTCTCTCTAACAAAAATGAATTGGAAGGATTTAGGGTCAATAAAAGTGTCAATCAAACTATTTATCCTGCCGAAATGCCTTCCTTAAAAAGGGGCATACTACTGCATCGAAATTTGGATTTTGAATTTATAAAACAGTTATCAAAAAAAACAGCTGAACGAAAAATTGATATTGACATCTCTGTTAAAGAAACTGAAAGTGGCTTTGATTTTTCTGCAACAGATGAGAACAATAATTCAGTAGCTATCTCAATTCCACTTGAAACAGAAACGGCACAAAGACCTCAAGAAAAAAATATAGAAATACAACTTTCTAAGTTGGGTGATACTATTTTTAAGACTAAAACTATCTCCATTAATATAGTTAACGATAAATTTATGCCCTCTTCTGTTTTAACAGAAGCTAGGCGGTCATTGGTAGAACATTTGCTCGATTTACGAAAAAAAAATAGGAAACAGAATGTTTGTACCATTGTTCGAAATAATGTTCCTTATCCGGAAAAAAAGCTAATCTACTTAGGAAACGTTTCAAATGAAAAGGCAGAAGAGTTTTACCAAAACCACGGAGTAAAAAATATCCAATCAGCCTTTGAACTTCAAGATAAGGGTCAAAGTGAAAAAGTAATGTTTTGCAAAGCGTGCATTAAATACGCACTAGGTTATTGTCCCAAATATGGAGACAAAGAACTGCCATTTCAAGAGCCCCTCGTTTTAATCCACAAAAACTACAAATTACAATTAGAATTTGATTGTAAAAAATGTGAAATGCATATTTTAGCATAAACTTTTTTATGTTCACCTTATAATTCATATTCCCGTTTTTTTGTTTTCGAAAAAATAATATTATTTTTGAAACACGTCACTTTATAGCCTTTAGCAATATGAAAAAACATTACTTTTCGGGAATTACAATGGTCATGTTGTTCTTCTGTTTTCTTTTCTCTACGCGGACTCAAGCCGACGTCTATAAAAGAGTCATTTTGCAATCTTTTTGGTGGGATTATTGGAATTCTAATTATCCTAATAGCTATGCAAACTACCTAACAGAATTAGCACCAAGATTAAAGGAGTTAGACATCAATGCTGTTTGGATTCCTCCCTCCGTAAAAAACACAGGCACAAATTCAGTTGGATATTCACCCTTCGACCATTATGATTTGGGAGATAAATACCAAAAAGGAGCTAACACCACTCGGTTCGGCACAAAAGATGAGCTTCTACGGATGATAGCCGTTATGCATGCCAATGGAATTGAAGTCATTCAAGACATCGTACTTAACCATGTTGATGGAGCAGGCTCTGAAGTGAATGGAAATGGAGGAAGTGACCCCGAGGCTTGGGACGGCACATGGAAAAATTTCCGTTACGTTTCGTATGCAACGCCTATCGGCGATGGATCGGAGAATGATTATTGGAACAGAAGTGGGCGATGGTCAAAAAATTGGAAAAACTTTCATGCAAATCCGGGACACCTTTGTAATGATGGAAACATTTGTTCCAGTTGGTGGGGTCCTGATATTTGTTATTATGAAGGAGCTTATGGCGAAAGCTCAAATGTAGTTGGATACAACCCTACACAATCCTCGAACTATATGAGAAATGAAGCTCGCAATTGGATTATGTGGCTAAAAAAACAAACAGCGGTAGACGGGTTTAGATGGGATGCTGTTAAACATTTTCCGGTATGGGCTCAACAAGATTTTTCTTACAACGTAAAATATAACCTTCCTAATTGGTGTAAAGGTGGAGAAGCCATGTTGAATGCAGGAGAATATGTCGGAAGTAAGGATGAAATGGATAACTATTGTTCATCTGTTCAATATGCCAATGGGGGAAGTGAGTTTATGATGGGCACATTTGACTTTTCATTGCGTAGTGGTATAAAGAGTATTATAGATGGTGGTGGCTACGGTGATATTGGAAGTATGCCGGGAACACAGCAAAACTTGCGTTACTGTAATTATACAAATGACAAAGTTCATCGTTCTGTCAATTTTGTTAATAGTCATGACACTTTTCGTCCAACCTTTGATGATAATGGCAACTATAACGGATGGGATACTTCTAACGAAACCGGTGGACATATTGACCCGTTCGATTCAAGATTAGGAATAGCCTACGCGGCAATTATGGCATTAGATGGTAATCCATGCGTATTTATGGAAGATTTATTTAACTTAAGTGACAACAATCGATATACCCATGACCCCAAAGACCCTGCACAATTACCGGTAAGAGAAAAAATAAAAAATCTGATATGGTGTCACCAGAATCTTGACTTCAAATACGGTGACTACAAAGTACGCTGGCAATCCGCCGATTTATTGGTAATTGAACGCTCGGGTAAAGCCATTATTGCAATTACAGACAATGGAAGTACCGACCAAGAAGAATGGATTGATACTGATTTCAGAAATGCCAGCCTAAAGGATTATTCGGGAGGGACGTCGGGTACAAGAACAGCATATAGTGATGGTCGATTTCTTGTAAAAGTAACAAATACAGGAACGGGTCTTGGTTATGCCATATGGGGACCAGAAACGGTTGCTGGTACTTATGAGCCTTACCGAGATAAATCGACAACACAAGAATGGGAAATGGCAGATGACCTTGGAGATAGCCATTGTGAATCTCTAGGACAAGGAGGTGCACTTCCTACAACAACCAACCAACGCATCTGTGGAAAAATTTATGTTGAAAAAGATAAAACGGTTTCTTTTTATCTGCATCCGGCAAAAGAAGGCTATGATATTACCATAGCACTTTATGACTTATATGGTAATCTACTAACTAAGAAAAACGGAACTGCTGATATTACGGATGAATGGGTAGCAACACATACTGGTTGGGTTACCATCAAAATATGGAACACTGTTTCAAATAATATTGCTCAAAAATGTTGGGTTAGAGCCACCTACTATGCCCCAGCCACCGTAACAAACGTAAACACAGATACTTCCGATACTCGCGTTAGCATTTGGACTGCAAATGCGGGGACAAGTGATTGGAATGACTGCAAAAATTGGGAACAAGGAAAAATTCCGTTATCCGGAGCTACCGTTGTAATACCGGACAATGCTCCCTTTCCACCAATAGTTTCAAGCGATGTAACTCTTGCAAAATTAGTCATCGAAAAGGGGAAAGGATCATGTTCTTCTCCGGATATTGCTGTAATAGGATCATTAACAGTTTCTGATGTTCAATCGCTTAGCGGAGAAACATATATTTGTGGTAACGGCAGTATATCTCTTGGAACACAAACAGGGTCATTTGGAAATTGTGAAGGAACAAATATCAACGAATTCTTATTCAGAAAGGAAATACAGGTTTTCCCAAATCCTGTAACACATAATTGCAAAGTGACTTTCTATGCATCTCAAAAAGGAATAGCCATTATTGAAATATTTGATGCTTTGGGAAGAAAGGTAATTAGCCAAGAACAACTCATTGATGATTTGGGAGAAAATAGCACATTGCTATCAATGGAAAAGATTAGCAAAGGAACTTACTTCTGCAAAATAAAAATGCCAAATACAATAGGAACAATAAGCCTCATCAAAAAATAAATTTTTCTTTTTAACATAACAAAGGTTGCAAAAAATTGCAACCTTTGTTATGTTATGAAATTATTAGAAATTAGCTATTTAAAAAATCTACAATTCTTTTTTTATTGCGATAAATCAACGCGGTAATAAAGCCCAATACATAAAATGCCAAACCAAAATATACTAACAACTTTATCTTACCATTGTTAGCCCGTCCCACATAAAAATCCGACACGACAGTAAACACTCCTTGTTTAATTGTTAAGTCACTTTTTACCTTTTCGATTTGATCGGTCAAGGCGAGAATGTTTTCATGGTACAACTGAGTTTTATTATCTCCTACAAGCAGCCCCCCTTCCATTTGAATACTATTAATCTTTTTATTAGCTTGAAAATACTCTAATCTCTCCAGACTATCGATAGCTAACAATTCCTTTTCCATTGTTTTCTTTTGCATTTTCAACTGTTCAATGCGAGATCCATTCAATTGCTGAAAGTAATCATTTTTAGAGAGATACTTCACCAATGCGTTTCTCAAAATAGGAAACGTCCTTTTATTTCTTGTTTTAACTGAAATACATAGTCTATCGGAAACCGGCTTTTTATCAGTATACTTTCCATAGAAATCAATAACATTGTATAATTTTTCATCATCTGACGAATAGATAAAATAAGGTTTTATACTAACGATATCTTTACCTACATTTCTCTTAATTTCTAATATTTTCGACAATAGAGCATTATAATCATCAGGATTAATTTTTGTATTCAGTGCTTTAACTGCCAATGCCACATCTGCACTTTTTGCGACATTATTTTGCAATATAATTGTGCCCTCATAAACACTTTTTGCACTTTGGGAAAAATAAAAGGAAATACCACACCCTATTAATACTGACGCAAAAATAATCTTCCAATTTTTAAAGGAAAATTTTAATATCCACAACAATCCTTTAAAGAAGGACTTAATACAAAAACCTAACCAATTAAAAAACATTCTGAACAGATCAAGTAAATCTAATTCTCTCTTTTCATTTTCTGAATCCATAATAAATTTTTAGTTTTATAGTTTGATGTTTTGGTCAAAAATCACCAACCGCAAAGTTAATTAATTATTTGTTATAACATCATCACCCGAATCTTTTTCATTCTTTTCCGATGCTTGCCAATCGAAATCTACATCCTTTTCTTCTTCTGTTTCCTCTATGTCTTGCTTAGGTTCTATTATCTTATAGTATATTGACAATAAAAATCCTGAAATTGCTCCGGAGAGGTGCCCTTCCCAAGATATTGTTTTGTCAGGAGTTAACGGAGTCATATACCAGACCATACCTCCATATAAAAATGCAACAACTAAAGATGTTGCTATTAATGCTTTATCCATTCGAAAGAACCCACTAAAAAATAAAAAGAAAGCCATTCCATAAATAACAGCACTTGCTCCTATATGCCAATTTGGTCTGCCTATGAACCATAAAAGGATTCCGGATATTATCCAAATTAATGAAAATACAGGCAAAGCTATTTTTCTATAATTTGAGAATAGTAAAACCGACAATAGAAAAAAAGAAATGGAATTTACTAAAATATGAATTACGTCAACATGAATAAGTGGCATAGTAAGGATACCTATTAATCCTTTTGTGGTAAGTGGGTATATACCCAATGTATGGAAGTCATACCCGAATATTTTCTCAATAAGAAAAACAAACCAAAAACAAAATAAAAAAAATAGAGGAAAGACGAGCGAATGATACATCAGTCGCTTGTTTGTGTCCATATCATTTCTAAAAAGAAGCATTAAAATTACCTTAAATATAATTTCTGACCAACATGAGGTTTCTCATCATACTCCATATCATTGAGGTCGTAGAGAGAACGCAACTTAAGTCCATACTTTTGAGAAATAGAGTGCATAGACTCTCCTGCTTCTACATAATGTAGAGAACTATATTCTTTTAATTTTGTTTTCTTTGCTTGCAGATATACAATATCTCCTTGCTTCAGAGGTCTACTTTTGTCAACATCATTCCAAGAAAGCAAACGACGAAAAGAAACAGAAAATTCCTTTGAAATAGACTTATAAGTATCTGTGGCATTGGCAGTGACAAAAAGCAATCCATAAATATTTTTTTCTACAATTCGACCTCGATTATTAATATCTTTTGAACTACTCGAAATCAAACCAGCCGAATATTTTTTTTTATCAAATTGGGTCAATCCATTTTCTTCAATTAGACTAATCAACCTATTAGCATAATTTGGATCTGTTGCATAACCAGCCTTGTGAAGACCCTCCGCCCAACCTTTGTAATCAGTACTTTTCAACTGAAACAGAAAAGCATAACGACTACGAGTTTGCAAAAAAACCGAATGGTCCTCGTAGGACTCTTCGGGCGTACTATACTTTCTAAAACATTCATTTTCCTCATCATCATTCTGAATAACATATTCACCTGTCCAATCATGACACTTTATTCCAAAATGATTGTTCGCTTCCTTTGCTAAACGACCTTGTCCAACTCCCGATTCTAAAATACCTTGGGCTAGAGTTATACTTGCCGGAATACCATATTGCTCCATCTTTTGGACGGCAATATTACTAAATCGATTTACATATGCTTCGTAGGCAGGATTTTTATATTGTTGAGAAAAAACCCCCATACCAAACATGAAGAAAGACAAAACTGAAAGAATGCGAAACAACTTCATTTGTGTAAAAAATTATATAAAACAATGCTATTTACAATACTTCTACCTCTGAGAATCAAATAGAACTCTACATATATTCTACAGAGTACTTTACAAAAGTAAGAATTCAAAATAATTAGACGAAATTTAATTGCTTTTTTAGGTATTTTTTTTTACATTTGTGAAAACAGGGAACATAAATTAGTCATGAGAAATTTAGAGATTATAACTAAAATAGAGGTTTATCAATACAATGAGTTGAGTGGCGTGCAAAAAAAGTTGGTTGACAAAGCCAAGGATACTACGAAAAACGCCTATTGTCCTTATTCAAAATTTAGTGTAGGTGTTGCTATTATGCTTGCAAACGACGAAATTATTGTAGGCACGAACCAAGAAAATGCGGCTTATCCATCTGGTATTTGTGCTGAGCGTACTGCTATGTTTTATGCCAATTCTCAGTTTCCACACATTGCTCCGACGAGTATGGCTATTGCTGCCTTTCACAATGGAGATTTTAAAGAAGAAGCGATTTCTCCATGCGGTTCTTGTAGGCAAGTACTACTCGAAACTGAAATACGATTTAATAAGGACATTGAAATAATCCTGTACGGAAAAAAAGAAATTTTAATCATCAAAAGTATTAAAGACCTTCTTCCACTCTCTTTTGTGGCGAAAAGTCTGACAACATAACACGAAGTGTTTTATGAGGAAAGAAAAATTTACTGTCGAATATATTTTACGAAGCAACACTTCTCAAGTTCAAATATGGAAATATTTAAGTTCTCCTGAAGGGTTAAGTTCTTGGTTTGCTGACGATGTTACTGTTGACAAGAATACATATAGATTTTGTTGGAAAGAGCACGTACAAGAAGCAAAATTGATTAGCATAGATGATTACAAGTTTTGTATACGTTTTCAATGGTTAGAAGAAGAAGAAGAATATGTCACTTATGTCCAATTCGACCTTAAAAAAGACGATATAACACAAGACATATCATTAATTATTACAGATTTCGCCTCTGAGACAGAAAAAGAAGATCTCATAGACCTTTGGAACACCCAAATAGAGGTATTACGGAGAATAACAGGGACGTAAAAGTCTTTTTACTTTTATCTTTTATCTTTTCAATGCAATTTGTTAACTTCTAATCTGCTAAAATCCATTTTTTTGCGTTAATTTTGCACATCCTTTTTTTACAAATAAAACTTGACAGCAAAATTAACGCCTTTTCTTTCCATGCTTAAAATAAAAAAAATACACTCATACATAATAAAAAACTTCCTTCGCGTTTTTTCTCTCACTTTCGGCGGAAGTTTATTTGTTCTACTACTTCAATTTCTTTTTCAATATGTAGATGCACTTGTTGGTAAAGGCATAGAAACAATTGTTTTTGCAAAACTGTTATTTTATGCTTCATTAACTCTTATTCCACTGGCATTGCCTTTGTCAATCCTATTAGGGTCGTTAATAACATTTGGAAATCTTGGCGAAAGATTGGAATTATTATCGATGAAAGCGGCAGGAATCTCCTTATGGAAAATTATGCGACCTCTTATCATTTTAGTTACCTGCATATCAATTGCCGGATTTTATTTTTCCAACAATATTTTACCTAAGACGCAAGTTAAAATGTGGACTTTAATGTTCTCTATTCGGGAAAAAACACCTGAATTGGATATTCCAGAAGGAGCCTTTTACAATCAAATACCTGGTAGAAATATATACGTACAAAAAAAAGATCAAAAACACAATTTGCTTAAGGGAATTGTCATATATGACTTTTCAAATGGTTTTTCAAACACAAGCATTATTGCAGCAGATTCAGGAAAAATTCGTTTTTCTGAGGATAAAAACTTTTTGTTGTTGACACTATACCAAGGAGAAACTTTTGAAAACTTGAAAACTAAATCAGCCAATACAGATGCCGGGAATAAAAGAGTAATACCCTACCGCAGAGAAACTTTCAGACAAAAAGAAATATTGATTGATTTCAATGCAAATTTCAATTTACTTAGTTCGGATTTTTTAAAGAATCAATATGTAAGTAAAAATGCTGCTGAATTGCAAGAAAGTATAGACTCGCTCACAACCAAAATGAACAATCAAAAGATGAAATATAGTAGCGATTTTTTGAGAGTAAAATATTTCAATTCTTATAATGGTTCCGGACCTGCTTTTTCCATTAATGATTCCGTAAAAGTTGCTGATTTCAATATAGACTCCAAGTTTTACTCCCTAAAACAACCTGAAATGCAACAAACTACTAACATCGCACTTAATCGTGCCAATATTATAAAAAATGATTTATCATTTAATGAATCAATTGTAGATGCACAAGAATTTGAAATACGCAGACACGGCATTGAATGGTATAAAAAGTTCACACTTTCATTTGCCTGTATAATATTCTTTTTTATAGGAGCTCCATTGGGTGCTATTATACGTAAAGGAGGAATGGGTTTACCGGTTGTAATTTCCACCATACTGTTTATAATTTATTATATTTTTGAAAATACAGGTTATAAAATGGCTCGCGAAGGCGTTTGGCCGGTAGGTTTAGGTATGTGGTTAAGTTCGATGGTATTGCTTCCTCTCGGAGTTTTCCTTACTTACAAAGCTGTAACAGATTCTGTTATTATGTCGACAGACGTTTATATAAAGACTTTCCAAAAAATCTTCAAAAAAGATTTTTTATTTCCCAAGAAAAACAAAAACAAGTAAATATGTACAACTTAAATACAATTGAAGAAGCTATTGAGGATTTCAAAGAGGGAAAATTTCTGATTGTAGTGGATGATGAGGACAGGGAGAATGAGGGCGATTTCATAATAGCTGCAGAAAAAGTCACACCTGAGAAAATAAATTTTATGCTAACTCATGGTCGAGGTGTGCTTTGTGCTCCTATTACGGAGGAACGTTGCAAGGAATTGGAATTGGATAAGCAAGTAAATGTCAACACCTCTATCTTGGGTACCCCTTTTACAATTACCATAGACAAAATCGAAGGCTGTTCTACCGGAGTTTCTGCTGCCGATCGTGCAGCAACCATCCTTGCCTTAGCTAACCCTCTTTCTACGGCTGCAACTTTTGGAAGACCCGGGCACATCAATCCTTTATATGCTAAATCAAAGGGAGTTTTAAGAAGAGCCGGACATACCGAAGCGGCAATAGATTTAGCTCGTTTATCGGGATTATACCCTGCTGCAGCTCTTATTGAAATAATGAATGAAAATGGCACGATGGCTCGTATGCCCGATTTACAAATTGTCGCAAAAAAATTTGGCATTAAAATAATTACAATTAAAGACTTAATTGCTTACCGTATAAAAAAAGAATCCATTATAGAAAAAGGAGTAAAAGCACACCTTCCGACACAATACGGAGATTTTCATCTTATTCCATTTCGTCAAATATCAAATGGACAGGAACACATCGCATTAATAAAAGGTAAGTGGGCAGAAGACGAACCTATTTTGGTAAGAGTGCACTCTTCATGTGCTACAGGGGATATTTTTGGTTCTTTAAGATGCGAATGCGGTGAACAACTTCACAAATCCATGGAAATGATTGAAAAAGAAGGAAAAGGTGCTATTGTTTACATGAATCAGGAAGGAAGAGGCATCGGATTAATGAACAAAATAAAAGCCTATGCTTTGCAAGAAAAAGGTTTGGATACGGTGGATGCAAATCTGCACCTTGGATTCGATGCCGACGAACGGGATTATGGTGTAGGGGCAAGCATCCTACGTGAAATTGGTGTAAGAAAAATGCGATTGATAACGAACAACCCCGTGAAGAGAATCGGATTAGAATCTTATGGATTAGAAATTGTAGAAATTATACCTATTGAAGTAGGAATAAATAAATACAATGAAAAGTACATGAGAACAAAAAAGGAAAAGATGGGACATACACTAAAATCAATCTGACGATATTCTTTGTGTAAAGACATACAGTAAAAAGGTCGAGTAAAAATTACTCGACCTTTTTACTGTAAACTATTTTTTTGGAATTTTTATCG